>Ga0182239_1000857_pt1 | contig 10611 bp, 8 predicted proteins | sample hydfrate6_PW_210_FD_132456 | JGI IMG/M metagenome (GOLD analysis project Ga0182239, IMG submission 132456) | Subsurface microbial communities from deep shales in Texas, USA - hydraulic fracturing test 6_PW_210 | ecosystem: Environmental > Aquatic > Deep subsurface > Shale gas/oil reservoir >...
GGAGAAAGATAGTCAAGATATTCTGCAACCTTTTCCTTGTGCGGAACGGTTATATTGCACCCGCAAATGGCCAAAGCGCGTAATCCGGTTACGGCATTTGCCAGCTCAGCTTCCTGTACCGGAAAAGGAACGTATACCGCATCAATCCCCGCAGCCGCAAAAGCTGCATTCTGCATCAGGGGGGAAAGTGAATGGGCCACCGGACATCCCAGGATCGCATACACCTGTGTGTGACCATTCACCGTAAAAGAGGAAGGAGAAGGTCCTGTAGTAGCTGTTGTCACTTGGATACCTTTTCAAAAATGGAGTTTAACCGCGCTCATCGAGATGGATCGTTGCGCACGAGTTCATGCACAGCTGCCAAGCAGATATTCGCTATATTCAATAATTCTGCACCCATCCAGAATCTCACGTGCGTAGCTGATATCGCTCTTTATGGCCTGAATCAACTCATCGGCTCCGGAGAATTTCTGCTCATCACGCAGGCGTTCCACAAAGTATACCCGCATGTTTTTGTGATATAAATCACCTTCGAAATCAAGGATATGCACTTCAATACTTAAACTATTTTCACCAAAAGTAGGCTTGTACCCTATATTAATTACAGCATTGTGCTCAGCCTCATTGTATTTAACCTTGCCGGCATAGACTCCGTCCAGGGGAAGAAGCTCTTTCTTTGTTTCTATGTTGGCAGTAGCAAAACCCAGAGACTTACCTCGCTGGTCACCATGTACCACCCTCCCCTCCAGATTGAAATGGCGCCCGAGTAAATCGCGTGTATGTTCAATATCACCCCGAAGTACACTTTGGCGTACCCGGGTTGAACTCAGCACTTTACCGCCATATTGAACCGGACCGAAGATGTCTACCCCAAAACCTTTTTCTTTGCCCTGTGCGCGCAGAAAACCGACATCTCCAACCCTTCCCCTGCCAAAAGCGTAATCGTAGCCGACAATCAGATGCTGAACTCCGAGTTTGCCCAGAAGGATATCATCGACAAAATCAACAGGGGGCAAAGAGGCTAAGTTGCGTTCAAACGGAATTTGCAGCAGTACATCCACCTGCGAAGCCGCAATGAGGCGCTCCTTTTCTTCCCGGGTATTGATAAGACGGGGCGCATGATCGGGAGCCAGAACCTTCAACGGATGGGGGTCAAAGGTGCACACCACCGAAACGCCTCCCTCTCTGCGCGCACGCTCCACCACACTGCGGAAAATAGCGCGATGCCCGAGGTGTACCCCGTCAAAATTACCTAGAGTAGCGACAGTTTTATTGAAGGGCTCCCTGATCTCATCTAATGAACGGATAATTTCCATGGATAAGTAACATTCCTGCGTATTTATAAATGAGCTGTCTATGACTTTCTGCGGCGCCGCTTCTTGTGCGGCATCCTCCCCTGAGTATTTTCCAGAGATTCGGGGAGAATAAAATCTATCTCCCTGGCTTTAATCCGCACATCCTGCACCATTACATCGACCTTTTGTCCTATCTTGAAATGTCGTCTGCGCCGCTGACCCATGAGGGTATGGTGCACCGGATCGTATTCGTAGTAATCGTCTCCAAGGGTGCGAATATGCACAAGACCTTCAATGAAATAAGGGTCAAGTTCGACAAAAAAACCGAATTCGGTTACTCCGGCAATAAAGCCGGAAAAAATTTCCTCGATCTTATCCTGCATGAATTGACAGCTGCGCAGGGAAACAATATCCCGTTCGGCGTCTACGGAGCGGCGTTCGCAGCGTGTAGCGTGTTCAGCCATAACCTCCATTGAGGCTGGGCCGGGATTCGGCTCGATATTTGTGCTGCGCTCCATACAGTAGCGCAGCATGCGGTGCTGAATTAAATCGGGATAGCGTCGGATTGGGGACGTAAAGTGACCATAGCTGGAAGTTGCCAGGGCAAAATGTTCACCGGGATGGGGCGCATAGTACGCCTGCTTCATGCTGTGCAAGAGCACCCGGTTAATAATAAACGCCTGGTTCGGGTCGTCTACCTGCTGCAATACCTCGCGCAGTTGACCTGGTTTAATCCCTTCACGCTCGAGGTTGAAACCGATATCAAACGCAGCGAGAAACTCCTGAAACTGTTGGATAGAGGTAATCTCAGGTTTATCGTGCAGGCGATAGATGCCCGCTACTTGAGCTTCTTGCAGATAATCGGCCACACATTCGTTGGCAAGCAGCATGCATTCTTCGATGATTCGGTGGGCCTCAAGCCGTTCGCGCCGCGCTACGCCAACCACATGCCCGGACGATTCATCCAACTCTATAAAGGGTTCCGGCAAGTCAAAGTCCAGCGCTCCTCTGGCACTGCGCCTGCGGTTAAGAATGCGGGCAAAGCACTGAAATGATCTAAGCATCGCGCCGGTTTCAGCGGAGATCTCCTCATCATCTGTATTGCTATTTTCATCCAGAGTATTCTGTACCTGAGTATAGGTGAGACGGGCGCGACTGTATATCAGGGCCTGATGTGGAGTCATTTTCTCCACCTTACCCTCACCAGTGCACTGGATCTGCAGTACCATTGCGAGGCGCTTCACCTGTGGTTTGAGGGAACAGATACCGTTGCTGAGTTTCTCAGGCAACATGGGGAGACAGAAACCGGGGAAATAGGTACTGGTTCCGCGTGTATATGCATCAAGATCGAGGGGGGATCCCACCGCAACATAGTGACTTACATCAGCAATAGCCACCCATAGAGTACAGGCTCCGTTATCCGCATATTCAAGCGCCACCGCATCATCAAAATCCTTCGCATCAGCACCATCTATGGTTACGAATGGAATGTGACACAGATCAGTGCGTCCTTCACTCTCCCGTTCCTCAACTTCAGAGCTCAGAGCATCTGCCTCACGTTGCGCTTCGTCACTAAAGTGCAACGGCAGACCAACCCGGGCAGCAGCTGTCAAGATATCTACGTGTGGATCGCCCTCGGGGCCCAACACCTCCAATATGGTTGCGGTGCCGGCTCTTCCCCCGGTCGGATAGGTAGAGATCTGCAGGCGCGCCATCATCCCGTCGAGACGGGACATTTCCTCATTTTCCGCCACTTGAGTAAGGATAAATGCTGCTCCGGATGGCTGCGCGTACACCAGACAGGTGTTGTCTTTATCGCTGTAGTTGCAGCGCCCGACAATGGTTTCCTGCCCCCGCTCTTCTATCCCCAGTATGACGACATCCGGGCGGCGCTCACGGCGCGAAGCTACATTAAGGGCAAATACACGATCCCCGTCCATAGGTTCATGCAGTTGCGAGGCGGGGACAAAATAATCGCTCCGTTCCGCTTTCTCTGCAGCGGGAATAAAGGAGCGGCGTCCGTTTTTGCGTACTCGCACGTGTCCACGCATCAGGGGTGGCAATGTGCGTTTGGTATAGCGTCCTTTCTTCCCTTTGCGCAACACCGAATAGGACACAAGAAGATCGAGATACTGCTGAAGTTTGCCACGTTGTGGTGCTTGTGGCCCCAAAGCCTGAAGCAAATCTGCCAGAGTAAACACTTTGGAAACCTGTTTCAGAGCGGTATGGAGCGTTGGAGCAAAATTGGAACTCATGCAGGGGATGTACCTTTCTAAACAAATAGGTTTCTCACAACAAAGCGGGAACAGTGCTACCCGATGGACTCATTAATGATGGCGTCGCAAAAACTCACCAACTGCGGCGTTACTGCAATTGCCTCGCTGCTTCGACGTACGTAAGTACGCCTCATTGCTCGACAATCGCGCGCCTTGCATTTGGCGCTTTTTGCTTAGCCATCTGATTTTTTACTTTCTGCGAAAGCATCATTAATCAAGCACGGAAAAATCAACTACACCGGAGGGGAACAGAGGGTTACACCGAATAAGCCCACCGGGCACCTGGATATCATCCCACGCAATATCCCGAACCTGGGATATGCTTGGTCCGGGAGCAAAGAAAGCGATACAATCTTCGGCATCAAAGGCATGTTCACACGCATCTTGGATATGTTCAGGGAAATAAAAAACTTCTCTATTATGCAGATCTTCAGTAGAAACTTCGAGTATATGATTAAGAATAAGTCGCTGATAAAGGATTGCGGAAGAATCGGCGCTGAGCTGTTTTTCGTCAAACTGGGTTTTTTGCAGATGTTGCCGCGTACGCAGTTGGAGGGTGTAGATATGCTTCCCTCCTGGATAGAGTACCAGGTCGGCCGGACTTTCCGCATCATTTAGCGCCTGGTTGACATACGTGGCAACCGATTCGCTCTCTGGTTCAAGTCCCTCACCTTTGACATTGAAAAACTCCCCCAGCTTTCCGAGCAACAACGGCAAATCCCGGAACTGCGGGAGATGGCAGGTAGAAATCACCGGTTCAATTGTCATTCCATATTCTGCGGTGAAGTCATCTATATTGCTCAACGCAATGGCAGCATAGTTAAAACTCTCCCTCCCACTGTATTCCTCCTTTGCGTCTCGACACGCATCCCGATAGCGCAACATCCCCTCATAAAGAGAGCGTCCCTGCACCAGAATCAGAGATTTTTTGTCCAGTACCGCCTGTATTTTGTTCAGCAGGGTCTGATTCCCAATTTTCCATACCTTGCAGCGGGTTCCCTCTGCGGGACAAACTTCAACATCTGCAGGACGTTGTTTTTCATTTCTCCCGAGAGCCTCCAGCACGCAACACGGGTCTGTATACAGTGCGGAGATGGTACCGCTCTGAGTCTTGCTGATCTCAAGATTATAAAGATGGCGGTTTATCTGCTCGGCGTCGGGAAGTTCAAGGGGGAGGATTTTCCCGGAAGAAAACTGCTCCAGATGTACTGCGGTAATAATACCGCGATGAATTTTTGCCTTTCCCTCTTGAGTAAACCGAATTTCATATAACAACAAAGCGCAATCGGAATTGGCATCACACGCAGGGTCAACTCCGTCTATAGTGAACCCGGGGCTGCATTGCGCTTCAATTTCAGTGCTACTACCCGCGCTTACAACCCTGGGAGAACACTGACCGAATGAAATAATTTCAGACATTTGGAACTCTCCTTTCAAGTCAGCGCGCTGATGAGTAACAATAAACGAATTTCCTCGCGGCCGACATTGAAATACGCTAGTATCACACGTCCAATCCCTGGGCATATGGCACGTTTTTCAACTGCAATGAGCTTGGCTCATGGTTGAATTCACCGCGCTCCCCGGGGGAGTATGTGATTTCCACCGTGAAAACGAATGTTCCCGGCAGATGACCAAGGGTATTGGTTGCAAACATCTAAACAGACCACCGAAACGGTTGCAAGTAAAAAGCCGCCGGCACCCGAACAAGTAAGCATCGAAGAATATTTTAAATAAGCACAAGGATAACAACATGTTGGACCGCATCGATCCAGCAAAAGTTTTGCAGAAGTTCTACCCGCAACATACCTTTGCGTACTCTGTTCTCTGGCGTCACAGCACTGTTGTGGCCAGGAAAGCCTGCAGCGTAGCCCGTGCTGTATCCGCGACAGAGGATATCGATATTGATTTTGTGTATCAGGCGGCGATGTTGCACGACATCGGTATCATGTTTGTGCATGCGCCGGATCTTGGATGTTACGGCGAGTACCCCTACATTATGCACGGCGTATGTGGAGCCGAATTGCTCCGCAAAGAGGGGTTGGAACACCATGCTCTTGTATGCGAAAACCACATAGGGGTTGGGCTGAGAATAGAAGATATTGAGGAACAACAGCTACCACTGCCCCGGCGTGATATGCTCCCGGGGAATACGGAAACTAAGATAGTTGCGTATGCGGATCTGTTCTTTTCCAAACGCCCGGACCGTCTCGAACAGGAGAGAACACCTGAACAGGTGCGCAAATCTCTGAACAAATTTTCTTCCGCCAAGGCTGAGATATTTGACACCTGGCACACACGTTTTGCAGGATAGAGAATCCAACTTCTATCCGCCTTTTGCAAATTTGAAATCAGGAAAATTGCTATGAGTATGATCCAGATGTGCAAAATCGCCAAGATATATCCTAATGGCGCCCCCGCTTTACACGATATAGACATCCAGATCCCTTCCGGAGACTTTGTCTATATTACCGGCTCATCCGGTGCAGGGAAGTCAACCCTGTTGCGCCTGCTCTACTGTGCTGATCGCCCCACGCGGGGGCAAATTCTCATGGGGAAACGGAATATCACCCGTCTGAGTCCACGCAAGATTGCATTTTTGCGTCGCCAGATCGGTTTTGTATTTCAGGATTTTAAACTTCTGCTGAATCGAACTGTACTCGAAAATGTTGCCCTCCCCCTGCAGGTTCAGGGTGTCGGTAACGAGGAAACCCGTGCACGTGCGTTTGAACTCCTCCAATATGTAGGACTGGAGTACAAGACGCAGCGAAAACCTCTTGAGCTCTCCGGTGGAGAACAGCAGCGCGTTGCCATCGCGCGGGCTATGATTGTCCGCCCCAAGCTGCTCCTCGCAGACGAGCCTACAGGCAATCTGGACTACTGCCTGGCGCTGGAGATCATGGACATGTTTTCCCGCATCAATAGAGAGGGAACCACCGTACTGGTAGCCACACATGACAAGGAGTTGATTCAACAGAATCCCCGCAGGGTCATCGCGCTGAAGAACGGTCACATGCTGTCTGACTCGCGTCCGGGTCCGGATATTGCTGCGACTAATACGTCCACTGTCAAATCCCGGGAGGCGCTCTAAATGAAACGACTCCGTTATTTTATTCAGCGCACCGTTCTGAGCATGATCCAGAGTCCGCTCCTCAGTAGTGCTACTATTGGCACCATTGCTGTTGCGCTGATGCTGCTCGCTTTTTTCACCCTGATTGTGCTGAATGTGCAGAACATCACACAGCAGTGGAGCCGGGATATTCAGGTTACAGTGTATCTGGAGCGGGTTCCTTCCACGACTAAACTGGAACAGTGGCAGCAGGAGATAGATGAACATCCCATGGTGGAAAATGTCACCTATATCTCCCAGAAACAGGCGTTTGAGCGTTTCCGAACCCGCCTGGGGCAGAATGAGGATCTGCTTGATGGATTGCTCCCTGAGATCCTTCCAGCGTCATTTGAACTGAGTCTGGCACAGGAGGCCAGAAACGAGCGTGGCGCAGAAATATTGGTAAAGGAACTCAAAAAAAATCCGGCGTTCTCTAATTTCCGTTACGGACAGGACTGGCTCAAGCGCTACGATGCTTTCATGTTTCTGCTTAAACTCACCGGCACTCTTGCGGGTGGTTTTCTCATCTTCGCCACACTTTTTATCATCTCCAACACTATCAAGCTCACCATCTACGCACGGCGCGATGAACTCGAAATAATGACTCTGATAGGTGCAACTCCCATGTTTATCAAGATTCCATTCCTCGCTGAAGGAGCACTGCAGGGGATTATCGGTGCACTGCTGGCTCTTGGAGGGTGTCATGCATTATACTACTTTTTCCTTAAAAAGGGGCTTTCTGCTCTTCTGACCACCACTACCGCAGGTAATATCAGCTTCCTCCCTCTTCCGATGCAGTTGAGCGTAATCTTCCTCGGATTTTTACTGGGGATATGTGGCAGCATGTTGCCGTTACGCAAGTTTGTCCGCATATAAGTGATACAAATGTTGCACAATAATAAGGACACAAGCGCAATAAGTATGAAACCCACCCGACGCGTAGCAAAAAGCTCTACATGTATGCATAATTTCACATTGAGACTGTCTACTTACACCCTCGCCTTCCTCTTCACCTGTGTCTTATTTACGGGGGCGGGGATTATCTCCCCGTGTCACGCAGCAGATAAACTTTCTGAAAGCAGAGAAAAGCTTCAGCGGGTACAGGAACAGATAGGCTCAACGTCCAGGCAGATTGCGCAGAAAAAGGCTACAGAACGCTCGGCGCTGCAGAGACTGGAAGAGCTAGAACGTAACATCAGCGCCAGCGATCGAGAGCTGCGCAAAAGCTCCCAAAACCTGGATGAATTAAAAACGCAGATAGCCGCAACTCAAAAAAATTCCGGCCACTATGAAAACATCCTGAAGCGTGCACGTAAAGATGTGGAAAAGCGCTTGCGCGTCCTTTACACTACCGGGGATGCAGGAATGCTGCGCCTGATCTTTTCGGATGCGAGCCCTGCAGTAATAGCGGAGAACACCGAGTTTTTACAGCGCATAACCGCCCACGACAAGGCTTTAATGCTGCAATATCGTACACAGGTTGAAAATCTCAAAGCAAGTCAGAAAGCACTGGAACAACAGAAGAAAAACTATGCTGAGGCTCTGAGGCGACAAAAAAAGCGCAGAAGTGAACTGGAACAGGCCAAACACAGACAGGCGGCACTGGTAAATAAAATCCGCCATGACAGCACGATGCTTAAGAACCTCCTGTCAGATTTGAAGGAACGTTCCGAGGCAATGCAGGAGCTGATAAATTCTCTTGAACGGCAGAAAAGCAGTGCCTTTATCCCCAGTGGCGCGTCATTTCAATCCATGAAAGGGAAACTGGGATGGCCCTCATCCGGCTCCGTCAGAAGTGGGTTCGGGGTACACAAGCACAAACAGTTTGGCAGCCAGGTAAAAACCAACGGTCTTGAGATAGCCGCCGTCCCCGGGACCCGGATAAAAGCGATATGGCAAGGGAAGGTAGTGTTTGCCGCACCTTTCAAAGGCTATGGCAACATGCTGATTCTCGATCACGGCGGGAAATACTACAGCCTTTACGCCAATACTGCGAAACTGCTCTTGAATAAAGGTGATACGGTCAAAGCCGGAGCCGTTATTGCCACTGCGGGCTATGCGGGAGGTGACAGCTATTATTTTGAGATCCGCCACCGCGGCACTCCACTGAATCCCACACAGTGGCTTAAACCACGCTCCTATTGAGATATGTGGGGCCGGAGCACTCCCTACACTCTATGCAAGTCCAACACAAAAAGAACTAGTCCATGTCCTCTAATAAAAATAAAAAACCCCGCCGCCCGCCCCGCACACATATGCAGCTGAAGACCCTGCTTGCAATTGCACTAATGCTCGGGGCAATTCTTGCGGGTCTGCTTTTGCTTAGCTATCAGCCCGAGGACAACCGTGCGGGAGTCGATTCGGATAAAATTTTCTCCAATACCCCGAAACAGGAGCCCCATTACACCGACAGGATAAAGGGTGAAAATACGCCCTACTCTCCCGATTCCCATGTGGCAGATAAAGGTCCTGAAGCGCAGGATATCCCTCCACTGCCACCCGGTTTATCCCCTGCGCCGGAACCTGATGGCGCTCATGTTGCCATTATCATGGATGACCTGGGAGCAAACCTGGACGCTGCTTATAAAGTAGCCGGATTGGAGAGCCCCATAACCATGGCAATAATTCCGGATCTGCAGCATTCCCGGGAAAGCATGGACATAGCTGCACAACATGGCAGAGAGGTTATGGTACATCTGCCCATGGAACCGCTTAATTACCCCTACCACAACCCGGGCAAGATGGCACTGATGCTCGACATGACTGAAGCTGAAATTAAAAGCAGAACCGCCTACTATCTACGCAAACTACCCCTTGCCAGAGGATGCAACAACCACATGGGTTCGGCTTTTACCCAGGCACCCCACCAGATGACAATGGTGCTGGAGCAGATATCAACTCGCGGGCTCTATTTTATCGACAGCCTCACCAGTTCGAACTCTGTTGGGGCTGAGCAGGCGCGTAAACTGCATATGCAAAGTGCCACGCGTGATGTATTTCTGGACAATGAGCGTGATGTAGAAAAGATTACGAATCAACTGACTAAGCTGTTCCGTATCGCACAGAAAACCGGCACCTCTATTGGAATTTGTCACCCCTACCCCGAAACTATCTCTGTGCTGGATACCTGCGCTTCTCTGGCAGCAGAATACGGGGTGAGCGTAGTTCCCGCATCAAAACTGGTACGTTAACCAAAATATTCACCAATTCTTTTGGAAACACCATGACAGACACTTCCAACATTTCTATGCCTATACTAAGTGTAACCAGAGTAACCCAGCTGATGCAGGAGCTCGTGGAGGATAACCTCGCCCAACTTCTGGTGCGAGGGGAGGTCTCCAACCTGGCGAAACCGCGCTCCGGGCACTGGTATTTCAGCCTCAAGGATGAACACAGTCATATACGGGCGGTGATGTTTCGCACCGCAAACCGCCGTGTACCCTTTACCCCCGAAAACGGGCAACAGATATTGTGTCGTGCCAGAGCATCGGTATATACCCCCAGAGGCGATCTGCAACTCATCATAGAAGAGATAGAACCGGAAGGGGTGGGTGGTCTGCAGGTTGCGTTTGAGCAACTTAAAACCAAATTGGAACAGGAAGGGTTATTTTCTGAGACGCAGAAAACACCCCTCCCCCCCTATCCTCAGACCATCGGTATAGTCACGTCGGCATCCGGAGCTGCGGTACATGATATCCTGAACATTCTGGAACGGCGCTCCAGCGGCTTGCGCGTAGTACTGCGCCCTACGTTGGTGCAGGGGCTGGGCGCAACATCGGATATTGTGGCTGCAATTGAGGAGTTCAATACTGCATCCATTGCCGATGTCCTGATTGTAGGACGCGGAGGCGGTTCTCTCGAAGATCTGCAGGCGTTTAACACCGAAGAGGTTGCGCGAGCTATCTTCAATTCCACCATACCCGTCATCAGTGCC
>Ga0182239_1000862_pt1 | contig 10560 bp, 12 predicted proteins | sample hydfrate6_PW_210_FD_132456 | JGI IMG/M metagenome (GOLD analysis project Ga0182239, IMG submission 132456) | Subsurface microbial communities from deep shales in Texas, USA - hydraulic fracturing test 6_PW_210 | ecosystem: Environmental > Aquatic > Deep subsurface > Shale gas/oil reservoir >...
ATGCCGGCCCGGGGGTGGTTTGCGAGTCGCATTGAGCGCGCAAGCGGTCAGCAGGGAGCAAACCGCCACCGGGCCGGCATCATGCGAAAATTATAGAACCAGGCAATAACAGCAACTGTTTTGATGTTACTTAGAAGTGTTCCCCCCGGGCCGCAGCCCAGGACCGAACACTGCAAATAACTTTTTGCCATATGCTTAAAAGCTTTGATTTTATTTTTTTGAGCCTTGAGCCTTGAGCCTTGAACCTTGAACCTTGAACCTTGAACGAAGTTATTTAGAAGAAGCCGTGTGCAAACATCCAGAGCCAGGGAAAAACAAAGTTCCCGCAGCGAACATGAGAGAAGGGTCTATTCTGCGTCCAGGAGCTTGCGGATTTGGGTGCTGTCGTATTTACCGGCCGGTGATACCGGGATCTGGTCGGTGAGCCGGATTTTGCGGGGCAGGGCATAGCCGGGAAGGCGGTCTGTGAGGTGGCGGCGGATTTGGGACAGAGAGGTTTGTGCAGCGGCAAGGGCCCGGATTTCGTTTCCCCGGCTGCCGTTGTCGGCCACGCTCAATACGGCTGCATCCGATACTTCCGGCATTTCCAGTAAGACCGCCCGGATTTCATCCAAATCCACCCGCTTTCCCCCCACCTTGACAATCCGGTCGGCCCGGCCCTCCAGGGAAAATGCATTGGGCCCCACCACGCGGATGCGGTCGCTGGTGACAAAAAAGTTGTCTGCATCCACGGGAAGCTCCGGGGATATGAAATTCGAGCTGATGGCCAGGCATCCGTCTGTTTGTTTCCATTGAATGCAGTCAAAAGGCGTAAAATGCGGCTGGACGGTTGTGCATACCCGGGAGGCGATGCCGCCGGTCTCGGTGGAGCCGTAAATTTCAGTGATGCCAAGGCCGGTTTTTTCATAAAAGGCCCGGCTGTCCCCGGGCTCCAGCCGGGCTGCGGAGCAGAGGGCGACTGCCAGGCTCGAAGCCGGCAGATCCATGCCTGCAGCCATCCTGTAATGAAGCGGGATGCTCACAAGGTATGTGGCCCGGTGTTTTTCAATGGCGGCCCGGATTTCATTGGGGTAGGTCGGTACCCCCTCGACAACCCCGGCGCCCGCCACAAGGGGGGTGAGCACGGAAAACAGCAGGCCGTAGATGTGGCAGGGCGGGACCGTGGCCACAAACCGGTCCTGTTGGGTTACCTGCATTTTTTGTGCGTGATAAATGGCTTCAAAAAACAGGTTGCCGATGGTTTTGCTCCAGGTGCGGGGGGCGGCTGTGGAGCCGCCGGTAAAAAGCTTGACAAAGACCTCGCCGGGCTCCCGGATCAAAGAGGCGTCAAAAGTCGTATGCCCGACAGAAGGCGGTACCGGGCTCACTGCTTCAACCTCCGGGGGCAGCTCCTCCGGGGCATCTGTGACAGCCTTTGAAAAACCATGCTCCTGCCGGATCCGGGCGAGCACGGATTTTTCATATGAATAGGGCAAAATAAGGGTTGCCGGGCGGGTAAGCGCTGCAAGCAGGGCCGCGGCGATTTTCCCGCGGTCGGTTGTACACAGACACAGGCTGACCGGTCGGTCTTTGTCAAACACCCCGTGCTGAAACCCGGCGGCCATTGAATAGATGTTTTTGTAGGTCCAGCTTCCGGGAACAAAGTCATCATCTGCGTTGGCCGGGCCTGCGGCCACATTTTTCAGAATTGTAAAAGGCGGCATCATGTCTTTTCGGATCAATATACGGGTAAACAGAATCAAAATCAGATGAAAATCAATCCTTGCGCGAGAATTGGATATAATATATTGCATTTTGACTTGCAAGCGGTTATTTCCGGAATTATTCAACCCCATAAGGAGGCGATTGTGGGTCTTTCCAGAATGCTGGCCGTAAAATTGATTAAAACACGCTTTGTCCGCCGCGCTGTGCGGGAAAACGCCGACCTGGAGATTTTCCGGCAAAAACCCACTCCCCGGTTCATTGCCGGCCTGGTTTTGATTGGGGCCAGTTATGTCTTTTGCTGGCCGGTTATCAGTGCCCTGGGGGTTTTTGCCGCCTACATGCGCCAACCCCTGTGGGTGGTGGCCGGCGCCCCCTTGGTTTGGACCACGACCCATTTTCTGTGCATGTTCGGCGCATATCTGGCCGGCAAGGAGCATTCCAGGGCCTTTTTGAAATGGGCTCTGCGCCTTTTTGTTGAAAAACACGCCCCTGACTGCCTTCCGGACAAAATCTGCTGATTTGCCGGCCCCCGTCTTTGTGATCTTCTTTTAATATCTTGTTTTTATTTGATTATGATTTGTGCCCGACATTGCGTGTACCCGGCTTGTACACGCAATGTTTGATTGGAGGGCTTTGAGACGGGTCTCTTCGTGGCGGAATAATTCCATTTATTTTTAAAATTCAAATAGTTGTCCTGAGAATCCATGTTTTGGTATGGTTCTTGTATGCAATATAGCGAACAACACACAACCATTTATCTATTATTCAAGCGGTTCGCATATGGAGGTTAAAATGAGCAGCAATACAAAAACAGCAGTGGTTTTTCCGGGACAGGGAACCCAGCGGCCGGGCATGGGCAAGGATTTTTATGACAATGTATCCGCCAGCCGCCTTGCTTACGAGGAAGCATCTGACGTACTGGGATGGGACGTTGGCGCCATGTGCTTCGGGGAAAATGAAAAAATCAATCTCACCGAGTACGCACAGCCTTCCATCCTGGCAACCGAGATCGCGATGTTAAGGGGTCTTCAGGAACTTTACGGCTTTTATCCGGATTATTTCGGCGGTCACAGCCTGGGAGAATACACGGCCCTGGTGGCCGCCGGCGCCATGCCCTTTGCAGACGCCCTGAAAACCGTGGAAACCCGCGGCCATCTGATGCAGGAGGCCACCCCCCCCGGAATCGGCGCCATGGCGGCAGTGATTGCCAAAAACATTGATATTGAAAAAATCCGCAAAATGCTCGAAGATCTTCCCATGGATGTGGCCAATATCAATTCCACCGACCAGGTGGTGATCAGCGGCCATGCCGGCAGCATGGACAAGGCAAAAGAGCGCATCAGCGGGTCCATGGAAAATCAGGACGACATGCGTTTTGTGCCCCTAAACGTCAGCGCGCCTTTTCACAGCCGCTTTATGAACGCCATCAAGGAAGCCTTCCGGGAAGTGCTGGCCGCGGTTTCCGCAAGGATGAATTCCAAAAACGCTGCACGGGTGACCTCCAATTACACGGGTTTGTTTCATGGGGCCACATCCGACCGGGTCATTGAGGCATTGGTGGCCCAGTTGAGCGGTTCGGTGAAATGGCGTGACAACATGCAGGCCCTGGCGGCCCAATCCCGGCAGATCTATGAGATCGGGCCGAACCGTCCGCTGAAGAATTTTTTTCGCAGTCTGGATATCCAGTGCAAGTCCATTACCAGTCTTTCGGCAGCAAAAAGGGAATTTAGTGCATGATGGCTTTTGACAGCAACTATTGGGCGGTCATTATCGGCGGCTCCAGCGGCTTTGGCCTGGCTGCGGCCAAAAAACTGGCCGCCCATGGAATGAATCTCTGTATTGTACACCGGGACCGGCGCAGCGCAATGAAGAAAATCGAGCCGGAATTTGACAAATTGCGCCAGACCGGTGTGAATCTGCTGGCTTTCAATCTCGACGGACTCTCTGATGAGGGACGGACCCGGGTTCTTGACGAGCTTTCCCATACCCTGGCCGATCAGGGACGCATCCGCCTTGTGCTCCACAGCGTGGCTTTTGGCAATCTCAAGCTGCTGGGTCCCTATCCGGGCTCTCCTGTGCCGGGCCAGACCCGGAACCTGCTGGCCAATGAGGCAGGAGTGTCTGCCGAGCGCATGGACGAGATTGTGCAAAGCGCGTTTTCACAAGGCTACAATGCCGTCTATCCCCTGGTTGATGACAAGGGCGATTACAGCAACCGCCAGTTTCTCGGGGCGGAGGATTTCAACCGCACCCTCCAGGCCATGGGATACAACATTGTGGAATGGGTCCAGGATATCCTGTCCAGAAACCTTTTTGCAAAAGACGCCCGGGTGCTTGGCCTGACAAGCGAGGGAAACACCGTGGCCTGGAAGGGGTATGCGGCAATTTCCGCGGCCAAGGCGGTGCTTGAATCCGTCAGCCGCGCCATGGCTGTTGAATTTGCACCCAGCGGGATCCGCTCCAATATCATCCAGGCCGGCATCACCGATACTCCGGCCCTTCGCGCCATTCCCGGAAGTGACCGGATCCGCGCCCAGGCTGTCTTGCGCAATCCCTTCGGCCGCCTGACCACCCCGGAGGACGTGGCGGATGTGATTTATCTGTTGTGCACGGATGAAGCCGCATGGATCAATGGTGCGCTCATCTGCGCGGATGGCGGGGAGAGGGTCGGATAAGCCAATGCTTTACCTTCACGGCCTGGGTCATTTTTACCCGGACAATGTCATTGACAATCAGTTTCTCAGGGATCTGGATATCGGCAGCGATGAGCAGTGGATTCTGGAGCGCGTGGGCATTGCCGCCCGCCGTACCTCCCTTCCCCTGGATTATATCCGGCACACCAAAAACCGTGATCCCAGAGCGGCCACCGAGGCAAGCCTGTATACCCGGTCCGGGGCCGGGGCGGCGGCAGCCCGCATGGCCCTTGAGCGGGCGAAAATTGATACCCAGGATATCGGCATGGTGATTTCCGGGACCTCCACGCCCAGATACACCATTCCTGCAGAAGCCTCTGTGATTGCAGCAGAACTGGGCATTCAGGCCCCGTGCATGGACATGAACGCGGCCTGTTCCACTTTTCTGGTGCAGCTGGCTTTCCTTGATGCCATGGCCCCGGAAAAGGCCCCGGGTTTTATCCTGGTGGTCAATCCGGAAAATTACACCCATGTGGTGGATTATTCCGACCGCAGGGTGGCGCCTTTGTTTGGTGACGGTACCAGCGCGGCCGTGGTTTCAGCCCGGCATCCGTCACGCTTCTGCTTTGAATCCCTGCAGTACGGATCTGATCCGGCCTCCTGGGACAGGGTGCAGATTCCCAGCGGCGGCCATTTCAGGCAGGACGGCAGTCAGGTTCAGCGCTTTGCCATCCGCAAGGCCACAGAAGGCGTGCGCCGGCTTCAGGAGGAATACCCTGAAAACCGGGACCAATTTCGGTTTGTGGGCCATCAGGCCAACCTGATGATGCTTCAAACCGTCTGCCGCAGGTGCGGAATTGATGAAGGCCGGAACCTGTACAACGTGGTCGAATACGGAAATACCGGGTGCTCAAGCGCACCGGCCGTGCTCAGCCAGAATTGGGAGCAGCTGCAGCCGGGTGATCACATTGCCGTGGCAGTGGTGGGCTCCGGTTTGACCTGGGGCCACGGTTTGCTTAAAATCAACGATTGATGGCGCCCTAAAAGTCCAATATCTGCGTTACACGCAATTTCTCAGAATTTCACGTACGTCTAAGTACGCTGCATTCTTCGAAATTGCGCAAGCCTTGATCTTGAACTTTTTATGGCGCCATCTGAAATCAGACATTTTACAGTGTCATGAACGATTCGGAATAAAATATGCAATACCAACAGTTTTTACAGCAGGAGCAATTTGATCTGGCTCAGCTCATCGCCTTTTCCTACGGCCGACTGGTCAGCGACCCTCCGGCGGATTTTGACGCCCGGCTGCCGGCACCGCCTTTTTTGATGATCGACCGGATCGTGTCCCTTGAGGCCAACGGCAACAAGGGCGTTATCACGGCTGAACAGGACATCCGGCTGGACGCCTGGTATTTCCAGTGCCATTTTCCGGGTGATCCGGTACAGCCCGGATGCCTGGGCGTGGATGCGGTCTGGCAGCTGCTTGGCTTCTACGGGGTGTGGCGCGGGGCATTGGGCGCGGGCCGGGCCCTGGGATGCGAGGAAGTGGTGTTCAACGGCCAGATCCGCCCGTATAACGAGGTGGTGCGCTTTGAAATCGAGGTGCTCCGGTTCAGGGAGATGAAAAGCAACGGATCTGCCATTGTGATGGCCAACGCACAGATTCTGGCCGACAACACCCCGGTTGCCACGGTGAAAAAAGCCCGGGCCGGGATTTTTAAAAACATCGCAGACAGCAATTATCCGAGAATAGAATAGAAAGTTTTAAGTTTTAAGTGTTAAGTTTTAAGTATTTCCTTTCAAGTCTTAACTCCTTGGTTTTTTTCTTAATACTTAAAACTTAAAACTTAAAACTTAACACTTTTTTTAACCGAGGTATATATGACCGATACAGAAAAGACATGCGCAGACAAGCCCGTGGCCCTGGTCACCGGCGGGGCCGGGGGCATTGGAGCGGCCTGCTGCCGGGCGCTTTGCGACAAAGGCTTTTGCGTGGCCATCCATTTCCGCAAAAGCGCCGAACCCGCCCGGAAATTGCTCGAAGAGCTCCAGGCCAGGGGCGGGGCCGGTTTTCTGCTTCAGGCGGATCTGGCATCTGCAGAACAGATCGATGCCATGGTCAATGAAATCAAAAAACAGGCCGGTCGTGTGGATGTGCTCGTCAATAATGCGGGTTTTACCTTAAATGACATGATCCTGACCATGAAGCTCGATGACTTTGACGCCCAGCGGAGCGTGGGGCGCGGGGCCTGGTACCTGACCAAGCGGGTGCTGCGGGTGTTTATGTTCCGGCGGGCATCCGGCCGGATCATCAATATTTCCAGTGTTGTGGGTCACACCGGGAACGCCGGCCAGGTCCCCTATACCATGGAAAAGGCGGCCACCGATGCCATGACCAAATCCCTTGCCAAGGAACTGGCCGGGAAAAACATCCTGGTCAATTCCGTTGCCCCGGGTTTTATTGATACGGACATGACAGAAGCCCTGCCCGAAGACATCCGTGAACAGATCCTTTCGGCAGTGCCCCTGGGCCGGATGGGCCGGCCTGATGAAGTCGCCGAAGTGGTGGGTTTTCTGGCCACGGGTGCATCCTATATTCAGGGCAGCGTGATCCATGTCAACGGAGGCATGTATGGGGGCTGATGCGCGGATGATCCAACAGGTCCTGGATCTGATTCCCCAGCAGCGGCCCTTTCGTTTCATCGACGATATTCTGGAAGTCGATGACAAGCACATCAGGGCCGTCTACCGGTTTCGGGACGATGAGTTTTTTTATCAAGGCCATTTCCCCGGCCATCCGGTCACACCTGGGGTGATTCTGATTGAGACCATGGCCCAGGCCGGGGTCGTGGCCCTGGGGATTGCCATTTTGCTGCACCAGAACCGGCCGGTATCTGAAATCCGGCAGTTAAAGACGCTTTTTACATTTGCCGAATCCGTGGAGTTTACCGGCATGGTGGCGCCCGGGGAAAAAGTGGCAATACTTGGAGAAAAGATTTATTTTCGCAGGGGCAGCATTAAAACAAAGGTCAGCATAGAGCGGCAAAACAAGCAAAGCGTTTGTACGGGCGTGCTGATGGGAACAGGAGTGAAACTCGATGCATAAAAGGGTTGTTGTTACGGGAATGGGCGTTGTCAGCCCCAACGGCATAGGATTGGACAATTTTGAAACCGGCCTGCGCCGGGGAGCCTCCGGGATTCGTTTTATACCCCGGCTTGAAGATCTGAAATTCGGATGCCGCATCGGTGCCGTACCCGAAGGTTTTGACGAGGCTTGCAGCCGGTATTTTGATAATTTCCGGCAGCAGTCGTTTTTGAGCGAAACCATCCGGTATGCGGCTGTATCGGCCATGGATGCCTGGAAAGATGCCGGTTTTGCCATTCCCGGAGACGAAGATGGCCCGGACTGGGATTCGGGCACGGTGTTTGGCTGCGGCATATCGGACATGGAGGTGATCGCAACAGAAGTGGTGCCCACGGTCAATGAAGGAAGGGTCAAAAGACTGGGCACCCGGGTGGTGGAACGGGTCATGGGCAGCGGCACAAGTGCGCGCATCGGCGGACTGCTGGCTTTGGGAAACCAGGTGACCTCCAATTCCTCGGCCTGCAGCACGGGCTCAGAGGCCGTGGTGGAGGCGGTCTGGAAGATCCGCACAGGTCTTGCCAAACGAATGGTGGCCGGCGGTGCTGAAGGCGCTTCGCCTTACACATGGAGCGGATTTGATTCCATGCGCGTTCTGGCCAGGAAATTCAACGATGATCCTGAAAAAGGATCCCGGCCCATGAGCGCATCCGCATGCGGGTTTGTGCCTGGCGCCGGGGCCGCGGCCCTGGTGCTCGAAGACCTGGAAACCGCTCTGGACCGGGGCGCGCGGATTTATGCCGAGGTCAAGGGTGTTATGGCCAATTCCGGCGGCCACCGAAACGGCGGTTCCATGACCGCGCCCAACCCCGAAGGAGCCCAGCGCTGTATCCGCGGGGCAATGAAGGATGCCGGGGTCGGCCCGGAGCAGATCGATGCCATCAACGGTCATCTCACTGCCACGTTTGCCGATCCCCATGAGGTGAAAAACTGGTCCGCCGCCCTGGGCCGGCAGGCGGCGGATTTTCCGTGGATCAATTCCACCAAGTCCATGATCGGCCACTGCCTGGGCGCCGCAGGTGCCATTGAAACCGTGGCGGCCGTGCTGGAACTTGATCGGGGTTTTCTGCACCCGTCGATAAACTGCGAGGATCCCCATCCGGAGATTGCCTCTTTTGCGCACCGGTTTGTCACCACGTGCAAGGAAATGCCGGAACTCAAAACCATTGCCAAGGCCTGTTTCGGATTCGGGGATGTCAATTCATGTCTGATTCTGCAAAAATGGGAAAATAAATATTAACATATGGAGGTAACAAAAATGGATAAACAACAGATTTTCGACGATGTGGTGGGCATTATCAAAGACTATGTCAAGGATGAATCAAAACTGGCAAACGTGAGCATGGAAACCTCCATTCTCGATGATCTCAAGGTCAATTCCGCCCGTCTCGTTGATATCATTATCCAGTTTGAAGACACCTTTGACATTGAAATCGACGATGATGACGCAGACAGTATCCGCTCCATCGGTGATGCGGTCAATTATATCGCTGGCCGGGTGGGCGCAGACCAGGGCGCTGAATAATTCATCCTATGGACGACCGGATAAAACGCTCTTTAAACACCCAGGAGATGCTGGGCCGGTTTGCCGTGTGGCTCACCGCGCCCCTCATTGTCCTGGCCATCCGTCTTGCCGGCTGGCGGATCCGGGATCTGGCCGCGGTGCGCCGCCGGATCCGGGATTTAATGCGCCAGCACAAGGGGCCATGGCTGATTTGCGCCAATCATCTGACCCTGATTGATTCCTTTATCCTGGCCTATGCCATGTTTCCCACCTGGCGATACATGACAGATTTTCACATGGTGCCCTGGAACATGCCGGAATACATGAATTTTAACCGCAATCGCCTGGTGGGGGGATTTTGCTATCTCACCAAGTGCATTCCGGTGGTCCGGGGCGGCGACCGGGAGGGGGTCAAGCAGAGCCTGGAAAAATGCGTGCAAATCCTTCAAAAGGGCCAGAACCTCATGATTTTTCCCGAAGGCACCCGTTCGCGAACCGGGCGGGTCAACACCCGGGATTATACCTATAATGTGGGGCGATGGATGTGTCAGATGTCTGACGTCCGGGTGCTGTGCATGTATCTGCGCGGCGACAGCCAGGATACCTACAGCGATTTTCCCGTCCGGGGCGAAACCTTTACCCTCATGGTGGAGCCGTGCCGCCCGGCAACCAAACTCAAGGGACTGCGGGCCCACAGGGATTGTGCCGGGCAGATCATCGGGCATCTTGCGGATATGGAGAAGCGGTATTTTGCGCGCAGTGGGAAATGATGTGGTGGATCTGGGAACAGACGGCGCATGCGGTAAAAGCCGGGACAGGCGCTTTGTTTCCCGTGTGCTCACGGCATCTGAGCAAAACCGGCTGGCAGAAAGCCAACACCCCGACGCCTGTCTGTGGGCGATGTGGGCCGCCAAGGAGGCCGCCTACAAGGCCGTATCCAGAATTTTTCCGGATATTTCCGCATGGCCCGGCCGCTACGAGACGGTGTTTGACCATCCGGGCCTGCCCCGGCAGTTTGCCGGCACGGTCAGCACCCCTGAAGTATCCGTGTGTGTGCGCCTCCATTGGGATGAAAACCGTGTCCATTGTGTGGGGCTAATCGGTTCTTCGGAGTTATGGCAGGACCTGACAGCCCATGTGTTCGAACCCGATTACGATGCACATCCGGAAATACAGTCTTCAGCAAAACAACTTTCCGCCGCTGCCCGCACCGCTGCGGCCGCAGCCATTGGTCTGCATACGGGCCTGCCCCAGGGCCTTGTAAAAATTGAGCGTACTCGCGTTTCTCAGCGCTCGGTCCCGCCTGTTGTCAAAATTCAGGGCATCCACACGGAAATTCCCGTCAGCCTCAGCCATCACGGCCGGTTTGCGGCTTTTGCCTTCCTTGCACCCCTTCAGGCCCAATCTGCTGCAATGTGTTCTTGACTATTTACACCGTATTTTTTACAAATAGATTTTGATGGCGCCGTAAAGAGTCCAATATCTGCGTTACGCGCAATTTTTCAGAATTTCACGTACGGATAAGTACGCTGCATTCTTCGAAATTGCGCAAGCCTTGATCTTGAACTCTTTAC
>Ga0182239_1000865_pt1 | contig 10545 bp, 8 predicted proteins | sample hydfrate6_PW_210_FD_132456 | JGI IMG/M metagenome (GOLD analysis project Ga0182239, IMG submission 132456) | Subsurface microbial communities from deep shales in Texas, USA - hydraulic fracturing test 6_PW_210 | ecosystem: Environmental > Aquatic > Deep subsurface > Shale gas/oil reservoir >...
ATACAAGGAAGATGCAGACGAGCTATAGTGGACTATGCGAGACTGCATCTGACGCAGTAGATGCGGCAAAATTGGAAATCCCGGAGGGTTTCAAATTTTAACACCTGGAAATGAATTAATTCCTTAAAAAAAATAATCCGTGTAAAAATTTGAAACGCTCAATTTAGGTAACAGAAACGCCGGGATTACAACATGAGCGTGGCACCAGACCAATTGATTGAACAGACCAGTTTAAAAAACGCAGCCACCCTGGAACTATACGATACCTCCCGCACCATGATCGGGGACCGCATGCTGGTCAGCCTGACCGCCCGGGTGCAGATCCCGGTGGACAGCCTGTATGAACATCGCGCCGCCCAAGAGCTGCCCCCGGCAGACCCGCTCAGGGCATTGCTGGGCGATCCGGTTACCTGGGAAAATGTCAAGCAGCGCCACTTTATTGATTCCCGGGAAAAATCAGAAGTGCTTGATATTATGCTTGCGGAGTTTAACACGCACCTGCGCCCGTACCTGACCCACCCGGACTTTCCGGTCAAGTACGTGCAAAAACAGCTCCGGGAACACCAGAAGAAAAGCACCTGGTTTCGGTGATCTCCTTCCGCCGGCCGCCATCTCCCGGACAGATTTTAAATCTGTCCCCCTCCCGTTCATCACCGCCTTGACAGCAACGCGTAAAGATGTATAATGATAACGTATACATCCAAGGATGGGCTCCATGATAAGAACACAAATATACCTGACAGACCGTCAACGCCCCGGGTTGGACGCCATTTCAAAATCTTCAGGGAAAAAACAAAGTGAACTCATTGGCGAGGCAGTTGACCGTCTCATCAACCAGGCAAGCCATAATCATCGGGAAATCGTATTAAAGGAGGCCGCCGGGATCTGTAAAGACCGCGCTGATCTTCCTGATTTCGAAAAAGTCCGATCCGAATGCAGAGCTGCATATTATTGAAAATGCGGGGCATGTGTGCAACATCCAGGCGCCGGAGGAGTTTAAACGGGTCTGTATTGACTACCTGGAGCAGGGGGCAGTAGGCGGTGGTCAGTGGTCAGTGGTCAGTAGGCGGTGGGCAGTGGGCAGTGGGCAGTTTACGGTTACCGATTGTCAGTTGGCGGTTGGCCGGTATTGGTCACTGATCGGGCTGACCCATACCGGCCGGCTTTTTTGAGATAGAAAAAGCGCGATGGGTTGCGTTTAATTCTTTTCCAGTTTGGCCTGGATGTCTTTGCGCAGTTGCTTTTTTAGCACCTTGCCCACCGGATTTCGCGGGATCTGCTCGGAGATGACCAGGCGCTCGGGGTGCTTGTAGCGGGCCACGCCCTTTTGCGCCAGCAGGCCTGTGAGGTCCTCAAGTGTTACGGTCTGGTCCGGGGCGGGCACCACGTAGGCGCACATGCGCTCGCCGAGTTTTTCGTCCGGCATTCCCACCACCGCCACCTCCTGGACCTTGGGGTGCGAGAGCAGGTAGTTTTCGATCTCCTGGGAACTGATGTTATATCCCCCGCGGATGATAATATCCTTGGCCCGCTCGTAAAACGAGATGCAGTCGCCCTCGCGGATCTGAAAAAGGTCGCCGGTGCGGAAAAAACCGTCCCTGGTGAAGCTTTTTTCCGTGACCTCCGGGTTTTTGTAATACCCGGCAATCACGCCCGGGCTCTTGTACACCAGTTCCCCGACCGCGCCCACCTCGGTGAGCTCATTGTCTTTTGCGTCCAGGATCTTGACTTCCACCAGCCCGCTGGCCCTGGAACGCCAGCTCGATCCCGGCTTGCCCCACTGGGGGAAGTGATCCACCCGGCGTTCCATGTCCGGGATGTCCTCGATGCCGGCCACGATGCCGGTGCCCTCGTTCTGGCCCCAGATATTTCCGATATCAATATCCCAGCGCCGCTTGAACTCCTGCATGGTAAACAGGGAAGACGGGGCCGAGCCCAGGGTGATGGTCCGAAAAGAGGTCAGGTCAAACTGGTCCACGTTCGGGTGCTTGACCAGCATGTTGGCCAGGGCCGGGACCAGCAGGGTATAATTGGGTTTTTCGCCCAGAAGCTGCTGCATGAACACCTGCGGATCAAAGGGATGGTGCAGCACCAGGGTGCCGCCGAGCACGACCCACGGCATATACACCGTGCCCAGCGATGCCATGTTGACAAGCGGGCCGGCGGTCAGCATCACGTCTCCGGCCTGCATGCCGGCAACATCCTGGACCAGGGCCATGCCGGCCCAGTTGTTGTGGCTCAACGGGCATCCCTTGGGATTGGCCTCCGTTCCCGAGGTCCAGCAGATGGTGAAAATGTCGTTGGCATCCACGGAAACTGCGTCCAGGTTGCCCTGCGGCGCATTTTGCGCCATCTGCCGGATGTCATTGTAGGTAAAAATCCGGTGCATGGCAGGATGCTTTTTTTGCAGGGCCGTTGCCTGGGCCAGGTGGTCAAAGTTATTGAACTGCTCCACCGTAATAAAGGCCTTGGCTTCGGTGAGATCGGCGATGTAGTCGAGTTCGGCCTCCCGCCAGAGCACCGGCACGGGAGAGGCCAGCGCACCGGCCCGCGATATGGCCAGATACAGCATGGCCAGCTCCCAGCAGTTTGGCAGCTGGACCATTACCACGTCGTCCTTTCCGATGCCCCCTTTTGCAAGGGCTTCGGCCGTGGCTTCCAGGGCCTGTTCGAATTCCTTGTAGGTGGGTCGCTCAGGGGGTATGCCGAGCAGCTGCTCCTTGTTGGGCGGGTCTGCCGCGCAGACCCGGTCCGGATCGGCTTTTGCGTGTTCCTTAAAGTAATCAATCAGGGTCTTTTCCCCCCACGCCCCGATTTTCGTCCATTTTTCAATGGCTTCATTGGATGCCAGAATCATTTTCCCCCTCCTTGTAGGATTAGCCCTTTTGGATTACCTGCTCTCGCAGCTTGCGGCGCAGGATTTTGCCCACGGTGCTTTTGGGCAGAAAATCCACGAATGCAATCTGCTTGGGCACCTTGTAGGGCGCCAGCTTGTTTTTGCAGTGCGCCGTGATATCGGCTTCTGTCACGTCCGCTCCCTGTTTTGTCACAATAAAGGACTTGACCGTCTCGCCCCGATATTCGTCGGGTATGCCGATGGTGCAGGCCTCGACCACCTGCGGGTGTTCGTACAAAATCTCATCGATTTCATTGGGATAGATGTTATAGCCGCCTGCGATGATCATGTCCTTTTTCCGGTCCACCAGGGTCAGGTAGCCATCTTCGTCCAGATACCCGATGTCGCCTGTGTGCATCCAGCCATCCTTTAGCACTTTGGCGGTTTCCTCGGGATTGTTGTAATACCCCTGCATCACCTGGGGGCCCTTGAAACAAATTTCGCCCGGCTCACCCGGGCCCAACTCCTTTTCCCCGGTTTCTGCGTCCATGATCTTCAGATCGGTTCCGGGAAGCGGCACACCCACGGTGCCCGGTTTTTCCGGCCCGCCAAACGGGGTGGCCGTGCCCATGGGGCAGATCTCGGTCAGGCCGTATATGTTGACAACAGGCGCATCCGAAAGGGTTTTTAACTGGTTAACCACGCTTGCGGGCAACGGCGCGGCGCCGGCCAGAAACGCCTTAACAAAACCCAGATCAAGGCTTTTGAACTCATCCCGGCCCAGCAGCCCGAAATAAATGGTGGGCACGCCCGGAAAAAACGTGGGCTTGAAATTTTTCAAAACCTGGAGAATCACATCCGGTTCGGGCCGCGGCACCAGAATATCGGTCCAACCGGCATATATCGCCATGTTCTGGACCCCTGTGAAGCCGGCGGAATGAAAAAACGGAAAAATGGCCACAGATTTTTCCTGCCCGTCCTCTGCGGTGGGAAACCATGCGCGCAGCTGCTGGGTGTTGCAGGACATGTTGGCGTGGGTGAGCATCACCGCCTTGCTCACACCCGTGGTGCCGCCGGTAAACAGGTGGGCGCCCACCGCCTCCCATTGGGCTTCATTTTCCACGGGATCATCCGGATAGCGCGACAACAGATCCGAGAACATAAAGGTATCGTCCCGCGGCGCAATCTCCTTTCCCGGGCCGGTCATGGATGCCGGCAAATAGTCTTCCACCCGGCAGACGACGATTTTTTCCACCGGTGTCTGCCCGATGAGCTGCACTGCCATGGGATGGAGCAAATCCAGGGTGATCAGGAGCCCGGCTTCAGATGTGTTGAGCTGATGGGTCAGCTCCCGCTCGGTGTACATCGGGTTGTTCAGGGCGGTCACCGCCCCGATTCGAAAGGCGGCATAATTGGCGATCACCACCTGGGGGATGTTTGGCAGAAGCATACCCACGCGATCTCCGGCACCCACGCCCAGATCGGACAATGCCCGGGCAAACCGGTTGACAAGGCGGTCGAGTTCCTGAAAGGAAATCGTTGTGCCCATGAGGTTTAACGCGGTATTTTCCGGAAACCGCTCGGCGGTTCGGGTTAAGGCCTCGGGCAGGGTGATGGTTTCATAATCGGGTTCCTTGGGAACGCCATCGGGGTAATGCTTGTGCCATGTTCTTTGAAATGCCATTTTGGCCTCCATTTGAATGGGGGTTGGCGGGGGCGTGTTTTGACTTCGCGTTACTATATCAATAGTCTAACAGAAAGTATATTTAAATACAACCCGCTCAATTTAGGTATATATTATTTTTGCAAAAGAGTAGGGGCGAACACACAGGTTCGCCCCTGCGGATCTGATTTCCGGGCGAACACACAGGTTCGCCCCTACGTGCACCCAGAGACCCTGCCGGAAAAAAACGTTAAACACACCTTGCATCCGGGCGGAATCCGGTTTACATATGCAGTGATTCCGAGCGGCTGATCCGTTATAAGAAACATTTTGAAACACCAACGATTTGAAACAAAAATACTGGACAGGAAAAACACAGTCTAGTAAGTACAGGATCTTTGAAACAGGAAAATAGGGACAAGATCCGGCAGGCAACGCCGACCCCAGGGGAGGGTTTTGAAATGAAGAAAATTACCGTAAAAGACATGATGGTGCCGCTTGATGAATATGCCACCATCCACCAGGACGCCAGCCTGTTTGAGGCTGTAATGGCCCTGGAAAAGGCCCAGGCGGAATGCAACCGGCAGGGAACCAAGTACCTGCACCGGGCCATTCTGGTATATGACGACAAGCACAGGATCGTGGGCAAGCTCAGCCAGCTCGACATTCTGCGCAGCCTGGAGCCAAAGTACAAGCAGGCCGCCGCGGATGACTCCGGGCGAATGATGGCCAGCGGGTTCAGCCAGCAGTTTCTGCGCAACATGGTAAAGCAGTTCTCCCTCTGGGACAAGCCCCTGATGGACGTGTGCCGGAAGGCCACCCAAATCAGCGCCAAAGACTGCATGTATGTCCCGGAGGAAGGCGAGTACGTCAAAGAAGACGATTCCCTTGACGTGGCCATCCACCAACTGGTCATGGGCCATCATCAGTCGCTTCTGGCAACAAGCAGCCGGGGCGAAATCGTGGGTATCCTGCGCCTGACCGATGTTTTCAAGCAGATCGTGGACTTTATGAAAGAATGCAATTTATAAGGATAAAAAGGATTTGAACCCGATATAAAAACAGGAGACTCATTTTATGAGCCATGAAATCGAATCTGAAGGCCAGGGCGGCGGCCTCCTTGGCAACAAGACCATGTGGTTTTTGATCGGAGTGGGTTTTTTCGTGGTGGTGGGCTTCCTGCTGCCCACCCCGCAGAGTCTGGTCGACATTGTCGAGGAACACGGCATTGCCGCCAAGCTTATTGACTGGGGCGTTGCCGAAGACGTCACCCAGGCCGGGGACAAGGCCATGACCGTGCTGGGCATCATTCCCATGGCCGTGATTTTCTTTGCCACAGAGGCCATCCCCATCGGCCTGACCGGTATTCTCATGCCGGTACTGGCTTACTTTCTCGGGTTGCTGCCCAAAGGCATGATCGGCAAGACCTTTGCCGGAGACGCCCCGCTTTTTCTGCTTGGCGTGCTGGCCATGGGCGTGGCCGTGGTGGATGTGGGCCTGCACAAGCGCCTGGCCACCTGGATTCTGGGATGGACGCGGGGATTTTACGTGCCGGTATTCGTCCTTTGCATCAGCATGGCGGTTATCGGATCTTTTATTTCCGCACATGCCATGTGCGCGTTCATGACCCCGGTGATGATGGCGGTCTATTTCGGCGTGGTCTCCGAGGGGAGTTCGGGCGGCCGCGTGGACCACGATCCGAACCTGGCCAAATTTCTGCTTTTTGCCCTGTGCTTTGCCTTAAACGTGGGCGGCGTGGGATCGCCGGCAGCCGGCGGGCGAAACGTGATCATGATGGGCTTCTGGCAGGGATACGGCGTGCCAATGGACTTTTTTACCTGGATGACCTACGGTTTTCCCATGGTCCCGCTGCTCGGCGTGATTGTGGCGGTCTACATGATCGCCCTGTTTAGCCGCAAACTCCGCTACAAGGACCTGACCCCGGGTCTGGCGGCCATGAAGGAAGAGACCCGGAAGATGGGAAAAATGAAATACGAGGAATACGTCACTTTCGGCATGCTGATTCTCATCCTCGGGCTCTGGATTTTCGCAGATCTCGGCCTGGGCGGCCCGGCGCTGCTGGCTTTGGTCATCCCCGTGATTTTCCGGACCACATCCTGGAACAAAATTTTAAGCGGTATCTCCTGGGATGCCTGGTTCATGTACTGCGGCGCACTCACATTGGGTGCGCTTTTAAAGGAAACCGGCGCGGCCCTGTGGCTGGCCCAGAGCGTGATGGGCATTTTGAGCTATGCCGGCATGAGCCAGGGATTCGGCCTGTGGGTGGGCCTGTCCTCGTTTTCCGGCCTGATGACCAACTTCATGTCCGATGCCGGCACCACGGCGCTGCTCGGACCGATTGTCATCCCCATGGGCATCATGTCCGGTCATGCCGCAGAACCCTGGGCATCCGGTATGGCCGTGGCCTTTGCCACCTCGTTTGCACACTTTTTGATTGTGGGCACGCCCAACAACGCCATTGTATACGGCCTGGGCACCTATCCGGATACCGGAGAGCGGGCAATCGCCCCGATCGACTTTGTCAAATACGGTTTCGTGCTGTGGGTCATCTCGCTTGTCGTGGTCTGGGTACTAGCTTTCGGCGTGATGTTCCAGGTAGTGGGATTTCCGCCGGATCTGCTGGAAACCGCCCGCGGCGTATTTGAAAGCGGGGCCGCGGATGTCTCCGGTGCCGCCGCAGGCGCGGCCCACTAGCCCGGAGGCGGCTGAAGAAGACTTGTCAGAACCACGAAGAACACGGAGTTCACGAAGGAAATTGACAAAAAGACCAATCCTTCGTGTTCTTCGTGGTTTGAAATCCGAGCCGATCGAGAATCCGGAAACACAACCATGACTGCACAGCCCGGCAAAAGCCGCCGCCCGATCTGGGTCTGGCTGATTTCCATATTCTACCTCGGCTTCGGCCTGTCCGGGCTCATGGCCGTGGCCATGGCGCTTATACTCTACAGCCAGGGAAACATCTCCGCGGACAAGCTTCCCTCCATGTATTCCCTGCTGCGCTCCTCGCTGTGGGGCGCTCTGCCGGCGATCAATATAGCCGCTGCCGTAAGCCTTTTTTTGATGCGCAAAATCGCCTTTCCCATCTTTACCGGCCTGCTGATCATCAAGGTGATTTTGCAGGGGCTTTTTGAAACCCCGCTTGGCCAGGCCTTTTCCAGTCAAAACACCGAAATGATCATCGGCTACGGGCTCGGATACGCCATTTTGCTGGCCGTATGCATCTACACCTACCGCCTCGGGCAGTCCGGCCGCCTCAGATAAGCGGCGCAGGCTGCGTGCACAAAAAAATCCGTCTTGCACAATTCCGGGTGTTTTGGCATTATGAACACCATTCTACAACCGGGATCCCAAAAATACAGACAAATATATGGAATGCCAGCTCTTCTCCGCCATGATGATCGGTCCCCGAAAATGCCAGGAAGACTGCATCATAGAAGGCCGTCAACTGTTTCAATCCGACCTGCTGAGCCGGAAAATCGGATTTGTCACGGGCCCGATGCTGCTGGCCGTGTGCGACGGCATGGGCGGGCATTACGGCGGTGAAATGGCCAGCCGGTTCGTATGTGAGCAGCTCCGGCATTACACGTGGTCCGGGGGCGTCTCCGGGGATAACGTGCATTATGCCCTGCTCGGGATCCAGTCGGCATCCGAACGCCATCTGCCGCCCCAAAGCGGGACCACCATTGCCGGCCTGTTTTCCGACGGCAGCCGGGCATTGATATTCAACGCTGGCGACAGCCGGGTTTACGGCATCACCGCGGAGAAGCTCGAATACCTGTCCCATGATCATTCCCTGGTCCAGGACTTAATCGACCAGAGCCTGGTCAGCATGGAAAGCGCGGCCGTACACCCCTACAGGCACCTGATTGATTTCGGGCTCGGCCCGGCTTTCAGCCGGGTCTGGTCGGAGCGGGACCTGTACATCGTGGAACAGCGGCTTGAGCCTTCTGCCGCGTTCCTGCTGTGCACCGACGGACTCACCGATATATTGTCTGATGCGGAAATCCACGAAATCCTGGCGCCGTCTCCGGTGGAAAACGGCGCCCGGCTCGCCAACGCGGCGCGAAAAAAGGGCCTGACCGACAACACGAGTTTCATTGTCGCCCGGATCACCGGGGGGATGACACCGGATATCATCGGTACGGAGCAGTTGTACAAATGAAGGACATTATTCAAAAATGCCTTCCCACCTATGAAGTGGTCCGGAAAATCGGATCCGGCGTCTACGGGGTGGTCTACCATGTCAAGGACAACCTCAAGGAACGCGCGGTCAAGGTGGTGCCCATAATGGTGGAAAGGTCGCTTTCCCATCGCACGCCCGGGGATCTGGATTCCAAGATCTCCCACGACTTTTATGCCATCCAGGAATATTACGACAAGATCAAGGGCGAGGGCGTCATTGAAATCTATGACTTCCACCTGGTGGACAAGCAGGTGTCCAAGCAGGAGGCCCGGGCATACCTGGTGATTTTAATGGAATTCTGCCCCTACAACCTGCTCGACCGGGTGCTGGATCACTATCCCCTTGCCCCGGAAAACGCGGAAAAACTGATGACCGAGCTGGCCGAGGTCTTAAGCCGCATCTCCAGCCGGGCCAAAGACGCCTTTATCGTAAAAGACCTCAAGCCCTCCAACCTGCTGATCAACCAGGACAACCGGCTGATTATCGGGGACCTGGGCGGCATCCAGCGCATCAGCAGCAACTCGCAGACCAGCAATGCCCAGTTCACCCCGAACTGGTCCGCCCCGGAACTCATTACCCACTCCACTCCCGCGGGCGTTGCCAGCCTGGTTTTTTCATACGGGTTTGTCAGTTATTTCATCTGGTCGGGCGCGCTTCCCTATGAGCAGGAAGATTTCACGGAGCGGCTGCGCCGAATCAAAAATCACGAACTGGAATTCAGCAGGCGCGACATTCCGTTTCGAACCCAGATCCTGATCAGCCAGTGCCTGAATTTCAAGCCCGAAGACCGCCCGGAAGACTTTGAGACCATCCTCAGGTATCTCAAAGGACAAAGTACGGCGCTTTCTCCGAGCCGGGATGCTGATGCCGGCGCTGCGCGGCAAGCACAGGAAGCCGGCGTTGAAATCATTCTTCCCCGGGAAAACCAGGAGAACAAAGCCGCTGGCGGCCCGGCTCCCCAAACCGGGGAACCCGGGGCCCGGCCCCGGACATACGGCCATCACCAGCCCGGGGACAACTGGGTGGAGCCCTCTAACGGCATGGACTTTGTATGGGTCCCCACCGGGGTATTCCAGATGGGATCGGGAACCTGGGACGGGCAGGGGCACAAAAACGAATTCCCCCTTCACGAAGTGTTCATTGACGGCTTCTGGCTGGGCAAGTACCCGGTCACCCAGGGCCAGTGGAAAAAGCTCATGTCCAACATGCTTTGGTACAAGGTCCGGGGCAAAAACCCGTCCTGGTTCAAAATGGGCGGGAATTACCCGGTGGAGCAGGTTTCATGGCACGATGCCCAGGAATTTATCCAAAAGCTGAACGCCATCAACAAGGGCCGGTATCACTTCCGGCTGCCCACCGAAGCCGAGTGGGAATATGCCTGCAGAAGCGGCGGGCGGGCGGAGAAATATCCCGGGGCCAAGCCGCTTGAAAAAATCGCCTGGTACTCGGCAAACAGCGTCATGACCACCCACCCGGTCGGCAGCCTTGCGCCCAACGGGCTGGATCTTTACGACATGGCCGGAAACGTGTATGAATGGTGCGCAGACATCTACCACGAAGAAGCCTACCGGCGTCATGAATACAGAAACCCGGTATACACCGGGGAAGGAACCCGGCGGGTGATCCGGGGGGGCAGTTGGTGCAACTTTCCCGGCGAGCTGCGGTGCAGTTACAGGGCCAGCGTCAATGCCGACTTCAAGGGCAATTACCTGGGTTTTCGCGTGGTCATGACCCCGGTCAGCCGGAAAAAAGAATTATAGCCTTCCTGATAAGCCTGTAAAAAGTCTTTTTTACAGGCAGTGTTAAGTTTTAAGTGATTAAGTGTTTAAGTAAAATCAGAAG
>Ga0182239_1000866_pt1 | contig 10541 bp, 9 predicted proteins | sample hydfrate6_PW_210_FD_132456 | JGI IMG/M metagenome (GOLD analysis project Ga0182239, IMG submission 132456) | Subsurface microbial communities from deep shales in Texas, USA - hydraulic fracturing test 6_PW_210 | ecosystem: Environmental > Aquatic > Deep subsurface > Shale gas/oil reservoir >...
AAAGCCATGACAGCAGAGCTTAGTGTGGAGCTGATTGAAGCAATCCTTTATGCGGATGACGGGGCATCTGAGGTCGTGAAGGAGTTTAAGAGTGGATCTCTTAGCTTAGGGATTGATGATATTGGGTCCTTGGTAGCACAGGATTTGACGGGCTGTAAAATCGACAGCAACAATGTAGTGGTATCAAGGAGTGAAGATGGCGGAAGTCCTGTGGCCATAGGGTTTCGTGCCAAGAAGGCCAACGGAAAATATCGTTATTTTTGGCTTTACAGGGTCATCTTTAGCGTTCCTGCCACAAGCCTTGCTACAAAAGGAGACTCTATTACCTTTAGCAGTCCCACCATAGAAGGAACAGTATTCAGACGAAACAAACTAGACGGTGAAAGCAAGCATCCTTGGAAAGCAGAAGTCACTGAAGGGGACAATGGGGTAGCACCATCTACAATTACAAGTTGGTTTGCTTCAGTGTATGAACCAGACTTTACAGCCGTAACCCCAACCATTACCATCTCAACACAACCAGCAACTCTCACAGAGGTCACTGAAGGTAGTATCACAGGAAGTCTTTCTGTTGTGGCAAGCTCCAACACTTCAAATCCTGTGACGTATCAGTGGTATGAAAATACCATCGATAGCACCACTGGCGGTACTGTTATCAACGGTGAAACTTCTGCGAGCTTTGATATTCCAACGGATCTTTTGGCAGATACCTATTACTACTACTGCATCTTAAGTTCTAGTGGTGCAGAAAACGTAACGACCACAGTGGCTACTGTTGTTGTTTCTTAATGGGAGGGTTGATTATGGCAGAAACTAAAGCAAAGATTGATGAGGCATCTGAAGAAAGAAGTACCATCATTGATATTGGTGGCACCGAGTTTAAAATGATTCTGACCACCAAAGCTACAAAGGAAATTGCCAAGCGCTATGGTGGTCTTGAAAACTTAGGCGATAAGCTCATGAAAACCGAGAACTTTGAAATGGCGCTCGAGGAGGTGGTTTGGCTTATTACGCTTCTGGCGAACCAATCCATCCTGATCCACAATATTAGGAACAAGGATGATAAGAAAGAACTTCTCACAGAAGATGAAGTGGAGCTTCTTACCACTCCCTTTGACCTGGCTAATTACAAGAATGCCATTATGGCCAGTATGATGAAAGGCACAAAAAGGCATGTGGAGAGTGAAGACTCAAAAAACGAGGTGGTCGGGTAAGTGATGAACAAGTCTTTACCCGACTTATCTACTTTGGAACAGTCCATTTAAGGCGTTTAGAAGATGAAGTGTGGCTTATGCCCATTGGCTATTTGATGGACCTTTGGGAGTGTCATAAGCAATTTACCGGAATATCGAAACCGAAACAAGAACGCTATATCGATGAAATAATACCGGAATTTTTATAGAGAATGTACTAGTTAGGCACCTACATTGGTGTCATTTTTTATGCCCCAAAGGAGGTGAACGCTATGTCGGACTTCGGCCTGAAAATCGGTGTTGAGGGCGAGCGTGAAGTGCGTCCAGATAGGGCGTAGTGAAAAGTAGAAATGATGGTACTACCCCTCAAGGTAACGAGGGAAACAACCTGCCTAACCGAAAGGCGAAAGCTGATACGGGAACATAGCACGGCAGGAAAGCGGTGAGTTGTCCAAAGGCAATCGGGCAAGACTGAACCGCAATGTTAAGCAGATACGAGGATAAAACTGGGTTTGTTTAAGGCAAGTTTCGAGTTTTCATTTCGCCCTGAACGTGGGAAAGTGCCTGTCACCCACGGTGTGAGTACAAACGTAGAAATTCTTGATGCGTTTGGTTGCCGAAAAACTCACACAACGCGCCGGAGAACCGGTAGTAAAGAAACGAAAGCATATCCGACAATCTGCATACCAATTCACTACGTTAACTGGAGATACCCTAAACGGAAATGCCATAAAAGGCTATAGCCACAGGGCTTGAAAATTCCGCATGGGTACGGAGCCGTCATAGTAGTTTGAGAGGGATAATGCCCCTTACATGGCGAAGGACGGCAGTTATTGTGTACCAAAAAAAGAACGTTGATTAGGGAGGAATACCTCAAATGAAACCAACAACTGAAATTTTGGAAAATGTCAGAAAAAACTCAAGCAAAAACAAGGAAGAAGTATTCACAAGGCTTTACCGTTATATGCTTCGTCCAGATCTTTATTATTTAGCCTATAAAAACTTATACTCAAACAACGGAGCGGCTACAAAGGGAGTGAATGATGATACGGCAGACGGCTTCAGTGAGGAGAAAATCCAAAAGATAATCAAATCACTTTCTGATGAAAGCTACATGCCAAATCCTGCCAGAAGAACCTATATTCAAAAGTCTAATGGCAAAATGCGACCTTTGGGGATTCCAACCTTTACAGACAAACTGATACAGGAAGTCTTAAGAATGATTCTAGAATCGGTATATGAACCAATATTTCTTGATTGTTCTCATGGTTTTAGACCGAAAAGAAGCTGTCACACGGCATTGAAAGACTTGAAGAACCAATTTCACGGTGCGAGGTGGTTTGTAGAGGGAGACATTAAAGGCTGTTTTGATAATATCGACCACGGAAAACTGGTTGAGGTTATCAATTCCAAAATCAAAGACGCCCGGCTAATAAAGCTAATATGGAAACTCGTAAAAGCAGGTTATGTTGAAAATTGGCAATATTACGGAACGCATAGTGGCACCCCGCAGGGGGGTATTGTTTCGCCAATTTTTTCAAATATTTACCTACATGAACTGGATAAGTATGTGCTGAAATTAGCTGATAGTTTCGAAAAACCAAGAGAAAGAAAGTACACACCTGAATATGGAAAACTAGCAAGTCAGCTTGAAATGATTAGAAGAAAGTTAAAAGTAGCAGAAGGCGAAGAACGCGCTAGATTGATTGAGCGCAAAAAAGTCCTGCGAAAGGAACTTCTAAAAACTCCTAGCAAATCTCAAACGGACAAGCGACTTCGCTATATCCGTTATGCAGATGACTTCATTATTGGTGTGTGCGGCAGCAAGGAAGATTGCCAAGAAATTAAACAACAATTATCGAAATTTATAGGCGAAACCTTGAAAATGGAACTCAGCGAGGAAAAAACGCTCATTACCCACAGTAACACTAAAGCAAGATTTTTAGGCTATGATATTAGGGTCAGACGTAATAACAATACTATCAAACACGGAAGCTCATCAAATTGCACCAAACGGACACTCAACAATATGACAGAGTTAACAATCCCGTTTGATGATAAGATAATGAGATTTCTATTTCATAACAAAATAGTGGAGCAAAAAAATGGAGAAATAAAGCCAATTCATCGCAGAGGATTATTGCGGTGTACGGAACTCGAAATCGTGTCAACTTACAATGCGGAACTTAGAGGGATATGTAACTATTATTCTATGGCAAGTGATTATTGCAATCTGAACTATTTTGCCTATCTGATGGAATACAGTTGCCTGTTAACTCTTTGTTCAAAGCATAAATGCACCATTGGTAAAATCAAAGAAAAATACAAAGATGGACAAGGTAAATGGTGTATACCATATGAAACGAAGCAAGGGAGAAAGAGCCTTTACTTTGCGGAATATATGGAATGTAAGAAAGCAAAAAATCCAAGCGACAAAATCACGAATGTTGCTGTGATGAACAAGACCACACGAACAACTTTCGAGAGTCGATTATCAGCAAAAACATGTGAACTATGCGGTACGACTGAAGCAAAACATTATGAAATTCATCATGTCCATAAGGTGAAGGACCTAAAAGGTAAAGAACCATGGGAACAAGTGATGATAGCCAAAAGACGAAAAACCATAGTGTTATGCCAAGAATGTCACCGTAATATTCATAATCAATGAGTTTTTTTGACGGAACAATAATGGAAAGCCGTGTACTCCGAGAGGGGTAAGCACGGTTTGGGGAGAGGACTGGGCAAACCTACCGCAGAAATGCGACAAGGCGGCTCTTTCCTACTCTACTTTAAGAGCTCACTTCGAGATATCAATCAAACATTTAAGGTGCTGGGTTCTGAAATGAATCTGGTCACTTCACAGTTTGATAAGCAAGATAAATCCATCAAGGCGATTACAGCAAGAAATGAAGTTTTAAATAAAGAGATCGACGCTCAGAAAAACAAAGTATCTACCCTTGAAGCCGCTCTAAAAAATGCTGCTGAGTCCTTTGGGGAGAATGACAAGCGAACAAAAGCCTGGCAGATTCAACTGAACAATGCAAATGCAGACCTGAATAAAATGGAAAAAGAGCTGGATGACAACAATAAGGCTCTTGATGCAGCCAGTGATGGGTTTGATGATGCTGGTAAAGAAGCAGACAAGTTTGGGGATGAAATCAAAGACTCTGCAAAAGTAGCAGATGATTCCGGTAGTAAGTTTGAAAAGCTAGGCTCAGTTATGAAAGGCGTGGCTGCAGGGATTGGCGTTGCCATGGCTGCCATTGGAACTGCAGCGGTAACTGCAGGTAAAAAGCTCTATGATATGGCAAATGAGGCAGCTGCTGCAGGTGATGAGATCGATAAGGCCAGTCAGCGAATCGGTCTATCCAGAAAAGGCTATCAAGAGTGGGACTATGTTCTTTCCCAAAATGGAGCCAGTATCTCTTCACTAGATAATGGAATGAAAAAACTCAATAACACCGTGGATGATGCCATCAATGGGAGTTCCTCAGCCACAGAAAAGTTTCAGCGTCTTGGTATATCTATGGAAGACCTGCAAGGTAAATCCCGAGAAGAAGTCTTTGAGATGACCATAAAAGGTCTTCAGGGCATTTCAGATGAAGGTGAAAAAGCAGCCATTGCCAACGACCTTTTAGGAAATGCTTCGGTGGAGTTATCCGCTCTTTTAAACCAGACCGCTGATAGTACAGAGGATTTGAAGAATAAAGCCAGCGAGCTTGGTTTGGTGATGAGTGATGAATCGGTGGATGCAGCAGTGAATTATACCGATGCGATGGATAATCTCACCAGGTCTTTTACCGGGGTAAAAAACAATATCACCTCGCAGCTCCTTCCAGGCTTCACCATGGTGCTTGATGGTTTGACGGGCCTCATCACTGGCCAAGAAGGAGCTGCTGAGCAGTTAAAAGAAGGAGCTAGGCAGACGGTTGAACAGATCGCCATCATTCTTCCTCAAATTCTGGAAGTGGTCACAGGGCTTATTTCAGCCATTGCAGAAGTGGCTCCAGATTTAATCATAGCCCTTGTGAATGGAATTTTGGATAACCTACCTACTCTAATTGAAGCAGCTACCAATATCATCATGACCATTGTGGGTGGACTGATTGAAGCTTTACCACAGATTACTGAAGGAGCGCTTCAACTGGTTCTAACCTTGGTAGGGGGTATCATTGCCAATTTACCGGCTCTTGTGGAAGCAGCCCTTGTCATGATTGTGACTTTGGCAACTGGCCTTGGGGATGCCCTGCCGGAACTCATTCCTTCTATTGTAGAAGCAGTGATTCTTATTGCCACAACATTAATCAACAATCTGGATTTGGTACTGGATGCAGCTTTTCAGATTATCAGTGGTTTGGCACAGGGTATTTTAAACTCGCTACCTACATTGATTCAAGCCTTACCACAAATCATCAATAGCATCATTACTTTCATAACAACCAATCTACCAAAGATCATCGAGATGGGTGTAAATCTGACGGTTCAATTGGCAGCCGGACTCATTCGTGCCATCCCTCAATTAGTGGCACAGCTACCTCAAATTATTACAGCCATCGTTACGGGCTTAGCCAGGGCTGTTCCAGCCATGATGGATGTTGGTAAGAATATTGCGCGAGGACTGTGGGATGGAATTGCTTCAATGATCAGCTGGCTGAAAAATAAAGTCAGCGACATGGTGGGCGGTATTGTTAAAGGGGTCAAAGGCGTACTTGGCATTCGCTCACCTTCAAAAGTCTTTGCTGGTATTGGTTCCAACATGGGTGAAGGTATTGGAGAGGGCTTCGAAAAAGCCATGGGCGATGTTGAAAAAGATATGCAAAACGCTATACCTACAGACTTTGACCTAGACCTAAACTCGGAGGTTACAGGAAGCCTTGGTGGCTCTGACGGAGCAGTCTTTGATGTAACTATCCCTCTTACCATTGACGGTAATGTGCTAACAAGAGTTATTGCCCAGCTTCAGTGGAACCAAAATACCGTCACAGTTAGAAACCTTGGTGTGGCAGGAAGTTAATAGAAAGGAGGCGGTCCCTTGATTGAAATTTACGCAGGAGCAACCATGATTCAGTCCGTTAAGAAAGTCATCAGCTCAAACATTAGAGAAACCTTAGAGGGGGAATTTACCCTCTCATTTACTGTTATGGCGAAGTCTGCATTGGCTTTGAAAACTAGGCAAATTGCAAAACTAGATAATCAGTATTTTGAACTGGTCCAAATCAGTAAATCAATTCAAGGGAGCCTACCGGTCTGCTCTGTTCTTTGTGAGCATGTGTCTTATCTTTTGAACCATGAAATGTATCAAATAAGCAGTTTCGACTTCACGGGTGATCCTTCAGCAGGATTATCCCAGCTCCTTGCAGGCACTCCCTTTTCAGCTGGGATTGTGGATTTTACAGAGAGTGTCACGATGAAAATCAACCAGAAGGTTTCTAGGCGAGCTGCCCTTATGCAGTACATCGCCATTCTTGGTGGTGAAATCCAGTACGATGGTTATAGCATCAATATTCGAAGCCATAGAGGCTCCACTGAATATATCCCTGTGATGGGTTCAAAGAATGTTACAAACGTGGCTGTATCCCACGATTCAAGGGAAAACGCATCATCCTATGACATTTCCTTTTTCAAACTGATGGATTTGGCTGTTGGTGATAATGTTCACATCATCTTCAATCCATTAGGTATCAATGTGAAAACCAGGATCATCTCACTTGAGTACAACCCATTTTATAGATTCAATATCCGTGTTGAGGTGGGAAGATACAGACCAAGTATCTCAGATACCTTCTATCGCATAGAAAACTCTATCTCTAATGTTGGAAGCTCCGTGGATGATCTTCAAAACCAGGTCTATGACTTAGGAGTATCCTACACCATTGTAAAAACACTGTCGGTGGTTGATAACAAAATCAATGTGACCTATGAAGTGGAAAAGGGAGATACCCATCAGTATCACGCCGAGTACAGCTTCACCACAGATTCCAGTGGCAGAATCACCAGCATCACCTTAGAAGATATTTTCTCAGAGCTTCTCCTTAAAGAGGTTTCTTCGCTTCTGATTGATGCTGCAGCCTTTGAAGTAACCTATGCCGATGGCTCAACTGGAAGCTACACCTACTCCACTGATTCCAGTGGAAGAATCACCGCCATCGAGAAAGTTTAAGGAGGAAAGCCATGAGCTATGATCGTAATTTTAATAACACCTTGGCCATCTGGACAGCTTTTGGTGGTAGAGGCAGCATCGTCCTTCCTATTCCTACCTTAAGCTGGACCAAGAAGTACTATAACAATTTTGGTTACACCCAATACGGTAGTGAAAGGCAGATCAATGTCTATGATAACGGAAGCGCTCAGATTGCAGTTTATTACGCCAAGACTCCTTATATGTCCTACTGGAACAAGACTACAATGCAGTGGACCATTGTCAGCGTTCCTTGGTGGAGCTATGGTCAACCGGAGATTCTCTATGCCGCCAATGGCGTGTTTATTGCAAAAATCGTGGGACTTGCCAATGTTATTGCTTCCTTTGATGGTATCACTTGGCACAATGCTGGGTATTGTCCGGGCGCTTATAACGCCATGACCTGCGGAGCTTATGATATGAACAGAGGCTCTGGTATTGTCAGTTGGTGGTATTATAAGTCACCAGTTTATTACAGCTTCGATTCCTTAGAAGAAAGAACCGCCTGGACCTTGGTCGGATCTGATGGAACTTCGGTACCGATCTTTAAATACCTGACCACCCATAAAGGAAACTTTGTCGGCGTGGTTGGCGGGGATAAATCCATTGCAAGAGCAAGTTCAGCCAGTCCTGGTCTTTGGACCACGACGATTGCAGAAGATCTAAATGACACCCGTTATATGTTCATTCGGTCCGTCAATGACGTCCTCTTTGTAATGAAGTTCAACTACACCAATATTGGCGGTGATTACACCTATTATGTGAAGCTCTGCGTGATGAATGACGATGCCACTCAGATTACAGAGACCAATCTTTCCTGGGTAGGAGATCTGGCCAACAACAACATCCCTAATCCAAGAAACATCATCTGGATGGAGGACTGGGGCAAGTTTGCACTTCTAAAAGAAAGTATGCTCTGCGTTTCCAATGACGGACACTATTGGGAGGGTGTTGAGCAGCCAGGCTTCACAACAAGCCAGTACGATACCTTCGACGGTGCCATGTATATTCCGGGAGACGGTTTCTATGCGAAGGCCAGTGGCTATGTTTATTATGCTCCTTACTAATTGAAGCCTATTTCTATCAGATTATGACGCTCTTATCCGGGCGTCTTTTTATATACAAATATTTATGAAAGCGAGGAAATTACATGAGAGATATTTGGACATTTATTCAAATGGTCTTTGCTGCCATAGGTGGTTGGCTTGGCTGGTTTCTCGGAGGTTACGATGGATTTTTATATGCCCTAATCGCCTTTGTGGTGATTGACTATATTCTTGGAGTGATGTGCGCCATTTTGGAGAAACACCTATCCAGCGATGTAGGTGCTCGGGGCATCTTCAAGAAAGTGGTGATCTTCTCCCTTGTAGGCATTGCCCACATTATTGATCAGAACATTATCGGAGATGGTGGTGCCATCAGAACCGCAGTTATCTTCTTCTATCTATCCAATGAAGGAATCAGCATCATCGAAAACTCAACAAGAATCGGGCTTCCTGTACCAGAGAAACTTAAAGAGATTCTTGAACAGCTAAAAGACGGTGGAGATAAAGATGGGACAAAGTAATGAGTGGCCATCTTGAAGGAGGAGAACAATGAACCTTAAAAAACTAATCCTTACAGAAAATGAATGTTATAAAGCAGGTAGGAAAATCAAACCCAAAGGCATCATGGTCCATAGCACTGGGGCCAATAACCCCTACCTTCGTAGATATGTTGGACCCGATGATGGCCTCCTGGGGGAGAACCAGTACAATAATCATTGGAACCAACATAGACCCAGTGGTAGACAAGTTTGTGTCCATGCCTTTATTGGAAAGCTAAAAAATGGTACCGTCGCTACCTATCAAACCCTGCCATGGGATCATAGAGGCTGGCATGCAGGAGGTGACGCCAACAACAGTCATATCGGATTTGAAATCTGTGAAGATAATCTGTCCGATGCGTCTTACTTCAATGCAGTTTATAAAGAAGCCACGGAGCTTTGTGCTTACCTTTGTAAACTCTATGACCTGACGGAGAAAGATATCATTGGCCACTACGAAGGTTATCAAAAGAAAATCGCCAGCAATCATGGAGATCCTCGGCACTGGTTTTCTAGGCATGGTAAGAGTATGGATACTTTCAGGGCTGACGTTAAAAAGCTACTTACGATTCCTGCAGCTTCCACGCCACCGACTAAGAAGCTGTATAGGGTTCAGGTTGGAGCTTATAGCGTTAAGTCCAATGCCGAAGCAATGCTGGCCAGAGTAAAAGCTGCAGGCTTTACGGATGCCTTTATTAAAATTGAATAGCCAATCATCATGCCCTTGGAGGTTTTAAACTTCTGAGGGCATTATTTTTTTTGTTATTTTACAAAACCGTCAGATTTCCATCCATCTCATGGCTACCAGATAGAGGGGAACAAATAATGACCCTTCAGAAAGAGGTGATGGATATGAAACACAACCTGAAGATCAGTGTTTCAAAAATGCCACAGACAGGCGGAATCGTTACTTGCCGTAATGTCACCGTAAGGGAGCGCATTCTACGTTTCCTCCTTGGAGATAAACAGCGTGTAACGATTCTTATTCCGGGAGATAGCGTCCAGGAACTTGCTATCTGTGAGACTACGAAAGGAGGAAATGAACTTGAGCAAAATAAAGTTACTGCTTGATGTGGTAAGTGACATGCGAAGCCTTGCAGACAGCATAGAAGTGGTTTGCAATGCAATGACAGAAAGCGATGCTGCACCTGAAGAAGTGCCTGTCACAAAGTCGGAAACAGCAAAGGAACCTGATATCCCACTTGAAAAAGTGCGTATGGTCCTTGCAGAAAAAAGCCAGCTTGGTTTTACTGCGGAAGTCAGAGCTATTATCGGGAAGTATGGTGCGGATAAGCTCAGTGCTGTTGACAAGGTATATTACGCTGACATCTTGAAAGATGCGGAGGTTCTTGGCAATGGGTAATCACGCAATACTATCTGCATCTTCATCCCACAGATGGCTCCATTGCTTACCATCTGCAAGGCTTGAACTTGAGTTTGAAAACACAAGTGGAGAGGCGGCAAAAGTAGGTACTGCAGCACATGAACTCTCAGAACACAAACTGAAAAAGGCACTCCGCATCAGAAGTAAGAGGCCCGTGTCAGAGTATGATTCAGATGAAATGGAAGAATGCACAGATGA
>Ga0182239_1000867_pt1 | contig 10538 bp, 3 predicted proteins | sample hydfrate6_PW_210_FD_132456 | JGI IMG/M metagenome (GOLD analysis project Ga0182239, IMG submission 132456) | Subsurface microbial communities from deep shales in Texas, USA - hydraulic fracturing test 6_PW_210 | ecosystem: Environmental > Aquatic > Deep subsurface > Shale gas/oil reservoir >...
ACCTTTGCCTTTCTTGCTTGGCGACCTTTGCGCCTTGAGCGAAGCGGGCGGTTCAAGATTCTCTTGGTTGGGTTGCGGGCGTAGCTCGCCTTGGATGTATATACCCAGACCAATATTGGCGCAGAAAGGGGGCAAATTTGGAAGATTTGACAGAAGACGACGTGCTTGTCGGATTAGGCGAGCGTTTCGCTCTGTGAGGCGCACAGGGGGCAAAGTGAAGAGATGCTGGAATAGAGATAATGCTGCTATGCTGGTATGCTGGTATGCTGGAATTGAAAGACAAATTCAATCAGGTATGATTTCACAAAAAAGCCAGCAGCCCAAGCCACTGGCTATCTCGACTTACTGCACCCCGCCTTCGCTTTCATCACAGCTACCGCTGGTCTGCCTAAGATCAGGTGAGCTTTCAAATCGCTGTGTTGGACTCATTGGATTCGTGCGTCCAACGATCTGGTTGGCGGCATTTCTAACGGTGTTTCACGTAATATTATGCTTTGTGGTCAACCATTATTGCAGTAGTGGATGATACGAATGCAGGAATGATGTCATTGGTTGTTATTATGTTTTCGTTATATGCTTTTTGTTCACTTTATCAGAATTTTTCAAGACTACAGGAGGAGCCGTCAAGTAAGTGGGTGTCCATTAGTTACCTACCTATATTCTCCTTAGTTACTTCGCTTATAGATACGAAAAACCCCCACCACCGAAGTGATGAGGGTTTAGAGGCTTTAACCGAGAGCCACCTTACGGTGACTTAAGGCATCCTTCTCAAAGAGAAGGATTAGGCAATGGTCAGATCACCAGCGGCAAACTCTGCTTCGCTGAGATCCTGAACACCAGATAGCTCAACAATGGTGTCGTTGGATACGTCACCACCAGCACCAGTGTCGTCAGTCTTGGTGTTAACAACATAAGTGTTGCCATCGAAGTTAAACCAACGCACATCATTCGCATTGTTTTCTGCGAGCAGCAGAGCAGCGTCCAAATCGGCAGCACCGCTGACGTCAACTTCAGCACTTACGAATGCAGCGGCAGAGTCGAAGTCCAGAACATCACCAGAATTGATATCTGTGATAGTGCTCATGTTGGCAGTACCCGTTATACCTGCTGCAAACGCAAAGGTATCGTTACCAGCGCCACCGGTCAGGGAATCCGTGCCTGCAGACGCGTTGATGGTGTCATCGCCTGCACCCGCAACAATGGAGTCCTCGATGCCAGTACCAGTAACGGTCAGATCCGCACCAAAGTCAGATGCGTCGATGGTCAGACCGGTGTTACCACCTGTAGCAACTGTGGTCATCTCCAAGTCTTGATCACCTGTCACATTGAGAGTGTTATTATCGTCCACTTCAACATGGAGGAGGTTTGCACCAACGCCAGCTTCACCGGTAGAAGAAATGTTGACTGAGCTAGAACCAGTGATAGTCAAATCGTTGGTACCTTCAGTGCCCAGATCGGAAACTCCGTTCTCATCACCTTCCAGCGCAACGTTAACCGTATCTGCACCCAGCTTCGTAGCAATGGAGCTTTGTGCAGCAGTAGCAGCGGCGCCCGCTACCAAGGTTACGCCTTCGGCTGCGTCCGTGATCGCGGCTGAAGCAGTGCCATCAATGGCAAAGGTGTTGATCGCGGAATCAACCAGATCGGCGTCGACAGTCAGAACCCCAGCACCGTTGACACCCAACACTTCAACGTTGCTGACATTCGACAGGGCTTCGGCCTGAGTCGCGTCAGATACTGTCACAGCGCCTGTGAAGATCATTGCATCTTGGCCAGCGCCCAGGTCAACGGTGTCCTGATCTGTCAGGTTGGCCCAAGTGCTTACGATCACATCATCGCCTGCGCCACCAGTAATGGTCTGGTCGTTGGCATCAGATGCGGACAGAACCAGCTCTACACCACCTTCGTTAGCAGACGCATCAACTGTCTCAACAGCCTGGCTGCCAATAGTGGCTTCCAGAGAACCAGCACCAGTGATGTTCACAGTGTCGGTGTCGTTGCCCGCGTTAGCCAGAGTACCAAGGACGTTTTCGCCAGCAGCGGCGATGTTCAGGGTTTCGATATCTTCGATGGTTACGCTAGCCAGCGCGGCATCAGTAGTCGTCAAGTCAGCATCGCTTAACGCCAGAGTGGCTTCATCACCTGCTGCATCGGTTGCATCGCTGAAATCAAACTCAAGAATATCCGTGCCAGTGTTCGCCGCACGCACAGTACCTTGAATACCAGCCGTCTGCTCTTTGGTCAGAGTTACGACGGTATTAGTAGCACCGCTGCTATCGATAGTACCGCGATTAACCCAAGCTTGCTCGACATCCGCATTAGCAGAAACGTTTAGGCCTTGGGATGCAACTGAAGCATCAAATCGAGCGTAGATGTTCTCAACGTTAGTCACATCTTCCTGAGCGAAAGCAGCGATGTTGCCGTCGCCGATCAGGTCCAGACGATCGGTACCAGCGCCACCGTCAATGATGTCACCCGGAGTCAGAGTGTCTGAACCGTCTTCGATACCTGCGATGAAGCGATCGTCATCGGAAGTACCCGTTACGATATTGGTATCTGCAGTGAGCGTGAAGGTCTTGCCTTCAACATCAGGATCGTCACCAGCCGGAGTCACCTGCTCAGAGGCAGGAACTTCAGTTACGGTGAGGCCTTCGGTTTGGCCGTATTCCAGAAAATGGCCGACAGGATTCAAGCCGGCATCGACCAATGCTGCCTTGACTTCATCCACTGTCAGTCCAGCATCAGCAGCCTTGGCTGCCAGGTATTCACTGACGTCAAAGGCGTTGGAGGGATTTACATCTTCTTCAAAACCATACTGGGTGAAGTGGTCGTAAGCGTTCGTGTATCCAGCATCGGCAAGGGCCAATTGAACTGCATTGGCATCCCAGGTTGTTACACCCTGGTCGGCATTCATCTGGGCGGCCTTGGCTTCCAGATACTCCTGGGTATTGAAGTACTGATTGGGGCTGGTCCCTTCGGTCAAGCTGTACTTTTGGAAATGTTCTTCAACGGTATAACCGGCAGCTTCAATAGCGTCCCGCACCTGCAAAATGCTGGTAAACTCGGTCTTACCTGCCTGCTGCAACTGGTTGAGCTTACTGTTCAGATAGAAAGATTCTACAAATCCTTGAATAGCCATACTTCCTCCTCCGTCTGTGCTTAGTAATTTACGAAATGGAAAAATTTAACGCGTTGCCTGGCATCCAGCCTGCCTTGACCAATATATAGTTGAAACTTACGGAAAACGCAAGTTATTGCCCTCGCACTTTGGCACATTTGAAAAGATGCAAATAAGAAACCTCCCTGGACCGTACCACCTGCCCAAAGCGGCAACAGGGAGGGTAACCAGAGAAAGAGTTGATTATCTTTGCGATGCAACAATTAAGAATTGACGCAACACGAGCGCCAGCCTTCCTAGAAATTACGCTCCGCTCAGCTCAAAAATTATTTTCGACAGGTCCCTCGCAACTATTATTGTTTTTGTAGTCCAATCCCCAAGCCAATGTCAATCCCCAAATATTCAAACTCATTTTAAGTTTTTTTATGCTAACTCTTCAATTCCGCCTGAAATTTTTTTTAAGCTGTCAAGCCTTTGGCCGAAATGACTTACACCCACAAGTTTATTAACAAGCTCAAGGTCAAATTGTCAACTCTTTTGCCTCCTTTTTGTTTTGCGCATTGCCTTGACGCCGGCCAATTTTTGAACCCAGGCCTGAGGCAGCACTTTTTTCGTCCAAGCTTTGATCCGCTGGGTACTTTCCGGCTCTTCTTCCAGGCTGGGTGCAAACTCGGGATCGTTGAGCACTTCCCCGCGCAGATAACGCATATCCCGGCTGGAAGGCAGAACATGCTTGTCCCTGGCCAAAACATACCATGCCTGACGGGGATGATACCAGGGTATCCGTCTGCAGGACAGGCCTGCTGCCTGGGCCATGGAGTGGATAGTCTGAGGGCGATAGGCTACGCAATCCGGATACACCCATCCCTGCTGGCAACAATCCTCATCACCCTCTACAAATGTGGCTGCAATCAGTCCACGAGGCTTCAAGGCATCCCGAAAGCTTTGCAGTCCGGCCTGCACCAGATCCGGCCCGGCATGGGAAAAGACAGACTGGGCCAGGATGTAATCGAAGTCCACGTGAAAAACATCAGCGGCAAAATCGCTGTTATGATCGAAGCGGGGCTTTTTGATACGCACAAGATCAGCCCCGATTTCAAGCTTCACTGCCTCGTCGATGAGCCAGGCATTGGGCTCGATCCCGAAATAACGCCCCTTTTCCAGGTAGGCGATCAAAAACCGGCCCGCGCGCAGGGATCCGCAACCGAAATCCAAAACATTATGCCCGGCCCGCAGGCCCAGGCTGGTGAGCAACCTGAACTGGCTGGCTCCCATAAAGTCGTACTGCCCCGGGGGACCGACATAGGCCTGGTAATGGTGATCACCCGGTTTGAGCTGCTCGGCATCCATGTTTTTTTGTCCGTCCTTTTATGCTGATATGAAACACCGCTTCGTCCGTCATTCCCGCGCAGGCGGGGATGCAGAGCAGATAGAATGACTTTGCTCTCGTGCATTGCCACATCTGAAATGACGCACATAAGAACCCTCCCCTGGCCCCTCCCTCCTGCCCAAAGCGGCAGCAGGGAGGGGAACCAAGAGAAGAGCGCTCTTTCTTCATATGCGAAGATGTATATGTGACCATGCACTAGGACTACAGCAACAGTTCTGGCATGAACAAACCTTGAAAGAGCCAGGCAGGCGTCTTGCAATCCAAGAAGAGCCAGGATGGCACCTGGCGGTCCGGAGGGCAAAGCTTTGGGATCACAATCTGTCGCTGTAGTGCTCAGTTGCCCGACGAGCCACGCGAGACGCGTGGTTGCGATGTGTTCAGAGATCGTGGCCGGGCAATGACGGAAAAGGCATGTGGCCCCTATATTTCGCTTAAATGATAGTCCTTTTCATTTTTCCGACCCTTCAGTCTGCGTTTGAGCTCGTGGATGCGCTGTTCGCAGCGTCGATACTCGGGGCTGGCGACAATACCTTCCCTGTCCTGCTCATCCCAGCAGGCCAGGGACTGGAAGGTGCTGACGTCGTGCATGTAGTCCCCGATGTACACGTCTTCCTGCAAGCTTTCCCAGTCCGTATTCTCCGGGGTCAAGAGCTGCAGGGTCAGATAGTAATCCTCCAGATAGCACTGTTGGGGATGGTATTCGAGATTTTCGACATCCATCCGGGACACATCGAGCAGAAAGCTGTGCACAGGGGCGGGGTTGACATCCCAGAAATCCTGAAAACAGCGGCCGTGCACGAACTCCTTTTTGCGTTCCTTGATCAGTCCGGTCCGGCTGTCCCAGGCAGTGGAATACACCCGGCCAAAGGCGGCGGCTTTGCCGGATGTACGCATGCGTTGCAGCAGATAGCTGTAGGCGTGGGACATCAACAGATCATCATGGTCCAAGAAACCGGCGTAGCGGTTACGAACCGCCTTGAGCCCCTCGTTGAGCATGGTGCAGCGCATATCCTCGTCTGGTCCATTCGGAACAAAAGGCAGCACGCCGGGGCTTGACTCCTGGCCCGCTGGTACGTCCTCTCTGTCGTCAGTTTTTGCAGGATATGTCGCAAGCAAAGACTCCAGGTCCTGCATCTGGTCTTCGTTCAAGCCCTGGGCTGTGACCAGGGGAATCACAACACAATCTTCCATGGCTGCCAGGCTGAACAGGGCCCTTTCCAATACCTTAAAGTCTGTGCCCTGATGCACGCGGATGATTGTGGTTATCCTTGGCAGCTTCTCGGCCTCCTGCCCCCCTGGGTAGCTGACAAAAGCCGAGGCATCTGGTCGCATCCGGAAATTTTTGTACTCCTGCTCCTGGCCAGCCGGCAAAAGCAGAAGCGGAGCCTGAAACGCGTCCCAGGAATGCACTGAGCCGTTCTTGGTTGCCTGGGCCGGAAACGGACAGCAGCGGTCGTATGCATTGGGAATGACCACAGAGCCTGGACTGTGGCAGGCAGTCTGCAACATTTTTTCAATCACTTGGGGTGCGAACAGGGCCGGCTTGCGGACCTGGAGAAAAAAGTCCGGCTGCTTATCCTTACTGAGCAACCGGGCCTGTTCAGGCAAAGAGGAACGTACCTCGGTCTGGATGCGCCCGCAATCCAGGCTGACCTGGCAGCTGGAAAACACTGTCGACTGGGCCAGGCAGCGCAAAAAACGCTTTCGCAGCCAGGAATCGTTCTCCAAAACCTCGGCCGCGGGCTCGCCTATTTGGATGCGTATATTGAGATTATCGGACAGGACCGGGCCGGGGTTTATATCCGCCCCGTAGAAAATTCCGGACAGGGCCCGGCCCACTGCATTCAGATAGGCCCATCCATAGCGCGAGTCCGGCTCCAGGTGGGCGCTCTCCGCCCATTCATTCCAGGCGTTGATGACCACGAAACGCCGATCTTCCGGGAGATGATCCTTGCTCCAGTCCCGTGCTCTTTCCAGCCATTCCTGGAATTTCTCCGGCGTTGAACCATGGACCAAAAGGGCTTCAGGCCCGTAGCGCGGTGTATTGTCAAACATAGGGATGACAGACCGGAACCAGGTGAAATCCTTGTCTTCGGTCTGGGCAATATAAAAATCCGCCACCTGATCATAGGGCAGCACACTGCCCCGCAAGGGCTCGTAGGCGAAGAGCTGATCCCGGATATCCGGTACCGCACCGTCAGTCCAGTCGTGCAGAGGACGCTCCACGCCGGCGTCCATGCCGAAAGGCACTGGTGACTTTGCACCTCTTGTCAGCACACCCACAACATACGGCCCGGGCAGCCCCCAGGACCGGCACTCCTGGTTCCAGACGGCGAGATACTTCTGTGGATCGGGCATCGAGGCCGGGCGATAGACAAAGAGAACGGGCCGGTCGTCGACCCGGATATAGCGGGAGTCTTCAAAAAACGGACGCATATAGCGGATGAAATCGCGGGCATCCTGTTCGCTGTAGGTCTGACTGAGCAGGACATCCTGCTCGTTTCCGTCCCAGCGCCGGGTCCAGTTCTCGTTGGCCCAGCAGAAACAAAAGGGCATGTCGATATCCGCATGCTCCAGGAGCATCCGGGCCGGCCTTTCCAGAATGAGCTTTCCCGAGAACCAGTAATGGTAAAATATCTGTCCGTGGACGCCGGCCTTGCGCATCAGCTCCGCCTGCATGCGCAGAGTGTCCGGAGTGTCCAGCAGGTAATATCCGATGTCTGGATGGGGTATATGCTGCTGATAATGACCTTCGAACAAGGGATTGGCCTTGCGGACCTTGGTCCATTCGGTAAACCCCTTGCCATGCCACTCGTCATTTTCCGGGATGGGATGAAACTGGGGCAGATAGTAGGCCAAAACCTTGAGGTCATCATGGACCTGGCTTGAAGAGAAGTCTCCCTGGGATTCGTAAAAGCGGTAATCCGGAATGGAATCGCCCTTGTGCAGCCTGACCTTCTGTCCTTTATGCCCATCTGCGAAAATGAGGAGTACCCGCTCCAGGGCGTGGGCCAGGGTCCCGTCGGCCGGAATAGGTTCCCGGGGAAAGTCAGAAAAGGAAAGCGGCAGAGTCAGAAACTCCCGCAGGCAAGAGGCCCGGGCCCAAAACATCCCCCCCTGGGGAAAGGCCACCATCGGATACTCAGAAATGTCCTTATCCGTATAGGTGCGCAGGAGATGGGCAGCAAGCTCATAGTTGCCGGCCCAGCCACTTTTGTCCTGCAAAATCCGGTTCTGGCCTTCGGGAAAGACCACACAGGCCCATGTCTGCAGCATGTGCAGAATAGAGGCTGCGGTCGTTTCTCCCTGGTCCTGCGGGCCGAGGAGGATATCCAGAATATGGGAGCACCAGCCGGATAGTGTGCTGCAGTGCGGACTCTTCTTGGTATGGAAATGGGCTATGACCTCGTACTGGGCCAGACGGGCACCGAACTGAACAATGAGCGGCCCGATATCCCGTCCCCTGTTGGGCACCTGTTCGACGACAACATCCCGAGCCTGAGGGAGAACAGAGCTGAATCTGTCAGTAATGGTCTGCGTTTCGAGCTTTTGGGGCACAGACACAAACAGATCAAAGGGGCAGGGAATCGCTTTTAGACGAGCAGCGAACTCTTCCAGCATTTCCGGATAAAAAAAATGCACATGCACGGCAATGGACAGGCTGCCCACAGCCGGTGGTGCCGCACATGGATCAATATAGCGCGGTACTATGCGCGGCCTGGGATGACAGTAACCACTCACATCTGGCACAGCAAAGGGATCACGCCCTGCAAGACCAGCCTGGCGCACCTGCCTGATCCTGGCCCGCACCCCGGGCAGGCCTTCATGGCGCAGGACCCGCAGGGCCTTGCGGCCTGTAGCAGATAGACTCCCTCCCCTGCGCACCAGGGCAGGAAGCAATCTGAACCCATTGCGCATCCCGCGTCCATAATCGCCCAGAGCCCTGAAGGGTGCTGTTATCCGCCAGGATCGGCTGGCAAGTATGTCTTCGATTGCTCTGTTAAGGTCCGCGATCTGCCCGTCCCGGCCGGAGACAGCCTGCTTCAGCTCCTCAACCTGTTCTTCCAGCCCGGATACATGCCGGCTCAGGTCCTGCACATCCTGCCCCAGCTCCCGCATCCGGTGCTCTGCTTCGGCCAAACGCTCTTCGGCCTGCATGGCCCGGTCATCGCAAATGCGCAAATAGCCAAGAGCAGCCCGGTTGGCTGCAAATTTATCTTCTATCCGACTCAGGCGCTGTATATACTTCTCATCGTGAAATTCGAGCTTGTCCGCGGCCAGATCGAGTAGAAGATCGTACAGCTCCGAAGCTCCGGGAGGCATACGCTCTTCAAAACCCTGGCCGCCAGGGGCGTGCCCGTTCTGCGCCGGCTCCTTGGCCGGGGCATAGTTGTGGCGCAGCTCAGGGTGCAGAAAGTCTTGTGCATAGCTGGCAAAAGCAGGCCCGTCCGGGTCGAACTTCAGATCCAGACAGGCGGCCATGCGCCCGATTTGCCGGGCCGGATCGTCCATGAGCCAGTCATAGTCCACGACAATCCGGGCTTGGCCTTTGGTGTTTCGCAGGCAATGCAGATTGTGCTCCAGCCACAGCCAATACCCCTTTTCCAAATCAAAGCCGTCCCGCTTTTGCAGGGACCGGGCCACGCTTGCCGGATGGCGGCAGGCGATCACATAGCCCACATCCGCCTTCAGATCGGAAAACACCTCCTGCCAAAAGGGGAGCAACCGAGCCATTCGGGGGTCTTTCAGACCAAAGAGAGATGTCAGGTCAAGCTTTCGGCTCAGAATCTCCTCGGCCCGCTCCCTGTATTCGTCCAGGTCTGCGGCTGCCAGCTCCCTTTCGCCCATCGGCTCCAGGCTGTGCCACGTGTGGCCCACGGCCTGCAGCAGCTCTTCATTCAGCCGGTTGACCTCCAGGTCCTCAAAAAAGCCCTTCTCATTATTTCCGTCGGTCGAGGCCATAAGGTTTTCACCCAGGTCCACGCCCAGTACCTGCAAGGCCCTGGTGACGGCGCTGGTCCCGCTTCGATGCATGCCTGCGACCACTACTATCCGTTTGTGTCCCATACGCTCCATGGCTTTTCAAAAATTTCGGCTTTTGACGTGCATCACACTCCTGCTCTCAGGTCGTGTCTTGTCATACATGTCGCTGTGAAGAACCCTGCCCCCTCCCTCCGGCCCAAAGCGGCCGCAGGGAGGGGAACCAGAAAAAGAAATCCTCCCTGATATGTGCGACAATGCATCTTCGACAGGTCACTGGTGTGTTCTGGTCAGCCCTCCAGCCCGTGGATACGAACCTCGCAGCCGAAATCGACCAGGCAGGTGGCCGTGTTTGAACTGCAGGGCATGACCCGGAACATGCAGGCATCGAGCATCCGGTGCAAAAATATTTCCGTGCCTTTGTCCCGGCCCACAATGCCGGAATTTAAGTAATAGCTGCCCGGATTGAGCCGGCAATCGAACTCAAACTCCACCCGCAAACAGGACCCGGACTGGACATAAGGGATGGCATCCCGGGCCTGAGGGGCCGAGGCGGCCCCGCCCAGCTCCACCCCGGACGGAGTCTTTATCAGCATTCCGAATCCAACCAGAGATGCCCCCCGCTCAAACCTGGCCAGGTAGACAAAACGATACCTTTGCCCCCGGATCAGGGTGTTGACCTGATCTCCGTCCAGACGCTCTATGTGCGGATCTTCGATCAGGGCACCGTGCGACGCATAGGAGATTGTGCTCTGGGGCCGCAGATGGGGATCAAAAAAGTCAGAGCTGCCATTTTCAGAACAGGTTTGGTCCGCCGGTTCTGAGGTAGAGCCATATGTTTCTTCCTGTTTCCGGGAAGGGGCAATACGTTCATCGCCTTTAATGATCCCCTGCCTGATGGCTTCCTGCTCGGACTCCGGGGCGTAGAGCAGTTTCTGGTAGCTCCCTACAATGGACTTGGGTTTGCCGGTGGCCAAGAGCTCTCCCCTGTCAAGCAGGATGGCCCGGTCACAGAGATCGACAACAGTTACTCCGGAATGGGATACGAAC
>Ga0182239_1000868_pt1 | contig 10529 bp, 8 predicted proteins | sample hydfrate6_PW_210_FD_132456 | JGI IMG/M metagenome (GOLD analysis project Ga0182239, IMG submission 132456) | Subsurface microbial communities from deep shales in Texas, USA - hydraulic fracturing test 6_PW_210 | ecosystem: Environmental > Aquatic > Deep subsurface > Shale gas/oil reservoir >...
ATGAATACAACTCTGATGAAACTTTTGAAGAATTTTATCTTAGACTACTCCAGGATGAATCTCATACATTAAGGCTTACAGTTACCGGCTCCAATGATAGTTCACTAACAGCTCAGATTAACTATAACTAAAAATTTTCTAATTAAAAACCGGATGCTTAAGCATCCGGTTTACTGTTATACATACTATTTTAATATTTCATTTAAATTTTCCTGATTAAATTCGTCAATGATCAGATCAGCTCTGGATAAATCCTGGCTTTCATCCTTAGCTCGATTAAAGCCAATTACCCTGGCTCCTGCTTTATGAGCACCATTTACACCATGCTCCGAATCTTCAATAACAATACATTCTTCCGGTTTGACCCCCAACCTTTCTGCCGCCTCAAGAAAAATATCAGGAGCAGGCTTGCCGTTTTCAATAGCATTTCCATCAACATAGCCTTCCATATAATTCTCAAGTCCAAAACGCTGAAAAACATGCTCAATTACAGGTTCATAGGAAGAAGAAGCAACAATCATTTTATAGCCGTGATCTTTTAAGAATTCAAACCAATCTCTAACTCCGGGCATCAGCTCTAAATCTTCAGCTTCAGCCAGCCCCATATAAGAACTGTGAATATGGTCTTCCATAAAATCTTCAATCTTATAATGTGAGTACTCATCCTTAACCTGATAGCGGTCTAAAATGTCTGTCCAGATATCCTTAAGATTGGCCCCCATATGGCGGTCATAATCTTCCTGACTTAAGTTAAAACCATACTTTTCATATATCTCTTCATTTACTCTTTCATAAATCGGTTCTGAATCAATAATTGTTCCATCCATATCAAAAATTACCGCTTTTATCATAAATTTATCACCCAATGTTTTTAAGATTTATTAACTTTTTTATATTATATCATAATTTAAGCAAAACTAAAGGAGAGCAGTTTAAGCCCTCCTCTAAATTTCCATTATTTGCTAAGTACCCAGTACCTGGAAATTATTACATTATAAATCCGGCTGCCAGATAAAGCACCAGAGCTACAGCCCCATTAGCGAGCGCATAGGGAAGCTGAGTATTTACATGGTCAATATGATCTGAGGCAGAAGCCATTGAAGAAATAATTGTAGTATCAGATATTGGTGAACAGTGATCTCCCATGATTCCACCAGAAACTACTGCACCTATTGTAGGATACAGAGGAGCTCCCATCGCTACAGCCATCTGAATTCCAATCGGCATCATAATTCCAAAGGTTCCCCAGCTAGTTCCAGTAGCAAAAGCCATCAGTGAAGCCATAATAAAGACTATAGCCGGACCAAAAGCTCCACTTACTCTTCCTTCAACTAAAGAAGCCATATATTCTCCTGTTTCGAGGTAGCCAATCACATTTCCTATGGCAAAAGCTGTGATTAAAAGGATAGCAACCGGAACAATTGCTCCAATTCCCTGATAAACATAATCAATATATTCCTGTAAGGACATGATCCCCTGCAGAACATAGAGGAAACCGGCAAAAGCCACTGCAGTAATTACCGCCCAAAAAACTGAGGTTGAGCCTGAACCCTGCAGAATATTTCCTTCACCTGTTATGTATAGACTCAGCGGCATCATTGCAATTAAAACAAAAACTGGCAGCAGCATATTTCTCATCTTTGGAGTAACTCCCTCTTTAGGAGGAGTTGCTGTTGCCTCTTCTGAAACCATCGGAGTTGCTCCCTCTCTTAAAAGCAGCCCCTTTTCCGAAGCTCTCTTTTCTGCCTTAGCCATCGGTCCCCAGTCATTTCCAGTCAGAATATAATACCCAACTGCCAAAATAGCAATAATTGAATAAAACTGAAATGGGAGTGATTTAGCCAGCAGCTCAGCTGAATTACCATCAACAACACCGTTGGCAATCTGAACCCCAATTACTCCCATCAGCATTGCTCCCCAGCCGTTAAGTGGAATTAATCCACAGACAGGAGCTGAAGTTGAGTCACAAACATAGGCCAGTTTTTCACGCGAAACATTATACTTATCTGTTAAAGGTCTGGCAACTGTACCGGATACAAGACTGGTTATTGATGATTCAATAAAGATTATTAGACCGGTAATATAGGCTAAAAGCAGTGCTCCCCTTTTATCCTTAACCACATCTCTTTTTTTGGTAAGATAATTAATAAAACCCTGCACTCCACCTGAGGCAGAAATTACAGTTATCAAACCTCCAACTAAAAATGAAAATATAATTGTTTTAGTAATCCAGGCTTCAGAAAAAATTGCCACAATCTCTTCTAAAGTCATGTTGACTGCTGCAAAAAATGACCAGTCAGTTAAAATCATTGTTCCCGAAAAAATGCCTAAGATCAGTGAAATAAAAACCTGTTTTGTTGTTAAAGCAAGTAAAATTGCAATTAACGGTGGTAAAATACTTAAAATCCCGTACTCCATAATATCCCTCCCTGTAAAATCTACTGATTTGATGTCCCAGCCATTGGCGTTAAATTATACGGGTTAACACTTAAAAACCAACATTTACTATTATACCACAAATTTTCTGAAAAGTTTAGCTTTTTGCTGCAGTTTTTAGTAATTATAAGCTGCTTTCATTTTTATTGCTGCTGAGATAATTTTAATTACAAAAAATCAAATTAAACCGGTAAACTGCCACCAGAAATATTCAAAGATCACGGTAATTATGGCTACTGCTGTCAGTGGTATTCCGAGTTTAATTACACTTTTTTCGGAGTAGTTTCCATTTTCTTTACCCATTCCCACCAGAATATTGAGGTGATGAAAGGGAAGAATATAATGAGTTCCAATTGCAGTGTAAACAAAGAGAGCTGGAACTAAAGGGTTAATGCCACAGCTTTCAGCAAAGATAATAAAAGCTGGAATTGCAATTCCCATTACTGCGATTACACTGCCCAAAAACATATGTAAAACAATCGAGATCCCTGCTGTCATCAGAGCAAAATAGAGCATATTACCAGGAGTCTCTGCCGGCAGCACAACCTGAGCCAGCCACTGATTCATCCCGGTTAAAGATCCTACCTTACCTATTGCTACTGCTGCAGTTAGAAAAATCAGCACCTTAATCGGAACCTGATTCCAGTCTTCTTTTTTTAGAATATCTCCACTGAGCGGAAGACTCATCATCACAGCAATGGTTAAAGTGATCCACCCCAGTTCAACTCCATGAAAAGAATCAGTCATCCATAACACAACAGCTGCAATCAGCCAGAAAACAGTCCGCTGCTCTTCAGCAGACATCATTCCCAGGTCCAGAAGTTTCTGACCAATTTTTTTCTTATTGATCTCTACTTTTTCTTCGGCTTTAAATAATTTTAAAATCACAAAAAGAGTTAATAAAGCTGCCAGTGCTGCTGGAGCTCCCATATACAAAAGCCAGCCACCCCAGCTTAAATCAACTCCAGCAAACTCAAGGGTCATAAAATTGAGGGTGCTTTCTCCTGTTAAAAAAATCATCGAAATCGGAATTGAAGCTGCAAAAACAGTTAGCCCAATTTTAGAAGCGTCATTTTGATTAATTCCTGCATTTTCAATGACGACTGACATAACAGACATAATAATAAAAGCCCGCGGCCAGGGATGAGGAATAATTAAGCTTAAGAGGAAGGTCAAAGCAAAAATAGAAATTATAATCGACCGGTAAGAATCAACAAAGCGAATAATAAATTTATAGGCTATTCGTTCTCCCAGACCGGAGCGCTCAACCGCTGCTGCAATTAAATAGGCACCAATTACCAGATAGACAGTTTGGGAAGTCCAGAGTGAAAGCACTTCTTCTGCGGGTGCAATTTCAAAAATCAGCATTGACATCAAAAATAGCGCTGCGATATAGGCAGAGTCAGCCACCTTTGCCGCCCAAAAAATAACTGTCATCAGAGTTAAGGAAAACATTTTCCGTCCAGCTAAAGAAAGACCGGGAATGCTGAGGTTCCAGACAAGCAGAGCAACTAAGATGCCAACAAATAAAAAGATTGTGCGTTTATCTTTAATTTTAACCACCACCGTTTTTAGTATATCTATATTTTAATAAAGTTTAGTAAATTAGTCAACTATATCTCACTACTTCTAAAATCCTACTGAGCTTCAAAATCATAAATATCAGTCATTTTATGCCCTATCATTTTTATTATACTATATTATCTAATCAAATTAAATTATTAATATCAATTTTTATCAACTAATTGTAATCAACTTACATTTAACTAAATCGATTTTTCTGATATACTAGTATTAGAATTGAGTAAATTTTTTAAGATATATTATATTTCAGTTGAAGTTTTTTAAATGTCTTGAATTAAAAATCATAAGAGGAGGTTTTTTGATGCCTTATTTAGCTGACGAAAATCGTTATGAAAAAATGGAGTACAATTATACTGGGAACAGTGGTCTCAAGCTTCCGGCAATTTCCTTAGGACTCTGGCACAATTTTGGTGGAGTTGATACCTTAGAAAATGCCCGCAAAATGCTGCGCAAAGCTTTTGATTTAGGAATCACCCACTTTGATCTTGCCAACAATTATGGGCCTCCAGCTGGCTCTGCAGAGGAAACTATGGGGATTTTACTGGAAAAAGACTTCGCTCCTTACAGAGATGAACTGATTATTTCTTCCAAGGCCGGTTATTATATGTGGCCGGGGCCTTATGGAGACTGGGGTTCTCGCAAATATCTTATTTCAAGTATTGACCAGAGCTTAATGCGGATGGGCCTTGACTATGTAGATATCTTTTATCATCACCGTCCAGATCCTGATACACCACTCGAAGAAACTATTGGTGCTTTAAAACAGATTCAGGATCAGGGAAAAGCTCTATATGTCGGTATTTCTAACTATAATGCTGAACAGACAAAAAAGGCAGTAGAAGTTGCCGATAAGCTGGGAGTTGACTTACTCTTAAATCAGTTTAACTATTCTATCTTTGATCGCTGGTCAGAAGAGGAAAATCTATTAGGAACCCTGGAAGATGTAGGAATGGGTTCAATCATCTTCTCACCGCTATCTCAAGGATTGCTGACTGATAAATATCTGGGTGGAATTCCAGAAGACTCAAGAGCAGCCAAAGAAAGCGGCTTTCTGAAAAAAGACAGCATTACTGAAGAAAAGCTGGATAAAGTAAGACAGCTAAACGATATTGCTGCTGACAGAGGACAGAGCCTCTCACAGATGGCTTTAGCCTGGATTTTAGAACAGGGAGCAACTTCTGTTTTAGTTGGAGCCAGCAAGGTTGAGCAGATTATTGAAAATGCTGGTACTTTAAACAATACTGGCTTTACCAATGAAGAACTGGCGGCTATTGAAGCTATTGTTGCTGAGTAGGTACCGATTACTTGAGAATTATTAGAAATGATTAAAGGCTAAAACCCTGCTTAGGGGTTTTAGCCTTTTTTAATGCTTTCAATTATTTAATTTACTTCTTTTCTAAAACTACATTATCAATATAGATTGAAGTAGTTTTAGCATTATCAGTATTTCCTAAGGAGAATACCAGTTTAGGAATATCTGCTGCACTTAGAGAAACATCGAAGCTATATTCTTTCATTTCACTGCTTAATTCTGCTGCAGACTGCCCGTAAACAGTCCAGGCTCCTCCGTCTTCCTGCACCATTGCAATTATATCGCGAGCAGCATCAGCTCTGGCATCAAATGACAGTGTATAGTCTCCAGCCTCTAAATCAAGATACTGTGCAAACTGAACTGCCCAAGTCTGATTACCAAGACTTGAAACATCAATTTTAAATTCACCGTCTTCTACTCCATAATCGCCAACGGCTCCACCTTCACCAGCCCAGACATACCAGTTATCAGGAGAACTACTCATCTTATCTACAATTGAGCTGTTGAAGTCACCATTGACAACCGCGTTTTTAGTATATTCTGGTTCTTCAGGATTTCCACCTCTTTGAGCCTGATTATCATCTGTTCTTTCTACAACATGATATGGCTCTTCATCATCATCAATATACCATCTCATTTCGTCTGGAGTCCATTCGAAAATAAAATCGTGATAGCCGTCAGTAAAATCTCCTTCATCTAAAACATAGTGCTGTGTAATTCCGCCACCACCATAGTGATTTGGTCCGTGAACTGTTCCGTGAACCTCATCTGTCTGACCGGCGATGAATTCCATCATGTCAATCTCACCACAGGCAGGCCATGGATTTTCTGCAATATCTGATCCGAGCATCCAGAATGCAGGCCAGAGTCCCTGTCCTTCAGGCAGTTTAGCTCTAATTTCAACCCGACCATATTTCATATTAACTTTATCCTGAGTAATCATTCTGGTAGAAGTATAATCATATTCCCCATACTGATCACTGCGCTGTTCTTCTCTAACTGTAATTACTAAGTTGCTGTCTTCAACATGTGCATTTTCACCTTCAGTATAATACTGCAGCTCATTATTACCCCAGCCAGGAATACCCTGCTTATGACCGTTTCCTACTTCATAGGTCCAGTAATCCTCATTAACCTCTTCTCCATCAAAGTCATCTTCCCAGTCTAAGTTACCGTCCTGATCATAAACTTTAATGTAGTCAACCAGCATTTCTTTAGGGAAATCAGTATCGACCTGACCACCCAGGTTACCACCAACAGCTACATTAAAGATAAAGAAGAAGTCTTTATTATAAACCCACTTTTTTTTCTGTTCTTCTGGAATCTCATCTGCAGATGCTTCTCCGACTTCTGTCAGGCTGACATTATCCAGCCAGATTGTACCGGTGTTTTTACCGAGCTGAAATTCTACTCGTGACTTGGGATCAGTATCTTCAATCATTACAAATTCATATTCATAGCTTTTCATCTCTCTGTCAAGCTCTGCTACAAAGCCTCCTGTTTCTCCCTTACCGCCGACATATGAGCCCCAGCCTCTATCTGCTGTTCCACCAACTTTTAACTCTAACTCTCTCGGCTTTGAGGCCTTAGCATCAAACTCAACTTTATATTTGTAGCCTTTTTTGATTTCCACCGGTGCCTGCAGCAGCTGAATCGAATAGGTATTGCTGCCGCCCTCAAAGACAGATACTTTAAACATTTCACTATCTATTTCTCCAACACCAGCTCCAGCATTCTCTAAAAAGAGCCAGTTATCTTCGGTTGCAAAATTCCCGCCACCGTTGTCAGTTACATTGTTGATAGTTTTGATATCCTCTGTAAATTCACCATTACCTAAAATGTTTTCAGCACTTACAGCAGCACTGAAAAAAGATAAAGCTAAAAGCACAATTAACAACACAGAAAAATTTTTCTTTAACTTTAACATTTTATCACCCTTTTATTAATAATTTTTGTACCTATTTGTACCGGGTACAAGTGAAAATAATCTCATAGTCTTAATAAACCAGAGTCTGAATCGCATGAGCCGGAATTGTAATTTTAACTGCCTGACCCTCTTCTTTTAAGCTGAATTCCTGTGCCTCATCTTTTTCATTCATAACTACAACTGCTGTAGTCTGATCTGGATTTTCGAAGGCTGTAATCAAAAGCTCATCATTTGCTGACGCAACCCCAATTTTTGTGGCTCCAGGCTTAATATATTTGCTGAAATGACCCAGATAATAGTAGGGACTGTTATAATGGATTTTGTTCTTCTGAGTATCCACAATTATTGGCGCATCACAGTAATTTTGAACATGATTTGGTCCACCTTCTTCGTTCAGAACGAGATTCCAGTCAACCCAGCCAGTTGTATAATGGTTTAGATCAGCGATGACATGGCGTCCGTATTTTTCACCGGTCCACCATTCTCCAATAAAATCATCTGCATCAAATAGGGGATTACAGCCTTCAGTAAAGACCAGTTCCTTATTGTAGGTCTCATAGGTATAGCTTAAAACCTCATCATCAACTATATCTTTAGTGTCATCTTCACCATACCAGTGAAAACCTACTCCCCAGACCCACTTAGCTGCCTCCGGATCAGTGAAAATGGTATCAACTCTGGATTTCATAATATCTTTGTTGTGGTCAAAAACCATAATCTTAACATCTTCCAGACCCGCTTCTTTTAAAGTTGGTCCTAAGACCTTAACAAAGTCTCTTTCTTCTTCATCTTCATAAATACAGTTATCCCAGGGAGTTTCAGCCATCGGCTCATTCTGAATGGTCACACCCCAGATATCCATATCTCTTTGCTGATATTCTTTGATATAACGGGCAAAATAGTCGGCCCAGGTCTGCCAGTATTCTTTTTTTAATTTACCGCCTTTGTTCATCCTACCGTTTGTTTTCATCCAGGCAGGTGGACTCCAGGGTGAGGAAAAGAGCTTAAATTCTGCTCCCTCAACTGCCATTGCATCTTTGATAAAAGGAATTAAATATTCTTCATCCCGGGAAAGATCAAAGTCTCGAAGTTCTGTGTCTCCCTCAGTTTCTGTATAGGCATAGTTGCCCAGTGAAAAATCACAGCTGTTAATGTGGGTTCTGCACAAGCTGTAGCCGATTCCTTTTTCAGGATGAAAATATGCTTCTAATACTTCATCTCTCAATTCTGACGGTACCTGGGCTAAAGTGTAGGCTCCCGCTTCAGTAAAGGCCCCACCAAAACCAGTGATCGACTGAGCTTTTTGGTCCCGTTTGATTTCAAAGGCCGCTGAAGCAGCAACCGCTTCTTTTTTGAATTCTAGTGTATTCTTTTCTGTCAATCTGTCTTCTGTATCTTTTGCTGTCTGAATAACTTTAATTTTTTTTGTCATTAAATTTTCATCCCTTCAAATTTTTATTACTTGTAAACTCTTACCCAATCAACATACATCTTCTGTGGAAATTCTGTAGTGGAATCCGGGTAGCCCGGCCAGTTGCCGCCTGTATTTTTAAGATCTAACTATTTAGTGTAATGTCTAATCCAATCTATATACATATACTGTGGAAAACCTGTTGTTTCATCAGGAGTATCAGTAAAGTGGCCTCCTACAGCAATATTGAATAGCACATAAAAATTCTTATGAAATTCATTTTCAATATCTGAAGAAATATCTTTTCTTCCAAATTCAATTCCATCTAATTTCCATATAATCTCTTCCTGATCCCACTCTATTGCAAATACATGAAAGTCATCCTTAAATAGCTCACCATCTGCTAGAGTATATGATCCAGCTGGAACGGGTTCATTATATCCTGCAGTATTTGATTCTGTACCAGGATCTCGATGGACTGTTCCATGAACTGTTCCCTGACCATAATTTGGATCTCCTTTAGCTCCACTTTCTAAAATATCAATTTCACCACACTGCGGCCAAGATGTACTACCACCAGTTTCACTTATATTATCTCCCAACATCCAGAATGCTGGCCAGATACCTTTACCACCAGGTAATTTAATTCTAGCTGCTATTTTCCCATATTTAAATGTTTTTCCATCAGCTCCAGAGTCTCCATCCTGACCTCCTGGATTAGATATAACCCTGGCTGAAGTATAGTTACCCTGCTGATCATAAGCTCCACCATCATAAGTTGCTTTCAATACCATATAACCATTCTCTTCATAGGCTGTTGATCGCTCACCTGTATAACTTTCCAATTCATTATTGAAAGGAGTCATCAATCGCTGTCTTGTCCAGATATTAGTATCAAAATCCCCGTCATTGAATTCATCGCTCCAGTCGAGGTTCCAGCCAGCACCAGGTTCCCAGTCATCTTCTGGAATTGTAGGATCTAAAAATGATACAGCTACAGTATGGTCACTACCGTTGATAACTACGCTTTTTGATTTTGCAGTTGAGTCATTGTATACCTTTAAAGTATAAGTACCATTTTTTACTTCAAACTGAGCTGAGTCTCCTTCTTCATTGGCAACCATTTCTTCCTCATCATAGAGTTCAATCATAAGTGGAGAAGATTGATTATAATCAACCTGTACAGTTAGAGTGTGACTGCTGATGCTGTCACTGCTTCCACCATTACAGGCAGTTAATATTAAAAGCATTGATATTAAGATGAGTAATAAAAACAATTTTTTTCTATTTTTTGTCATAGAATTTCTCCTAATTCTTATTAGAAAATACTTTTTTTTAAATAGTCTAAAAATAGACATCTATATCTCTATAATATTTTATATCATTAAATCTCCAATATCTTTAAAATATTCTATCCATTTAATAGAAATTATACTTATTAATTAGATATTCAAAGATAACCTTATATTTAATCTGTTAATCATTTTGATTATTTTTTGATAAACATTCTCGCTGAAGTAAAATCATCTTCAGCGAAAATGTTTTATTTAATAATACTTTATTTAGTTAATAAAAACTATATCATCTATATAGAATACTTGCTCTGAGCTTGGAGATGTTCCAAAATTACCGAATATTGATATTTTGTTATATGTTTGCGATGGATCCAATGCTGCGGTTCCTTCTGCTTGATTTGAAAAATCAAATGTTAATGTTTCCCACTCATTTGCTACTGATGTGTTCACTTCTGCTTCTACTGTAATTTCAGAATTTGAAGCATCTTCAAATTTTAATCTAATTGGCATTCCAACTTCTGGTGAATAAACTTTTACTGTTACCTTTGTTTTGGTATCTGTAAA
>Ga0182239_1000869_pt1 | contig 10527 bp, 8 predicted proteins | sample hydfrate6_PW_210_FD_132456 | JGI IMG/M metagenome (GOLD analysis project Ga0182239, IMG submission 132456) | Subsurface microbial communities from deep shales in Texas, USA - hydraulic fracturing test 6_PW_210 | ecosystem: Environmental > Aquatic > Deep subsurface > Shale gas/oil reservoir >...
CCTATAAACTTATTAAAAAAGCAAATACTATTTATAAGACAAATCTATGGTTACTCGTGATATAAATATATTTAGATTTTAATTTTGGCAATGGAAAATATTAACTATATAAAATAACTTAAAAATATTTTAACTAGTTTCCGTCCTGAAACCCCGGTTGCACAAAAGTTACGATCTGCTAAAAGATGTAGGCTGGGGAACAATTTCCCTTAGCCCAAGCTCAATGACACGCTTTTTGAAAAATTATGCAAAATCTTGATGATTCGTCAGCAAAATCTGTGGGTATCCTCCGGCTCGGGGAGGTGTCCAAGTGTATGGTATAATGCAACCTTTAAGACCTCATAGTTCCGAAAACCATATGATCTTCTGCAGGTGACTTTGGCTTTGTTGTTCAGGCCTTCCACGGCACCTAATGCTATTTTCTCCCGGGCACGAAACCAGTTCATCAAGAGGCCTTTGTGAGCACGAAGCATCTTGGCCACCTTTTTCATTGGCGGGAGGCGAGAGCGCATAGTTCGTTTGCACCATTCATGCAGGAACTTTTCAGCCCAGGCGGCTCTTTTGTATTGCCAAAAACGCTGGAAGTCCTCTTTGAGGAGATAAGCGCGAATCGTTTTGAGATTGCAGGCCAAAAGCTCTTTGAGTTTGACCGTTTGCTTTTCAGTCAGATTCTTCGGCCGCTTCAGGAGGCACCATCGACTCTTGGCTAATACTGGCTCTTTGCCCTCGGCTTTCAGGGCACGGGTTTCCTGAGCCCTTACCTTATCGATGGCTTTGTTCATCTGGCTCATGATGTGGAAACGGTCCAATATGTTCAGCGCATTACCAGCCATCTTGGCGATGATCTGAAGATAGGGCTTCCACATGTCGCTACAGATGAATTGAAGCTGGGCAGTTCGCTCTTTCCCGAACTCATTGAAGAATTGGCACAGGGTCTTCTGGGTACGGTCTTTGCCGACCCACAACAGCCGGCGGCAGCCATCATCGATCTGGTAAACCATGGTCAAGTATTTGTGCCTCTTTTTATAGGCAATCTCATCAATACCGATGGCCGTTATATTCTCCAGAGTGCGATGAGCAAGTCCCCAGGAGACAGCCATCTTGACCGAACGGAAGACGTTATCCCAGGAGGTAGAAAACGCTTCAGCGACCTCCTTCCAGGAAAGGCGCCTTGCCCAACGGGCGAGAAACCAAGCATAGGTTGTTGTCAGATGATTTTTCCCCTGAGCCCAAGGAACCACTTCTACCTTTACCCCGCAGCGTGGACAGTCAACTCGGCGCATGGAGTAGAGAAAGAACACGGCAATGTCCCAAAGGGGAACGAACTCAAAACGTCGCTGAGCCAGAGTGTCGTATCCTGGACCGCGTCTGTGGCACCCGGAGCAAATCGGTCGACTTCTACGACGGGAAGAGATTTCGATATCCAGAGCAAGTCGACCTCGATGTTCCCGCCAGCTGACATTGCCATAGACAAAAGCCTTTTGCGGTTGAATGCGATTCAGGATAGACTTGATCAGCATCCCGTTCTCCTTTGTCTGGATGGATTTTGTGGTTGAAACCCATCATGTCAGACAAGGAAGCGGGATGCACCTTTATGGAACTTCCCCCTGGGAATGTAACTCAAACTGAGGCTGCTGAACCCACAAATTCAGCGGAAGACCCAAGATGAAAAAACTTCCGGCCACTCCATTTTCACCTGTGTATTTGCCACGGCTTCTTCCGTCCATTGACTGCCAAATCCCCCGGTCTCAAAGCAAGCATCTCGAAATTATTGGGCTGGTCGGTATTTGTCTCTACTCAGTGGGATACCTGGTAGCGAAAGATATCTGCTATGTCGGTGAGTGGATGATGGTAGGCGCATTTCTCATGAGCTTACCCAAGATATGGCGATATTTGAAGAGGGACCCGCTCTTTGTATTTTGCATTTTATTGGCCGCATATCTTTTTGTTAAGGCATGCGTGACAAGTTTATATTACGATACACCATTTATTGATTCGCTTGATTCTGCACGAGAATTGTTGAGATTTAGCTGGGTGATTGTTATTGCGTGGTGGATCGGAGGTTCTGAAAAATCGTTAAAAATTATTTTTTGTTTGGTATTTATTGGTTTTTTATGTGCTCTCGTTTTGAAGTTCGATCCATCTTTATTGAATGCATACTCACAAAGAAAAATAAATTATTTTGGATACAATACGCAGCATTTATCACTCTATCTAGGTACGACAGTTCTTTGGGTTATTGTGTTAGGTGCAAGCTATCTTCATTCAAGATTTAATATTTATTGTTTTATGTTATGGCTAATTTTAGTCAGTATCATAATGTATATGATAATTTTATCTCAAACTCGGACCATATGGATTGGTCTAGCTGCATCTTTTGCAGCCTTTTTTTTGTTGGCTATATTGAATATTAGGAAGAAATTCAAAGCAATAGTAAGTGGAAACTCTAACTCATTAATTTTATATTTGCTTATATTTATTGCCTTTATTTCGATAATATATTATAATAATAATATTTTTTACAAAAGGTATGTACAGGAAACAAAAACTATCCATCTTTTGCTAAAAAATGACATTGACAGCATAGAGCTCACATCCTTTGGAAGGAGACTGCATTTATGGAATTGGGCTTTTGAACAAATTGAAAAAAAACCTCTCTTTGGCTGGAGGATTGATAATACAAGTAAATATTTGCTCAAAGATGCTGGTGAATTACCTGCTAGTCTTCAAAAATATAGCCATGTAGAAAACAGCTACCTGGAGATCCTCTTAAATCATGGAATAATTGGGTTTTTGTTTTTGATTTTCTGTCCATTGTACATTATCTTTTCAACTGTCATTCTATATAAAAAAGGTGGGTTATCATTTGTTTTATTCAGCTTTTTTTGCAGTGTTGTCACATTGTTTTCTATCGCAAATTTATGTGATGCGTATATCACATCCTGGATATTCTGGCCATATTTTTCAATCTTTTTTGGAGGGATTTATTCTGTTGCTCTCTGGTCCAATATTTCTGCTGAGAACGCCATTTTTCAATAAGGTTAACAAGTAGTAAGATATTCAGTCCCCTGATCGAACACAACGAATGCTTACCGAAGGCCTTAGAGAATGCATCTTGCAAGTGTGCGGTATTCAATCATCATTCCCTGTTACAATGCCTCTGCATTTGTCGGACGGGCGATTGAGTCAGCCTTAAAACAGACGACAAAAAATGATTATGAAATATTACTGATAAATGATGGTTCAACAGATGCTACTGCTGAGATTATTGATTCTTACTCACGAGATTATGGTCAACGCGTACATAGCCTGCATCAGGAAAACAAAGGACCAGCTGCGGCCAGAAACATGGGAATACGTGCGGCTAACGGCGAGTATATTTTATTTCTTGACTCTGATGACTGTTTGACATCAGACGCTTTGGAACTGCTGGGACAGGCTGCCAATGCACCGGTCCATGCATATAATTTTGTTTACGCCGGTCATTACGCCGTGGATTTTTCCGGCAAGATGAAAACCTTGTCGCCGAAACCGAAGACTGTCAATAACTACAAAGATTTTAAGCTATTGCTTGCAGGAAAAGGAGTTAGTCCGACAATTGGGGCGATCATGGTCCACAGAGATTGTTTTCGAACGTTGTCCTTTCCTGAATCAATTCGATCCAATGAGGATTTGGTTTTATTTGCTCATTTGTTTGCGTTGTATACAGGCCGGTCAATACAGGATCCGGTTGTCTATAAGTATAAAAGACACGGAAGTCTTCGGTCGGATAAGCAAGCAATTACAGATGCCCTGCACAAAGCTCCCGATCTTTTATTTGACTCTACGGTGTTGCCCGGCAAACATCTTAAGCTTAAGTCACTTTACAAAGCCAAAAGGTATCTGGAAAAAGCCAGAATCCACTTTCAGTGTCAGGAGTATTCTGAATTTCGAAAAGCGTTTTACCAAGCGGTTCGAGCTCAGACTGCTTCAGTTTTTAAGATAATATTTATTCTCCGCTATCTACGCTCGATTTTTCTGCAATTTTATATCAGAACAAGAAAGATCACTTAGAACCATGTCAAAACATTCAGCTATACTGCCTCCTCAAAAAAAATCACCAATATCTTTAGCTGTAATCACCTTGAATGAAGAAAAAAATTTGCATCGCTGCCTGAAAAGTGTATCCAAGATTGCAGCAGAGATAGTAGTTGTTGATTCTGGATCTACTGATGCAACAGTTCAGATTGCTCAAGATTATGGAGCGCACGTCTATTATAATCCCTGGCCCGGCCATGTGGCCCAGAAAAACTATGCCCTGTCGCTTTGTTCTCAGCCATGGGTCCTGTCCCTGGATGCTGACGAAGCTCTTTGTGCAGATCTTGGGCGGGCGATACAAAACCTTTTTGTTTTTGAACAGCCGGCTTGTTCCGGGTACTGGTTGAACCGAAAAACATATTACCTGGGTGCCTGGATTGAGCACGCGTGGTATCCGGAGTGGCGTCTCAGATTAGTTCGGCGGGACGTGGCCACTTGGCAGGGAACAAACCCCCATGACAAGCTTGTGGCGCAAGGCCCTACCTCCAAGTTAGTGGCAGGGAATATCCTGCACTATTCCTATGCCGACTTAAGCGATCATCTTCAGAAGACCATTAACTACGCTCGGATTGGGGCCGAGGCTGCAATGGAGCAGGGAGAACACTTTCATTGGGCAAAGCTGTTGCTCTCTCCGTGGGGGAGATTTATGAAAAGCCTTTTGTTCAAACAAGCTTGGCGGGATGGCTGGCGGGGATGGATTATTGCCTTTTCATCGCTCTTGACCTGTTTTGCCAAGTACGCCTTTATGTATGAAAGGGCTGAATGCGTGCAAAAAGAAAAATAGAGCATTTACCTGCTTTCCCTGAAAGCCGCGGACACAGCAGAATAGGCAGAGGGAAAGCTGCTCCGCTCTCAGTGAGGTTGTTCAAGCCTGAACTTTTGATTTTTTACTGAAAATTGGGAAGCGAGATTGCATGAAGTCAGCAGAAACAAACAGGTTTAACTATCCCTATCGCGTCGCCTTGGTTCACACTCACTTCCGTGCTGACGGGGGGGCGGAGCGTGCTGCATTGATGACCTTGCATGCATTGGAATCTAAGAATGTTCAGGTCTGGGTTATTTCCAGAAATTGGCAGAAATCAGATGGCACGGTACGGCATATCCAATGCAATCCTTTGTACTTGGGACGATTATGGCGTGAATGGGGGTTTGCCAGGGCGGCAAGCCGAATCGCTCGTTCTGGTCATTTTGACTTGATTCAGTCCCAGATTCGGTTTCAAGGTTGTGATATCTACAGGGCTGGGGGGGGCGTGCATGCAGAATGGCTTCGACAGAGAGCCAGGATATCAAATCTTATGAGGCGTTTTTTGACCAGGATCAGCCCTTTTCATGCCTATAAGCTCAAAACGGAAAGGGAACTCTATGCCGATTCGAAGCTCAAGGCTGTCATTTGTAACTCACAGATGGTTAAGGATGAAATACACTCCTGGTTTGGCCTGGAGGAGAAAAAAATACATGTCATTTACAATGCAGTGGATACCAGTTACTTTACTCCGGATCTGTTTGAAATTCATCGAGATTCTCAACGCCGCCAATTGGGGATTGAGCCGAATCAGACAGTTTTTTTATTCGTAGGATCAGGATTTGAGCGCAAAGGACTTACACAAGTGCTGCATTGCATGGCTCGCTTGCCAGACCATGATGCCTGTCTCCTTGTCGTTGGCCAGGACAAGCACTCCAAAAAATATCAATCCATGGCCAGGAACTTGGGGCTGACCGCGCGAGTTACTTTTGCAGGGGTTCAAAAGGACGTTCGACCCTATTATGCAGCTGCAGACGCCTTTGTGCTTCCCACCCTCTATGACGCTTTTGCCAACACGGTTCTGGAAGCCATGGCCTGTGGGCTGCCGGTGATCACCAGTTTGAAGTGCGGGGCTGTCGATCTCATTCAGAGCGGAAAAAACGGCTTTCTTTGCGACGCCCTGGATATGCGGTCATTAACCGTTCTCATGAATGAGCTATGCTCAGCCGACAGGCGGAGGGCCATGGGCGCGGCTGGCCGGCAGACAATCAAAGGCTTAACCCTGGACAGAATGAGGCAACATCTGCTTACCCTCTATGACACAATTCTGGACGAAAAGAAGAATGTTCAATAAGACAGGGTTGGATCATGGCGATAAAGTGCAGTCTTTGGTTTGCCCAAGGCCGGGAAGTATCCGGCGGATTATTCACTTTGAATCCTGCGGCCAATCGGCTGTGCTGCAAAATATTTGTTCCGAAGTAGAGCGCTGTATCAATTCCACACAGACAGTGGTATACAAAGACGACCGTGCAGCCAAAGTTGCGGCAGTCTCATGTGCCGGACACAGATATGTTATCAAGGAGTATCGGCCGCGGAATTTGCCTAAAGCTTTAGGTCGAGCCCTTGGCCGGTCCAGGGCTCGAAAGACATGGGACAGGTCAATCATCCTGTTGGAACACGATATTCCCATTGGACGTCCAGTAGCCTGGATAGAAGACAAAATCGGTTTGTTCTGCCTCCGGTCCTTTTTTATCACCAAGCAGCTGCCCGGGACAACCGCCAGAGAGTATTTGCAGAATCCACACCTTGAGCAAGAGGCAATTCAAGAGGCAGTAGAGCAGATTGTACGTTCAATTCAACAAATGCACAGCCGAGGAATCACATACGGTGATACAAAAGATACGAATATTGTTATTGATCAAAAGCGTATCGCCTGGGTCGACTATGATGCAGTCTCCAAAAGCACGCATCAATTCTTCTTTGTTCATAAAGTCATGAAAGACTGGCAGCTACTGCAATACAACTGGCGGGATATGCCCCGGATACATCATGTTTTTCTGGATGTTTTACGCCAGCACTTTTCGTGGTCTGAGTATGTGCAGTTAATCAAATCTTTTGTCCGCTACAACAAGTATAAGATGCGCTCAGAGAGGCGAGAGAGGTTATTTGAAAATATGCAGGGAGATAAATCGTTCGGCCTTTTACATTTATGCGGGCAAAGTGGGCTGAAGAAAAGACGACTCTTCCAAAAGGATATCGCGGTTTGCAATGGTATTAAAAATTCCGATTTGCAGAATGGAGTGAGTGTACTTCTTCGCCGCATGCTTGATATCTGGTCGGATGAAGGATGGTCGGATAATGCCTGGCAGCTTGTTCGCAGTTCCCGAACTGCAGTGGTGGGACACTTCAGTTATAATAAAACGCTCTTGTATTTTAAAGTCTTTTTACCCAGGAATCGATTTGATAAGCTAAAGTCACTCATTCGCGGAAGCAGATGCCGGCGAGCAGTTTATAATAAAAAACTGTTGCGTACAGCAGGTTTCAATGTTGCTCAGGTCGTCTCCTGGACAGAACATAAAGGTATTGGTCTCATGCTCACCAAAGCCATTTCAGGGCAGAATCTGGATCTTTTTTTAGGTAAGCCCAGGAAGCTAATGACGGCAAAAGAGAAGAAAGCACACATGGTTGTCCTGGAAGAACTTGGCAAGCAGACAGGAATTCTTCATGCTTGCGGTTTTGGACACGGTGACTTGCGTTTGTCAAATATTTTGCTTCGGTTTGAGCATGAGCGCCCGGTCCTATACCTTTTAGACAATGAACGGACCAAATTTTACGGGAAGGTACCTGAAGGCGTGATGATAAAAAACCTGACCCAGATCAATGTCGACAGCATTCAACGCCTGAGTTCAACTGACAGACTGCGCATATTTAAAAACTACCAAAAGGCCATAGGGACATCATTTTCCAGACAAGACCAACGGAGAATTCTGCGTAAAGTATTTCTGCGGACTCAAAAACGGTTGCAGAAAACATGATCTCATCCACTCAAAAGATTCTGGTTGTCGGCCCGGCGTGGGTCGGGGATATGGTTATGGCTCAGAGCCTGTTCAAGACCTTAAAAGAACAAATCCCCGACTCGCATATCGATGTCTTGGCACCTGACTGGAGCCTGCCTATCCTCCAGCGCATGCCTGAAGTGCGCCAAGCATTTCAAGTTCAGGTCGGGCACGGTCAGCTGCGTCTGTCGACACGCCTGGATTTGGGAAAAGGTCTGCGCTCGGAAAAATATTCCCAAGCCATTGTCCTTCCCCGATCATGGAAATCGGCTCTTCTTCCTTTTTGGGCAAAGATTCCTGTACGTACCGGCTTTCGTGGTGAGTTCAGGCATTTTTTGCTCAACGATATTCGCAGGCTGGACCCCCATGTATTGGGTACCACTGTTGAACGATTTACCGCTTTGGGGCTTTCTCCAGAGGCGGCCATGCCTCCGAAAATACATTATCCGCAGCTTACGGCAGACCCGGCTCGTGGTCTATCTTTGCTGAAAAAATACGGCTTGGACTCCAAGCAGCCTCTGGCCGGGTTTATGCCGGGAGCAGCATTTGGACCAGCCAAGCAATGGCCGACGTCCCATTTTGCTCAATTGGCCAGATACTTACATGCTGAAGGTTGGCAGATCTGCATTTTCGGATCTCCAAAGGATGCTCCGGCTGCAGAGCACATCAGGGATTTATGTGCACATAAGGCCGTAAACCTGTGCGGGAGAACGTCGCTTGCAGAGGCGATTGATCTGATTGCCCAAGTCAGGATAGCTGTGAGCAACGATTCTGGATTAATGCACATAGCTGCTGCGGTCGGGACCAGGATTGTGTCAATTTTTGGTTCTTCAAGCCCGGCGTATACCCCGCCCTTAACGGCAAAGGCCAAAATACAGGCCACAGAAATTGAATGCCGTCCATGTTTTGAACGCAGGTGCCGATTTGGGCATTACCGCTGCCTCACAGAAATCGATCCCGGCAGAGTCTTGTCTGATATACATGCTCTCTGCGGGACGTGATTTTCATTTCAGCTTTGCCTCCTGCAAAGCTGATATATTTTTTGCCCCAAAGCGGACAACAAGGGAGTAATTATACCGGGGTTTTCCAGGGAGGTTCGTAAATGGCTCTCAAATTAAATGCATTTCCGCAAGGATGATGAAAATGTCTATCTGTGCGACATCGGAAAAGATAAAAATCCTGGTTATCGGCGATGTCATGCTGGACAGGTACATCTGGGGGCAGGTGGAGCGAATTTCTCCTGAAGCCCCGGTGCCGGTGGTTCTGGCCCAGAGTACGACCGAAGCCCTGGGCGGTGCGGGCAATGTGGCTGCCAATGCCGCTGCGCTGGGGGCCGAAGTCATCTTGATCGGGGTCTGCGGCCGGGATGCGAATAAGACACGGCTGGAGGAATTACTAAACCAGCAGGGTATTGCTCATAAGCTGCTGGTTCTGGACAACCTGCCCACTGTGAGCAAGACCAGGATCATGGCCGGCAAGCAGCAGTGTCTGCGCATAGACCACGAAAACGGGATTGAGCTGAATTCTGAGGAGGAAGCTGAGATTCTGGGATATGCCAAAGAACATCTTGATGCCCGGACTGTGTGCATCCTTTCTGATTACGGCAAAGGTCTGTTGTCCTCTTCCCTGTGCCAGGCATTGATCGATCATGCCCGAAGCACGTCTTGTCCGGTACTGGTTGATCCCAAGGGCAGGGATTGGTCCCGCTATAAGGGGGCGGACTGCATCACCCCCAACAGCAAAGAGTTCTCATTATATTCAGGACTTATATCCCAGAGCGAAGAGCTTTTGGTTCGTACAGCTCAGGCCGAGTGCGACCGGCTGGGGCTTTCCAGTCTTTTGGTCACCTGCGGGGCCCAGGGCATGCTCCTGGTTGGCCGGGATTTTAAACCAGTGACTATTCCCACTCAAGCCAGGGAAGTTTTCGATGTCTCCGGGGCCGGTGATACCGTGATTGCCAGTTTGGGGTTCGGCCTGGGCTCGGGGATGGGCTGGGAGCAGGCCTCCCGCTTGGCCAATATTGCGGCCGGAATAGTAGTCGGCAAGGTGGGGACGCAGCCTGTATGGGCCCATGAGCTGGAGCAGGCCTTAGAGCAGGATCCGGGACGAAATCCCAAGATCGTATCCAGCCGGGATCTGGCCCAGGAAGTCCGGACCTGGCAGCAGGCCGGGCATGTTGTTGTGTTCACCAATGGCTGTTTTGATCTCATGCATCACGGCCATATCCGGCTGCTGCAACGGGCCGCTGCCTTGGGGCGGCGCTTGGTGGTGGGGGTGAACTCCGATGATTCGGTGCGCAGGCTCAAGGGACCCTCCCGGCCTGTTTTGCCCCATCAGGATCGGGCCACGATCCTGGCTGCTCTGGAGTGCGTTGACCGGGTGGTGATCTTTGCTGAGGACACGCCGGAACGGTTGTTGAGGGAGATACAGCCTGACGTCCTGGTCAAAGGAGGGGACTATCGGGAAGATGAGGTGGTGGGCCGGGATATTGTCAAGGGCAGAGGGGGCAGAGTGGAGATCATACCCATAGCCGACCAGGTAAGTACCAGCGATCTGATCCGGTCTATCTTACGTCAGAATGGCACAGCATGCGGTTGAAGTTCTCATGGAAAAATAAGGATACTGAATCAAGCCACCCTCCCCTAACCCCTC
>Ga0182239_1000870_pt1 | contig 10513 bp, 8 predicted proteins | sample hydfrate6_PW_210_FD_132456 | JGI IMG/M metagenome (GOLD analysis project Ga0182239, IMG submission 132456) | Subsurface microbial communities from deep shales in Texas, USA - hydraulic fracturing test 6_PW_210 | ecosystem: Environmental > Aquatic > Deep subsurface > Shale gas/oil reservoir >...
GCCGTAGGGCACGACAGTCATCCGGTGCTTGTCTGCAAACTCGAGCACCTCCTCGAGCCGGCTTTCGGATTCCGGCCATGCCACGGCATCCGGAAACCGGCTCAAGGTGCCGCACCGCACGGCCACCCAGTCGGGAAAACTCTGGCCGTGGGCGTGATCCAGCCGGTCTCCGGGATCGGCTGAAACCGGGGCTTCTGCAGCATCGACCCGGGAATCGGGAACCCGGGCCGTCACCTCCTGCCGGTGGGTGCTTTGCTGCGGGGTAGGACGGCCCACCAGTGATTCCAACATGCTTTGCGCGCCAGTGGGTAACTGGTTTTCAATTTGCTCATCGCCCCAGCCGTTCCATCGTCTCATGCGTTGTCTCCCTGGTTGGCGGATTGATCTGTTTCCATATCGCGGCACTTTCCTCCATGGCCTGCCGCACGACCCGTTCTGCTGCGTTTCCGCTTTTCCGCAGCGCTTTGTACAGCGCGTCATAATAGGACATGGAAGCCTTCCGGGCCCGACTGTGCTTGAAATAAAAAGCGCCCATGGTTTGAAAAAGGGTCTGGAAATCATTAAAAAGCATCGGATAAATGGGATTCCCGGACAACCTGGCCATCAGCGTCTGCAACTGCCAGTCAAAGGCGGTAAACGCGGAAGCCTCGGGCATAAGTTCCCCCCGCTGCTGCAGAAAATCCCGGATCTGCCCGGGCGCGTGATCGACAGCATACCGGGCTACGGGCGGCAGGACCATCATCCGGAAATCGAGCAGGCTTAAAATCAACTCCCCGGGTACCAGGTCCCGGTATTTGACCAGGCTTCCCAGCAGCGCGAGGCCGCCGGTTTCCCAGTAATTATTGACCCGGGTGGCCCGGCCGTGGCGGATGGTCACCCAGCCTTCGGCCGCCAGGCGCTGAAGCGCCTCGCGGACGGTGGGCCGGGTAACGCCGAGGGTTTCGGCCAGCCCGCGTTCTGCCGGCAAATCGGATCCCTGCGGATACGTGCCGTCGAGAATTCCCGTGATCAGCAGCCGCTCCGTGTACCGGGCCGGACGCAGCGGCATGCCTGCAATCGGGGCTTCATCTGTCATGAAAATGCTTCCCTTTGAAATCAGAATGTGCTGGATACAGAATATGGTAAGAGGTCATACCAGTTTGATATATGTTGTCAATCTTATTTTCCCGGTTTTCGGGCCGACTGCCCATAACCAATAGAAAACAAAGCAAATCAATTTTGTTCCTCTTGTAAAAAGCTATTTATCCCGCCAAGGCGGTATTTGTGCAGAAAGGCAATTCGTAGGCACCTTGGCTGATCGGCGGTGCGAAAAAGGAGTTTCCTCGCTCCAGGAGCCTCTGCGAGCCTCAATTTCCGCTCGAAAACCCGCTTTTCCGCACCGCCGTCAGGGCAACAAAATACAATTTCGTGAGAACGCAAAAAAAGGATTTTCTTGGAAGCACCCCATTTCGTCGGGGGCGAAACCCGAATTTACAACTAACTAAAATTATAAGATAAAATTTTAAGCTACTTAGAAGAAGTCAATTTCGGAATCACCGGGCATCCAGGCCGAGATTGTCGCGCTGCTTTTCAATATGCGCCTGAATCAGTCCCGCGGCTTTTTCCGGATCCGGCTCCACGGCGAAAGTCGCACCCACCACGTCCTGCAGCCCCCGGGTGAGCAGATCCACCACGTTCATACTGCCGGTTACCGGCGGCATGGGGCCAAGAACCGTGTATATCTCGGAGTCCACCACGTACGCCCCAATGGATACCGCTTTTTCGGAGTACCATTCCGGTGCCGCACCTGCCAGGGGCAGATCGCTGATATCGGTTCCCAGCGCATCTGCCAGGGCCGCGGCCAGCACCAGGATACGCACGTTGTCCACGCAGCTTCCGAAATGCAGTACCGGCGGGATCCCCAGTGATCCGCACACGTCCTTCAGGCCCGGGCCGGCATGCGAGATGGCATCGGAAACCTTGAAGCCGGCCTTGGCATTGGCCACTGCCGCACAGCCCGTGTCCAGCACCAGGATATCGTTTTCAATGAGGCGCTTGGTCAGGGCGACATGACCATAATCGTGCTTGATCTTGGGATTGTTGCACCCCACGATGCCTGCGGCGCCCCGGATTTTGCCGGCCTTGAGGGCATCGAGCAGGGGCTCGGGGGTGCCGCCCAGGGCATTGATCACGGCCTCAACGGAAAATCCGCCCACTGCATCCACGGACTCCACCGGGATGTAAACCGATCCGCGGTTGACATAATTTTCCACGGCGCGCCTGACCACGTCATAGGCCATTTCCCGGGCATTATCCGGGTGAAATTCCATGTGCTCCATGCCGGGAAAACGCGCCTTGTCGCTGGTGGAGATCATCTCGGTATGATAGCAGGAAGCCACCTGGCCCAGCGACGGCATGATGCACTGGTAGTCCACGATCATCATATCCACTGCGCCCGTGGCGATAACAAGTTCGGTCATCAGGTGGTTGCCGGCCATGGGAATGCCGTGGCGCATGAGCAGTTCGTTACCGGTGCAGCAAAGGCCGCACAGGTTGACCCCTTTTGCCCCCTTCGACTCTGCGAGCTTGACAATCTCAGGATCCTGGGCGGCGGCCATCACCATTTCCGAGACAACCGGGTTGTGGCCGTGGACCACCACATTGACCTGGTCGGACTTGAGCACCCCGGCATTGACCTTCGTTGGCGCGGGCTTTGGCGTGCCGAACAGGATGTCTGAAACCTCGGTGGCGATCATGGAACCGCCCCAGCCGTCTGACAGGGCGTTTCGCAGGCTGTGGAGCAGCAGGCTCTGCCATCCGTTGTCCACACCCATGTGGGTGCGGTGCATGGCCTCCGAGGTCTCCCGGTCAATTCCGCGGGGCATGATATTGAGCTTGCGCCAGATCTCCTGCCGCTTTTCGGGCGCCCGCCCGGCCATGGACAGCTCCTTTTTCCGGGTGCCGTATTCCTCCTGGAGGGCATATGCCAGATCCCCGGCGATCTCTGCAGGCTGCCGGCCCGCGGTGTCAATGCCGTATTCTGCGGCCACCTTGCACAGCTTTTCCGCATCCCGGATTTCATAACCCGGCGCCCTGTTTTCGGCCACTGATGCCAGCACATCCACCAGGTCCCGGCCATGGTCGGAATGGGCGGCCGCACCGGCGGCGATCATGCGGCACAGGTTTCGGGCCACGATAATATCCGCATCCGCCCCGCACACGCCCTGCTGCGGACCTTCCCCAAACGGATCGATCCGGCACGGACCCATAACGCAGATGCGGCAGCTCACGCCCATTTCGCAGAAACCGCACTGGGGCTGCTGGGCATCGTGCCGGTCCCACACGGTCTCCACCTGGTCGTTCTCCATTTTCTGAATCAGCAGCTGGCCGTCTTTGGCAATGGTCCGGGTTTTATGATGATGCGTCATGATTCCGCCTCCTTATTTATCTGGAGAGGTTGATTTCGGTGCGGGCTTTTTTCACCGTATGCAGCAGCGAAAAACCCGGGGCCTGTTCGGGCGGGGCCGTATCCGCGGTTGCGCTTCTGGCCACTTCGTTAGTTCTGCGCTTCATGGCACGGTCCATCTCCTCGAAAGTCAGCGCGCCGACCTTGCAGATCTCCACGCAGGCCGGAATCTGCCCCCTGTGCTGCCGGGCAACGCAATTGTCGCACTTGACGGCCACGGTTTTCCCGGCCGGCGCCAGGAAATCGGCATGATAGCGGATTACCCCGTAAGGACATGCCATGGCACAGGACGCACAATTAATGCAGACATCCGGGTCAATGAGCACGGTGTTGGTCCGGGAATGCCGGTAAATGGCCCCGGGCAGACACGCCATCCGGCAGGGCGCCGGATCGCAGTGCCGGCAGCGGTTCGGAAAGCCCGCGTCATACAACCCCGCTCCCACGTGAATCCGCGGCCTGGGCTTCGGGGTTTCGGCAATTGCCGTAAACAGGCTGCCGGTTTTTGAATGCGCCGCAGCACAAGCAAGCATGCACTGCATGCATCCCACGCAACGCTCGGGATGAACGATCACCTGTTTCATAAGCCCTCCTCCTCGGCTGTTATCAAACAACCTTTTTTAAACCGCAAAGCTCAGAAAACAATGTAGGGGCGAACCTGTGTGTTCGCCCGGGGAAAGGGCGGACACATAGGTCCGCCCCTACAAAAACACCCGGCCTGCTTTACCGGGCCATTAGCCGGCCGATGTTAAACCCGGGGTCCATCAAGCGCTCCGGGACGACTTCCACCGACCTGCGGCTCACAATCAGGGAGGTCAGGATCCCGCCCTGCTCGATATCATTGATCATCGCAAACCCCACCAGAATGTTGTCCTTAAATACGAGCTTGCGGTAGGTGTTTCGCCGCAGATCCCGGGCGGAAAACTGCCGGCAGGTCTCATCGATATCCCTGGGGCTGACCCGGCCGGCGGTCATCACGTCCGTGTCAAAGACCCGGATCACATTTCGCGAAAGGCTTCCCCGGTAGGAAGCCAGCTCTCCTGCCATGTTCATGCCCGCCACCCTGCCCTGGCTGACAGCCTCGGGCCATATGGCATTGACCCATGATCGCTGCCGGGCGATATCCATGTGTTCGGCAATGTCGCCTGCGGCGTATACGCCGGCAACGCTGGTCTGCATGTTGTCATCCACCAGAATCCCGGCGTCTTTATGAATCCGGTCTTCCGGAACAAAGCCGTGTGCCGGAAATACGCCCTTGCCGATAACCGCCATGTCGCAGGAAACCCGGCTGCCGTCTGAAAGGTGTGCCATGCGCACGCGCCCGTTTCCTTCAAACGCCTCCACCGAGGCGCCCGTGCGCACGGTCAGGCCGTTTGCCCGGAGCACCTCCTGGATTATCTGCCCGGCTGTTTCATCCACCTGCATGGAAAGCGGGTAACCGGAGCGAATCAGCATAGTCACCGTGATTCCGCGCCGCAGAAGCGAGTACGCCGCCTTGAAACCCACCAGCCCGCCGCCGAGCACAAGCGCATGGCCGACCTCCGGCAGCACGGCCAGCATCTGCTGCACCTGCTGGACGGTACGCATGAAAAAAATGTTTTTCAGGTCCCGGCCCTGTGCATCAATCTGCCGGGGATCCGCGCCGCAGGCCAGTAAAAGCCGATCGTATGCATGCGTTTTGCCGTCTGCCGTGGTCACGGTTCTGCGATCCACGTCCAGGGCCGCTGCCCGGGCCCCGAGCACGGGTTCGATCCGGTTTTGTGCATATACGTTTTTGCCCCGGATGGGAAGTTTTTCAGCGGGAACCGCCCCTTCAAGGAGATGGCTGATCATGGGGCGGCAGTAGGGAAGAAAGGTTTCGTCCGAGATGAGCGTAATTTCACTTTCCGGGTCCATCCGGCGGATGGTTTCGGCAGCCGTGAGGCCCGCCACCCCGTTTCCGATAATCAGGTGCTTCATCCTGGTGCCTCAGTTGGATCCGGTTTAAAGACAAACCGAGAAAAAAACTTGGAGATTATACTCTAACATATCTTCAAAAAGAGTCAATTCCAAATATGGGGCAAAAATCCGGGGGAACCCCGACAGTTACGGGATGAAATGAAATCCGCATTTTTCCGCCCCCACACTCTTGACAGGCGGGCACGAATAATTATTTTTAAGATAAAAAGAATGGATGAGTCAAAAAATCAGGAAGTTAAAATAAAACCGAAAAGGAGGTGATAGATATGGCAATCACAAGATGGAATCCCTGGACCACGCTGCCCACGCTGCAGGACAGAATAAACCGGGTGTTTGACGATATGTTTCCGACTACCGAAGGCCGGGAAGACATGGGCCTGTTTGAATGGAGACCCATGGTGGATACCTATGAAAAAGACGACCATATCGTCATCAAAGCCGAGCTTCCCGGCGTGAAAAAGGACGATATCTCCATTGACGTCAACAACAACGTGCTTTCCATCAAGGGAGAGCGCAAGGACGAAGAAAAGATTGACGAGAAAAGCTACTATCGCCAGGAACGGTTTTACGGCAAGTTCCAGCGCGCCTTCACGCTGCCCGACAACGTGGATACCGACAACATCGAGGCTAACTACAATGAAGGTGTCCTGGAAGTCAAAGTGCCAAAAACCGAGGAGAGCAAAACGCGGAAAATCGAGGTCAAGTAGGAGTTTTCCGCTTTGCCTGAAGCGGAAAAAAGGCCGCGGGTGCAAAGCACCCGCGGCCCTTTTTTTGCATCAGTCCACCTGACGAATCCAGCCTTCGGTGTCTTCGGCATGACCGTACTGAATATCGGTAATCGCGTCAAAGAATTTCCGGGCCCAGGACCCCACCTTGCCGTCGCCGATTTTGATCTGCTTGTCCTTGTACTTGATTTCCCCGACCGGCGATATTACCGCCGCGGTTCCGGATCCGAAGCATTCCTGCAGCTTGCCGGCTTCGTGAGCCGCTATCACCTCGTCAATGGTAATGCGGCGCTCTGTTACCGGATGCCCCCATTTGCGGGCCAGGGCTATCACGGAATCCCGCGTGATACCGGATAAAATGCTGCCCGAAAGACTGGGCGTGATGATTTCATCATCAAAGACAAAGAAAATATTCATGGAGCCCACTTCTTCCACGTATTTTCGCTCCACCCCGTCGAGCCAGAGCACCTGCGTGTAACCGTTGTGGTGGGCTTCTTCGCCGGCAAACAGGCTTGCAGCATAATTGCCCGCGGTTTTGACATCCCCGACCCCGCCGGGCACTGCGCGGACATACTTTTCCGTGACCCAGATTTTCACCGGGTTAAAGCCTTCCTTGTAATAGGCGCCCACCGGCGACAGGATAATGAAAAACCGGTAGGTGTATGAGGCGCGCACCCCCAGAAACGGATCCATGGCAATGATCGTGGGCCGGATGTAAAGGGACGTGCCCGGGGCCGAGGGCACCCATCGCCGATCCAGGCGGATCAGTTCCTTTGCGGCCTGCAGGGCAAAGGCCTCGTCAAAAGGCGGGATGCACATCCTGTGGGCCGATCGGTTGAACCGGGTGAAATTTTCTTCCGGCCGGAACAGCTGAATACGGTCTTCCGGGGTTTTAAACGCCTTTAATCCCTCGAAAATCGACTGTCCGTAGTGAAGCACCATGGTGGACGGATCCATGGGAATGGCGCCGTAGGGCTCGATGCGCGGATTATGCCAGCCGTTATCCGGGTCGTAATCCATGTTGAACATGTGGTCTGTAAAAAGCGTGCCAAAAGCCAGGTCTTTGTCATCCGGCAGGGTCTTTAGCGCCAGTGCTTGTTTGATGGGGATCTCCATGACGTCACTCCGTTTTCACGTATTGCCGAAAAATGCGGTTAATGCAAAACATCCTGATTTTTTTATATTTTAGTTCATACCTTTGTTTGCGCGAGTTTTACGTTAACGTCAAACAGGAAAATGATCAAGAAAATTTCATGCCACAGCCAATACACCGGGGTTTCCAGTCTCGGGGGGTCCGGTTTTTCCCTTGATCGCCGGCACCTTATAATGATACAGGATTTATATAATGAAAACAAGCAGACACCGGCCTGAAATGGCAACTTCCCGCTACCTGATCTGCCCCTGCAAAAAGGGGCGGCCCAAAAAGCATGTCGATGTCTGCCGCAAATGCCCCCGGAACAAAAAGTGCCCGACATACCAGACTTATATCCAGCCGAGCCTGTTTCCGGGCTGGCAATAAACGCCGATGAACAAAATGCAGCAGCAACTTGCCGGATGCGAAACCCGGCTCTACAAAAACGGGCTGGCCGAGCCGGACACGGCGGTTTTCGGCACAACCGAAGACCGCATTTACTGGAACTGCCGGAACCCGGCAAGCCCCATACTCGAACCGCTTTTCAGCGAGGTCCGGACGCAAAGCCTCCTTTACGCCCGGCCGGCCGAACCGTATGCCACGGTGCTGTCCTACCTGTGCCATACAGCTATGGACGGGGCAATTCGCCCGGATGACTGCGAAACCAGAACGGTCCTGCAGGACCTGCCGGTGACAGCCGAATTTGAAACCGGGCATCTCGCAGATGCCCTGAAAAACAGGGCATGTACCGTTATCCCGGAGCAAGGCATTGTTGCCTGCGGTGCGTCTCCGGCCCAGGCGTATGTAAATTTCTCCGCAGCCTGTTTCGCCGGGTTTGTAAAGTTTTTCTCAGACACCCTCAATACCAGCCGGCACGGGAGAATTCAAGCATCCCGGGAAAAAGCGCTTGACCGCGCCTGCCGGCACCTGCCCGTACCCGCGGTTTTCGAAGGCGGCTTGATGCGGGGGCCATTTGAAAACGCGACAGACGTGCACAGCGCAATCATTGAGGCGGGCCGGGAAATCATCGACAGGCGGCTGGTGGATGCCTGCTTTGGCAACATCTCTTACAGTCTGGACAAAACGCTGTATATCACCACTTCCGGCAGCTTTCTCGATGATCTGGAAGAAGAGGTGGTTGCCGCGGATCTGGAAAGCGGCACCTGCAGCCGGGAAAAGCCCTCATCAGAACTGCCCGCACACATGGAGATTGCCGCATCCACTTCGTTTCGCGCCGTGCTGCACGGTCATCCGCTTTTCTCGGTGATCATGTCCATGGACTGCGATGAACAGGACTGCCCGAATAAAGGCAGCTGCCACATCTATTGCCCGAAGCCAAGAGAGATTCGCGGGATTCCGGTGGTCACCGGGGAAGTTGGCGGCGGCCCGCACGGGCTCTGCCATACCGTTCCGGCTGCAATTAAACGAAACAAGGCCGCCATCGTCCACGGGCACGGGGTGTTTACCTGTGCCGCCCGGGACTTCAACAATGCCCTGGGCCGAATGGTGACCATCGAACAAATCTGCCGCAAAACCTATTTTGAACAGATCGACGCCCGGGTCAAAACATCATGACCACCTTTGACAGAATCGAAGATACCGCCCAAAAAGAGGACCTGTCCCATTTTTTAGATGCGGCCGCCGCTCCAGCGGAGCTTGGCTTTCAGGATATCAAAGTAATTGTGCCCGGCAAGCTTGATGAGTTCCAGCGGAAACCGGCTCTTTTCTATGACGATCTCGTCGTCCCCGTTGATTTCCAGGCCCTGCTGCCCGTCAAACGTGGCCACAATGTCAGATGCCTTCTCTCCGAGACGAATCTGGATTTTGGATGTGCCGGGCACGATAAGCACCCGGTTGGTCAGGGTAAACGGGCAGATGGGAGTGACCAGGATGCCTTCCACGGCCGGGTGCACCACCGGCCCGCCTGCGGCCAGGGAATAGGCGGTCGAACCCGTGGGCGTGGCCACGATCAGCCCGTCGCTTCGGTAGGAGGTCAGGTAATGGCCGTCAATATAGGTTTCAATATTGGCCAGCCGCGCCAGGGCGCCCTTGTTGATCACCACGTCATTTAACACGGTTTCTTCCACAAGGGGTTTTCCGTTCCTGAAGATGCGCACCTTGAGACGCGCCCGGGACTCAATGGCAAACTGCCTGTTTACCACGGCCTCGGCCGCCCGGAATACGGCATCCTCCGAGATTTCGGCAAGAAAGCCGATATCCCCGAACTTCACTCCGATCATGGGAACGCCCGCATCCCCGATCCAGCGCGAGGCACTCAGGAAAGTCCCGTCCCCGCCGAGCACGAATACGCAGGTGATGTATTCGGGATCGACTCTGCGCTCCCGGCTGTTTTCCAGCCCGAGCCGGGGCTGAAAGGATTCCTGGCGGATTACCTCAATGTCCCTAGCCCGAAACCAGTCAGCCAGTTCATCGGCCTTTTCCTGGGCCGCCGGATCCTGCTTTACGAACAATCCAACCTGTTTCACAGCTCCCCCGCGGTAATTTGATCAAATAACCGGATTTCTGCATATGAGACATACTAATTTCACCGGAATCGGGCAAGGATTTTTATCCGCCGCAAAACCGGGCCTGCCTTGACATCTCCGCAGCAGCGCTGTATTTTCTGGTTGAGATGCGCTCGATCCGGGATTACTTTCAATACCCATAAGATCACCGTATTATTGCCAACCATCTCAGAAAAGGACGAAACAATGGAAAAACATGAACTTGTCGAGATGCTGAACAAGGACCTGGCAGACGAACATGCAGCCATCCTGCGCTATCTCATCCACAGCTACCTGGAAGGCGAGGACACGCCCATCGGCGCAAAACTGCTTTCCCGCGCCAGGGAGGAAATGTGGCACATGCACTGGCTGGGCATGATCATCGGCGCGCTCGGCGGCGAACCGGACATGGAGCCTGCGGAATACCCTTATGATCCGACCAACCGGGCGACCATTTTAAAATCCTACGTGGCCTACGAGAAAAACCTGGTGCCCCATTACGAACAGGAAGCCGAAAGGGTCGCCGATCCGCACATCAAACGCGTGCTGCAAAGAGAGGCCTGGGAATCGGAGATGCATGCCGAAAAATTCCAGAAAATGCGCGACAAGCTGTCCCAGGAAGAAGCCGCCGGCATGCCGGGAGAGGAAAACGAGCTGCCCGAGGAACTGCGCAAAATGCTGCAGGAAAGCGTGGCTGCAAAATACCGGCAGATGCTCCAGACCCTTCGCGACGCCTGGGTTTTCCAGGACC
>Ga0182239_1000871_pt1 | contig 10500 bp, 7 predicted proteins | sample hydfrate6_PW_210_FD_132456 | JGI IMG/M metagenome (GOLD analysis project Ga0182239, IMG submission 132456) | Subsurface microbial communities from deep shales in Texas, USA - hydraulic fracturing test 6_PW_210 | ecosystem: Environmental > Aquatic > Deep subsurface > Shale gas/oil reservoir >...
GAAACAGCAAGGATTTCGATATCCGGGTTGATCGACCGGGCCCCTTGGCTGGCCTGGTGCAGATCAAAATCCAGATAGGGCAGAAGATCCAGCTTGTTAAAGATCATCAGCTGGGAGCGAAGAAACATGCTTGGATATTTTATAGGCTTGTCGTCGCCCTCCGGTACGCTGAGCAAGGTAATCTTGCTATCCTCCCCCAGGTCAAAGGCGGCCGGACAGACCAGGTTGCCCACATTTTCTATGAACAGGATATCCAGGGCATGCAAATCCAGCCGGCCCAGGGCTTCATGGATCATGGAGCTGTCCAGATGGCAGGCCTGATCGGTATTTATCTGGACCACAGGGGCTCCGGTGGCTGCAATGCGTTGTGCGTCGTTTGTGGTCTGTACATCGCCCTCAATGACAGCCATATCCATTTCCGGGCTCAGATCAGACAGGGTCCGCTCCAGCAGGGCGGTCTTTCCTGCTCCGGGTGAACTCATGAGATTTAAGGCCAGTATGCGGTGCCGGTCAAAGAGATCCTTGTTTTTTCCGGCAGTATGTTCATTGGCTTCCAGGATCTTGCGGACAACAGGTATCTTCATCGTCTCTGCTTCCAGTGTTTCTTCGTTGTGTTGAGTCCAAAGGCAATCGGGGCTCAAGCCATGATCCCCCGGAACACGAATCTATTCGGCCTCAATATACTCTATATGCAACTCCTGACCGGAAATGACCCGGTGGCCGATCTTCTGTCCGCATGTCGGACACGGAGCAAACCCGGCCAGGGTTCCCTGTTCATCTCCTTTAAGGGAGAAGGTCTGACCGCAGTGGGTGCAGTGCAGGCTGAAGGGAATGACTTCCAAATCCAGTTCGGCCCCATGTAAATCCGTGTTCCGGGTCAGGGCGTCAAAGGCCATGTGCAGGGCATCGGGGACAGCCCCGCTTAACCGACCGCAGTTGACCTTAACTGTCTGCAGGCGAGTTAATTTATGGACGTCCATTTCCTGGCGGACAATATCCAGCAGGCTTTGAACCAGGGACATCTCATGCATTGGATAATCCTTATGGCTTTGCTGGGACCAGTGGCAGGAATGACACAGCACAGCGAAAAGGAGTGCATCTGCAACAGTGCGCTCGACAGGGGCATTTTATAATGTAAACACCCCATCTTCATATATGGTCTTCTGATGGCCGCCGGACAATTTGGCCCGAACCCGTTTGGGCTCAATATTGACCAGATCCCAGTGCAGGGCCGAGTCGTTAAATCCCAGGCTGGATTTGACACTGTCCGTGAGCTGGCCGGCTCCGGGGGCGTACGTCTCTGCGTAGGATGCACCTAAGGCGATGTGGCAATTGCCGTATTCGCCGCCGTAGTTTTCGTCAAAAAGGGTGTGGGCCATGAAGGTATCGATACGTGAGAATCTCTTGTCGGTTAAAGAAAATTCCCCAAGTTTATCTGCATGTTGATCCAGTTCCAATTGTTTGCGAACAAAAGCCTCTCCCTGCTCTGCCGTGGCTTTGCTGACCCGGCCCTCGGCAAATTCCAGCCGTAGATTGGTGACCAGGTTTCCGTTGCGGTAGGTGGGCTGATCCATAAAATAGATACCCCGGGTTCCCCGCCAATCTGGAGAAGTGAACAGTTCAAAGCTGGGAATATTGTGTCCGGAGACGCCCACCCATTGCCGGGCCTGGCCAGGGGTAACAATCAGGTCGCAACGGGCGGATTCAACATGCAACTCATCCATTTTCATGGAGTTAAGGGCATTTTTGATTTCACTTGCCTGCTCAAATATTTCCTGCCATTGGGCCACAGGATCCGAATGGTCCAGGTAACAGGCCCGCACAATCTGGTCCCAGTATGATTTTTGATCAATGCCTGCGTTTCTGGCCAGTTCCGGTGTGGGCAAAAGCCCCAGGGTCCAGCCGAAGAGCCCTTGATTTTCCCTTTGATCCAGGATATCGCGCAGTTTTTTGCGGGCCAGGACAGAAGAGCCAATACGTTCCGGATTGACGTCCTGAAGATGGGTTAAGGATTCCGGAGCCAAAAGGGAGATGCACCCATTGAGATGATGCATAAGTTCTTCCTCTCCCGGAGGAACGAAGGAGATTTGCCCATCGTCACCTTTGACAAACAAGGCATGCTCCATGGCTGGTGAACCTGTGAGGCGATGGACTGGATACAAGCCCTGGATGATCAATTTCTCGAACAAGATTTCCGCCAGGCTCCGGGCTGGATAGTCATAGCGGACAAGGACAATATCCTGGGGATTGAATCCGGGCTTTCGCGCGGTTTGCATTCCCCAGAGCAGGACGTCGGCGTATTTCTGGAGCTGGTCTGTTGGCATCATAAGAGATTGCAGTCTTTAAGGTTGAGTTTTTGGCCATTGGTCAAAACGGACAATATCGTCTTCTTCCAGATAGCTCCCGCTTTGGATTTCAATGATTTCAACAGGGATTTTGCCCGGATTGATCAGTTGATGCACCGTGGCCTGGGGGATATCAACTGTTTCATTTTCAGAGCAGAAAAATTCCTCATCCCGCAGTCTGATCCGGGCAGTGCCCTGAATGACTACCCAGTGCTCACAACGGTGATGGTGCATTTGAATGCTCAGCGATGCTCCAGGGTGGAGCTGTATGCGTTTGATCTTATGGAATCTCCCTTCTTCCAGCACGGTATAGCTGCCCCAGGGGCGGTGTACAGTGACATGGGCCTCAACCAGGTGGCTGCCTTCCTGCTTTAAGCTGTTAACGATATTTTTCACTGACTGGACTTGGTCGATGGGGCAGACCAAGGTAGCGTCCCTGGTCTGAACAACAATGGTTCGGTCCATGCCGGTGACCGCCAGTTTGCCCCCTTGGGAGAGAAAAAGGCTGTCCCGGCAGTCCTGGGCCAGGACATCGCCTTGACAAACGCAACCTGATGCGTCCTTGGCCCCCAATCGGTAGACCGCTTCCCAGTTGCCCAAATCGTCCCAGCCGAAGTCGGAGGGAACCACTGCCTGTTTGGCCACCTTTTCCATAATCCCATAATCAACGGACTGGCTGGGCAGACCGGAATAGCAATGGGTCAGGGGCTGTTCCTGGCGCGTCAGCCACCAGTCCCAAAATTCGGGCTGCAGATCGTGCAGGGCCTCCAGGAAAGCGGGCAGGGAAAAAACAAACATCCCGCTGTTCCAGAAGTACCCGCCTGCAGTCAAAAAACCGCGGGCAGTAACCAGGTCCGGCTTTTCTATAAATCGTTGGACCTGGTAACAGCCCTGGCCCAGGTCCTGTCCCCTGGCTATATACCCATATCCTGTTTCCGGACTTGTCGGAGTGATGCCGAAAGTAACAAACCATTCCTTTGCCGCCAGGTCCAGGGCTTTGGCCATGGACTCCTGCCACATGGCTTGATCGTGGATGAGATGGTCTGAAGGAAAGATAGCCACTGTGGCCTGAGGGTCAAGCTTTTGAACCCGATCCAGGCCCAGAACAATGGCTGGAAGGGTATTGCGGCCCATGGGCTCACTGATGATTTGTTCATTCAAGTTCGGATCCAGGTCCTGGACCTGTTGACTGACTTCAAAGACATGCTCTTCATTGGTCACAATCCATATCCGTTGCGGAGGGAGGATGCCCATGACCCGGGTTATGGTCTGCTGCAGAAGGGAAGAGTCGCCATTTAAGCTTAAGAACTGTTTCGGCAGTTGGGACCTGGACAGGGGCCAGAGTCTGGTTCCGGATCCTCCGGCCAGGATAATGGCATGGCAATGGCTCCATTGGGGGTTCGGGCCGGGCATGCCAGGAGATGTGTCTACCATGTCATTCTCGAAAAGATAGGCAAGACGTTTGTGGAATGAAGACGCATAAAAAAGGCCACGACGGTATATACCCGGTGGCCTGTTTTCATCAATGGCGGAGAGGGAGGGATTCGAACCCCCGGAGGGCGTTAACCCTCAGTAGTTTTCAAGACTACCGCCTTTAGCCACTCGGCCACCTCTCCGGAAGCAATGCAGGATAGCCAATCTCACTGGTTTCTGTCAATCGATCGTGCACTTATTGTACATACCCCTGCTCCGAGAGATAGAGCAGGACTTCCTGGGCTGCCTCGGCCGGGGTGGCTTGGCTGGTATTGATGGTTAGTTCCGGATTGCTGGGGGGGATATAGGGATCGTCGATCCCAGTCACCCCTTGAATCAAGCCTTGCCTGGCTTTGGCGTACAGGCCTTTGCGATCCCGTTGTTCACAAATTTCCAGGGGTGCGTTCATGTAAATTTCCAAATATCCACCATACTGGCTGATGAGTTCCCGGTTGTACCGGCGGGATTCTTCATAAGGGGCAATGGGCGCGCAGATGGCAATCCCCCGATTCTTGGTGATTTCACTGGCCACGTAGCCAATACGGCGGACATTTATTTCCCGGTCCTCCTTGGAAAAGGAAAGCTCGCTGGAAAGGTGCGTCCGAACAATATCGCCATCCAAGAGGGTTACCGGCCGGTCCCGCAGTTCCATGAATTTGACATACAGGATGCGGGCCAATGTGGATTTGCCGGATCCGGACAGTCCGGTCAAAAAGATGGTGAATCCCTGTTTGTGCCTGGGGGGATAGGTCTTTTTCAATTCATCCACGACTTCCGGAAATGAGAACCATTCAGGAATCGGGAGTTCAAATTCCAGTCTGCGCCGCAGTTCAGCAGAGGATATGCGTTTGGTGACCATGTTTGGGGCGACTTCTGTTTCCGGAAGATATTGGGCCTTATCCTCAACATACACCATAGGCACCAAGGGTACGGACTGAATGCCGATCTCTTCGCTGTGCTCTGCAACCAGATTCTGGGCCTCGCCCGTAGGGTAAAAAAGATGGTCATTGCTTTCGTGGACAAAGGGATCGGCCTGATCCGGGGCAACAATGAAGTGGGTACAGCCGAAATTCTTGCGGATAATGGCCTGCAACAAGGCTTCCTTCGGTCCGGCCTTACGCGAGGCGTAGGGCAAAAGACCGAGCATGATCATGGTCTGGGGAAATCGTTGCACAAAGGCCTGATAACAGCGGATCATGGTGAAATGTTCCAGATCCCGGGGAGATGGACGGCCAACCTCAGGCTGGAGGAAAATGCTTGCTCCGGCCTGCCGGGCAGCGTGCATGATCATCTCTTTGTGCGCACAATGCAGGGGCTTTTCAGTGTGAAACCCGATGACATTGCGCCAGCCCATTTGAGTAAAGCGGCGGTGGGTTTCCGAGGGGGGAAGGCGCAATTCAGGGAAGTCGAAATGAAGTGGTGGATGCAGTCCTTCGATATTTCCGCCCACGTAAAATGGATGAACCCGATGGTACAAGGAATAGACCGAGGGATGCCGAAACTGGTCGTCAGTGCCGAAAATGCGCAGTGCTTCTTTGGTCTTGTCCGGTTCCCAGACTTCCTGCACGTGCAGGACAGCCAAAAGAAATCCTTCCTGGTCGCACAGGCCCAGCGACTGCCCGGGATGGAGCTTGGCGGCAGTTTTCTCCGGAATATCGAGACAGATGGGCATGGGCCACAGGGTGTTGTCCGGCAGACGTCCCTGATCAAGGACGGATTCGTACTCCGTGCTGAGCATAAAACCAGTCAGTGGATAAAACGCCCGGTTACACAAAAGTTCCAGGTCGCAGACCTGCCGCTCGTTTAAGGAGACAGTCAATGCATTGGTCAGTTCATTTTTTAAGTGTTCCACCCTGCGGAAATGGACAAGGAGGCTTTCGGAATAGGCATTCATGGGGATTTGTATCCTTTCATTCCATTGTCTCGGTCCCGAACCGGGACCTTGCTGAGCACTTTGGGGTAATAGGGCTGTTCGGCTTCCAGTATGAGAACCAAGGTACCAACCTGCTGGCGTTGTGAAGACGCCACCAGGTCTGAATTATCCGTTCAGATAGCGGTCAATCCGCTCCAGTCCTTCGGCGATATTGTCCAGGGAGTTGGCGTAGGAGAAACGAAGATATCCTTCCCCGTTTGGGCCGAAGTCTACTCCCGGGGTAACGCCCACTTTGGCCTGACGCAGGATGTCAAAGGCCAATTGGTAGGAATCGGTACTGAATTGTTTTGCATTGGCCAGGACATAGAAAGCCCCGGTTGGTTCAGAGGAAATGTTAAATCCTATCTCCTGCAGCCGTTTGAGCATGAATTTGCGGCGTTGGTCATAGGTCTCGACCATGACCTCTACATCGGACAGGGCCTCTTTCAGGGCGGCCAGGCCAGCCCATTGGACGATGGATCCGGCACAGATGTACAGGTTTTGGGCCAGTTTCTGGATTTCGCGAATAAAGCGCCTGGGTGCGATCAGATAACCCAGACGCCATCCGGTCATGGCATAGAGTTTGGAAAAACCGTTGAAGACAAAGGCCTGATCGGTGATCTCCAAAATGGACGGTGCCCGGCCCGAGTAGGTCAGGCCTTGATAAATTTCGTCTGAGATAATGGGCGGTCCTATGCCGGCCAGTTCCTGTAGTCGCTCACTGCTGAGCACTGTCCCCGTGGGATTGGCCGGAGAATTAATTAAAACCCCCCGGGTATCAGGGCGGAGAACCTTGGAAATTGATTCCTGTGTGTATTGAAAGCCGTTGTCTTCATAGACAGGGACCGTCAGGGGCCTCCCGCCGGCAAAAGAAATAACGTTGGCGTAGCAGGCATAACCGGGGTCGGAAAGAATGACCGATTCCCCCTGTTCCAAGAGGGTGGCAAAGCAGAGGAGCATGGCCGGGGAAGTGCCGGAGGTGACAATGACTTGATCTGGATCAATATGCCGCCCGGTGCGCTGCCAGGTATCTTCGCAGATAGCCTCCCGGAGCTCCAGCAGGCCCAGGCTGTGTGTATAGTGTGTTTCCCCGGCTTCTATGGCCCTGCAGGCGGCGTCTTTGATGCACTGCGGGGTGTCAAAGTCCGGTTCGCCGATCTCCAGGTGCACGATATGCTCCCCGTCGGCTTCCAGTTTCTTGGCGGCCTCAAGCACCTCCATGACCAGAAAGGGGCTGATATTTTGAGTGCGGCTGGATGGTTGCATTGTGTCAGTCCTTTGCGTTTTGTGGAAGGTTCTGCCCCAATTTTTTATTGGGAAAAGTTGACCAGGTATCTATTCAAAGTCCCAGACCGGTCCATCAGGGGTGTCCTGGACTGCAACACCTAGCTGGACCAGCTGGTCCCGAATGGAATCGGCCAGGGTGAAGTCCTTTGCTTTGCGGGCTTTCTGGCGTTTGGCGACCAGATCCTCAACCTGCCGGGTGTCAACTCCAGCCCGGTTAGCCCGGGACATCCTGAGATCATGCAGGAACTCGTCCCTTTTTTGGCTGAAAAGGCCCAGGACAGAGCCAAGCTCCTTGAGTGCGGCGATGATCTCCTGGCACGCCTGCCACGCATCCTTGGCCTTGCGCAGCTTTTTATCTTCCAGAATCCGATTGGCTATCCTGATCAGGCTGAAGGCATAGCCTAAGGCAGCAGCTGTGTTCAGATCGTCTTCCAAGCTGCTTTGCCATTGGCTGGAGGCGGCTTGAATCTCTTGACCTATTTCCACAGGCAGATTCGGGCCTTTGTTTGTACTCAAAGCGGATGTGACCGCTTCCAGGTTTTTTTGGGTCTGATATACCCTTTTGAGACCTTTCTCCGCTTCCTGCAGACTCTCGAAGGAGAAATCCAGAGGGCTGCGGTAATGCTGGCTCAAAAGGAAGAAACGAAGGACTTCGGGCAGGAAATGGGCGAAAATATCCCGAAGGGTGACAAAATTCCCCAAGGATTTTGACATCTTTTCGCTTTTGACCTGCACAAATCCGTTGTGCATCCAGTAACGGACAAAATCCCGACCGGAGGCAGCGATGCTTTGGGCCCGTTCATTTTCATGATGGGGAAAGATGAGATCTTGCCCCCCGCCATGGATGTCCAGGGGCAGGCTCATGAATCGCTGGCTCATGGCCGTGCATTCGATGTGCCAGCCTGGGCGGCCGTCACCCCAAGGACTGGGCCAGGATGGTTCATCGGGTTTTGCCTTTTTCCACAAGGCAAAATCCAGAGGGTCTTCCTTATCCTGTCCAGGCTCAATCCTGGCCCCGGCTTTGAGTTCTTCGATATTGCGACCGGAGAGCCGGCCATAGTCGGAAAAATTGCGGACCCGAAAGTAGACGTCTCCATTCAAAGTTGCGTAGGCATATCCTTTGTCGATCAGGGTTTTGATCACTTCCTGCATGTCCTGAATATGTTCCGTGGCCCGGGGCTCATAATCCGGCCGGAGGATATTGAGGCGGTCCATATCCTGATAAAAGGCCTGGATGTATTTTTCTGCGACAGCCTGGGAATCGATGCCTTCTTCTCTGGCACGGTTGATGATCTTGTCGTCTACATCAGTGAAATTGCGGACAAAAATCACGTGATATCCGGAAAAACGGAGATAGCGGACCAGAACGTCAAAGACCACTGCCGCCCGGGCGTGACCTATGTGGCAATAATCATAGGCAGTGATCCCGCAGACGTAGAGAGAAACCTTGCCCGGCTCCTTGGGCCTGAATTCTTCTTTGCTCCGGGAAATGGAATTATAAATCTTCATATCCGATCCTTGGTTTGGAGAATGGGCATCTGGTTGTGAACCGATCAGTGTACAGCGTATTATGTATGAGTTTGTGACGTTTCTTCCGGAGGTATCCTGTGCCCAATGACCTGGGCTACTGCTTTTATTCCTTGTTTGCTGCCGGTGAACCCTAAATGTTCTTCTGTTGTGGCTTTCATGTTTACTTGGTCTTGGCTCAGGCCAAGCAACGAAGAGATATTTTTTTTGATCTGGCCTTTCCAGGGACTGATCTTAGGGATCTGACAGATAACAGTCATATCCACATGATCGATTGTCAGGCCCAGCCTGCCGGCCAGATCCAGAATTTCAGCCAGGAGCATGCCGCTGTTTGCATTTTCATACCCGGGATCTGTGTCAGGGAAGAAATCTCCGATGTCTCCTCGTCCCAGGCAGCCAAGGAGCGCGTCAATCAGGGCGTGGAGCAAAACGTCTCCGTCTGAATGAGCCTCAATTTCCGGGCCGGTGACAATGGGGATTCCTCCCAGCTTCATGGGCCGACCCGGGCCGAAACGATGCACGTCATATCCCCAGCCTATGCAGTTGTGAACAGCGGATATTGTTGCTTCGCGAAGCATGTCCAGGTCCTGGTCAGTCGTGATCTTGATATTGTCATCCTGTCCTGAAATCAGTTGGACCGGATAGTCCATACGCTCAACCAGGGCGGCGTCGTCCGTTCCCTGCCATCCATCCTCAGCAGCCTGAAAATGGGCTTGGCGGATGATGCTTTGCGCAAACCCCTGCGGGGTCTGGACGGCATAGAGGCGATCACGGTTCAAGGTCTGGAGTCGGCCATCCTGAATACGTTCTTTTATTGTATCTGTCACCGGCAGGGAAGGGATAACGGCCACAGCTCCGGAAGCAAGGGAGTCAATAATGTGTTGAATCAAATGAGGTCGGAGGAAAGGGCGGGCCGCATCGTGGATCAAAACGTGTGAGCACTTGGCCGGTAATCCGGCCAAGGCCTTGCGCACGGATTCCTGTCTGGTCGCTCCGCCGGTACAGGCTGCGTATTCCAGCCCCAATGCGTCGCTGGTCCAGAGAGCGGCGATCTCTGCCCTGCGGGTTTCCTCCTCGTCTGGGGGCAGGGTGAAAATCAATCCTTTCATCTCGGGAACTGCGGCAAAGCTCGTCGCGCAATGCCAGTACAACGGCCGGTTCTTCCAGGGCAAAAACTGTTTTTTTGTTTTTTGCCCCTTGATGCGTGATCCCTGGCCGGAAGCCAGCAGTATGGTCCAGATATGCATATATGCGGTGTGTAGAGAAAATGCGGCCGGTTGCGGACAGCAAAAAGCGGAGCCGGGAGTAAGCCGGGTTCTGTGCAGGGACCGTCATTCATCTAGGACAGGAATTACTCCCTGCCTCCAGCGACCTACCCGAGAGTCTCGGCCGGGCCGGCCTCAAACACTCTCCTATTTGGTCTTGCTCCGGACGGGGTTTGCCGAGCTTGCCGCGTCGCCACGGCAACTGGTGGGCTCTTACCCCACCCTTTCACCCTTACCCGGCACTCAGTTCTTTCATCCAATATCTTGCTCTTGGTCAGCTTGGCCTGAAAAAACTGAGTGCCGGGCGGTTTCCTTTCTGTGGCACTTTCCAGGGGTCACCCCCTCTGGGCGTTACCCAGCGTCCTGCCCTCTGGAGCCCGGACTTTCCTCCTTCCGGCACTGAAAGCTTGCATGCACGCATTCAGTGCCGGAAGACGACGGTCTTCCCGACTCCGCTGTTTGCTGGGTGCACGCGGGCACCCTTTCCCTGTGATGAAAACGCTGTACAGGGCATGGCTAGTCTATTCCCTGTACTCGCTGTCCTTATACCAAAGCGGACTGAGCCCGCAACCCAACCATGAGAATCTTGAACCGCCCGCTTCGCTCAAGGCGCAAAGGTCGCCAAGCAAGAAAGGCAAAGGTCACATTTTTTATTTGCCGGGTAACGGCAAATAAAAAGGCAGCCTTGTCC
>Ga0182239_1000872_pt1 | contig 10475 bp, 10 predicted proteins | sample hydfrate6_PW_210_FD_132456 | JGI IMG/M metagenome (GOLD analysis project Ga0182239, IMG submission 132456) | Subsurface microbial communities from deep shales in Texas, USA - hydraulic fracturing test 6_PW_210 | ecosystem: Environmental > Aquatic > Deep subsurface > Shale gas/oil reservoir >...
GCAGATGCATCGGGCGCGAAAGCGGACGGCAGATGCGCAAACTTCCCCGCCGGCCCGCCCTGCGGAAATCCGGGAAGACTCGGTTTTTTTTGCAGGACGCAGCGAATTGAAAAACTTCGGCTGCCAACCAAAGACCCGTTCTCAGGGTCAGAATCGGGGCTAAACCGAGGATTCGGTTGACAACAATGATCTTCTCGGGTAGCAATGTTGAGGGAAACATCTCGTTTACGCGGCGCAGCAACGGACAGGCAGAAGCGATTTCATACACGGGGACAGGCCATGATCATCGGACTCGATGTGGGGGGCACTCACACGGACGTCGTTCTTCTTGACGAAAACGGTCTGCAAAGACGGATCAAAGTCGCCACCGACGCTTCATCTCTTTTTGACGCGGTTTTTTCCGGGCTCACGCATATCACCCGGGATATTCCGGCCGATCAGATCTCCCATGCCGTACTTTCCACCACGCTGACCACTAACGCCATTGTGCAGCAGAAACTGCCCACTGTCGGCATGATCGTGACCTGCGGGCCCGGCATAGATCCGGAATATTTCCGCACCGGGGAGCATTACTACCTGGTTGCCGGGGCCATGGACCACAGCGGCCGGGAAATCTGCACGCTCGACGAGCAGGCGGTCAGGGATGCCGCGGATAAAATGAAGGCGGCCGGAATTGAATACGTGGGCGTGGTCGGCAAATTCTCCATCCGTAACCCGGCCCATGAATTGCGCATCCGGAAAATCATTGCCCCGATGTTTGAAAAAGTCTTCCTGGGTCACAATATTTCCGGCAGTTTCAGTTTCCCGCGGCGCATTGCCACGGCATTCTTAAACGCCTCCATCTACCCGGTCCACAAGAACTTCTTTGAAGCCGTCAAGCAGTCTCTGGAACAAAACGGCATTGATCTGCCGATCTACATCCTCAAAGCCGACGGCGGCACCATGGATTTTGACACCTCCATCGACTTTCCGGGCCAATCCATCCTGTCCGGGCCCGCGGCCAGCGTAATGGGCTCCATTGCGTTTGCCCCGCCGGATGCCGAAACCATTGTGCTTGACATCGGCGGCACCACCACGGACATGGCGGTGCTGATCAACGGGGTGCCGGTACTGGCCCCGCACGGAATAGAGATCAATGGCTATAAAACCCTGATCCGGGCCCTGCACACCCAGTCTGTAGGCCTTGGCGGCGACAGCGTGGTGCGGGTCTCCGGCGGCGAGTTGACCATTGGTCCGGATCGATCCGGACCGGCCCTTGCATACGGCGGACCCGAACCCACGCCCACAGACGCCCTGTTCGTGCTGGGCAAAGCCGGTGAAGGCGACCGGGAAAAAGCGGAAACCGGCATTACCGCCATTGCAAAACAACTCGGGCTTTCCACGCAGCAGGCGGCCCAGAAGATATTTGACCAAACCTGTCGGCAGATCCTGGATTACGCCCGGCAAATGGTGGAAAAAATCAACAGCAAACCGGTATACACGGTGCGCGAAGCCCTGCACGGTCACAGCATCAGCCCCACACACCTGCTGGTGCTCGGCGGGCCGTCCCCGCAATTTGCACAACACCTGGAGTCCATGTCCGACTACACGGTCCACATGGTTCCCCAGTGGGATGTGGCAAACGCCATCGGCACCGCGCTTTCCCGCACCACCTGCGAGGTCACCCTGTTTGCGGACACTTACAAGCTGGAAGCTTCCGCACCGGAGGAAATGTTTGTCCAATCGCTAAAGCCCGGTTTCAAGCTCGCAGACGCCCGTCAAATGGCGGAAGATCTGCTGAAAAAAAAGGCGATCCGGGAAGGGGCGCGCACAGAGGACCTGGAGACCGACGTGCTCGAGGAATTCGAGTTCAACATGGTCAGGGACTTCCGGATGATCGGAAAAAACATCCGGATCAAAATCCAGGTCCGCCCCGGATTGATTCACGAGTACCGGCAGATCGCCGAAAAAATTCCCCGGGATCCTGCCCGCTGATTTACCGCAGGAAACCGCGCTCCGGGGATTTAAATCCGGATAATTCGGAGAAAGTTCATGCTGAAAGCCAGAAACCAGACCGGCCTGATTTTTTTTCCGGCATACGACTGGGCCATCAGCCCCACCCACCCGGAACGCGAAGAACGCCTGTTATACACCCAGGACCAGATCTTTGAGGAAGGCCTGTTCGACATTGAGGGCATCCGGGAACTCAAGGCGGAGGTGGTGGACATCGAGGATGTGCAGCGAGTACACTTCTGCGTGCCCGATGCCCGAAGCGTCATGACCGAATCGCATTTCATCAGTGCCGGCGGCGCCAAGACCATTGGCCGGGCCAGGATGGACGGGCTTGTGGATCGGGGCTTTGCGCTGGTCCGTCCCCCGGGACACCATGCCATGCGCGTGGTTCACGGCGGCCGGGGATTCTGCAACGTCAACAACGAAGCCATCATGATCGAATACCTCAGAAAGGCCTACGGGATCGATCGTGTCGCCATTATCGATACGGACTGCCATCACGGAGACGGCACCCAGGACATTTACTGGCACGATCCGGACACCCTGTTTATCTCCCTGCACCAGGACGGCAGAACCCTTTTCCCGGGATCGGGATTTTCCAAGGAGCTCGGCGGGCCGACCGCGGCCGGCACCACGCTGAACATTCCCCTGCCGCCCTATACTTCCGAAGAGGGCTTCCTGACGGTGATCAAAAAGGCCGTGCTGCCGATTCTCGAGGATTTCAAGCCCGACCTGATCGTCAATTCCGCGGGGCAGGACAACCATTACACCGACCCGCTGACCAACATGAATTTTTCAGCCAGGGGATACGCGGATCTAACCGCCCTGCTCAAACCCGACATCGCGGTGCTGGAAGGCGGGTATTCCATTGAAAACGCCCTGCCCTATGTCAACGTGGGCATCATCCTGGCCATGGCCGGGATGGATTACAGCTTTGTGACCGAACCGGACTATTCCCCCCAGCGTCTGTACCAGGGATCGAGCATTACCGAGACCATCGAAAAAACCTGCGAGCAGGTGCTGGATATCTGGCGGGACCGGGAAAACATCCGCATCCGCATGCAGGAAAACGTGATCTATGACCAGCGGAAAAGAAACATCTTTTACGACACAGACGAGATTTTTGAAACCCAGAACGAAACCCTTCATGTATGCCGGGACTGCAGCGGCGCATACAAGATTGATTCCTCTGCGGACAACGGCAACCGGATCCTGGCCGTGCACATCCCCCGCAAGGCCTGCCGCAACTGCCGGGATATTGGCTACAAGTGGTTTGAAGAAACAGACATGGGATCTTACGGCATGATCATTCTCCAGGACCGCCTGGAGGACCAGTACCAGGTCCGCAAGAAGTAAGACCGCGCCGCCCCATGAACCCCCCGCGCCAACGCCGCATTTACAGTAACCTGGTCCTTCGCCGGCAGGCAATCGCCGCGGTGCGGGAATTTTTTTCACTTCAGGATTTCCTGGAAGTTGAAACCCCGGTGCGCATTCCGGCCCCCGCACCGGAAGCCCATATCGAGGCTATCGGCGCGCAAGGCGCTTTTCTGCAGACTTCTCCGGAAATTTACATGAAAAGACTACTGGCTGCCGGTTATAACCGGATTTTCCAGATCTGCAAGACCTTCCGGGCAAAAGAGCGGGGCAGCCGGCATCTGCCGGAATTTACCATGCTGGAATGGTACGCCGCAGATGCCGCATACCATGATTTGATGACGCAAACCGAGCACCTGGTACATTTTGTCTGCGAACAGGTCTTGGGTGCCGGGCATCTAAGATACCAGGGCGCTTTGATTAACCTTGATCCCCCCTGGCCCCGGATTTCCGTGGAAGCAGCATTCCGCCGGCACACCCGCACAAGCATGCAGGCGGCCCTTGCAGACGGCTCGTTTGACGAGCGCATGGCACTTGAGATCGAACCCGCACTGGATACGCGCAGGCCGGTATTTCTCTGCGACTATCCCGCGGAAAAAGGGGCCCTTGCCCGTCGCCGGGCAGACAACCCGGAACTGGCCGAGCGCTTTGAAGCTTACCTGGGCGGCCTTGAAATCTGCAACGGGTTTTCAGAACTCACCGATCCGCAGGAACAACGCAGCCGTTTTGAAGCCGAACTCAGGCGCCGCAGACAAAAAGGGCTCAGGGTCTATCCAATGCCCGAGTCGTTTTTATCGGAGATCTCCGGAATGCCGCAGGCAGCCGGAAACGCCCTTGGCATCGACCGCCTGGTAATGCTTATTGCCGATGCCCCGGCTATTGATGACGTGACCGCATTTGTACCGGAAGAATACTGATCCTTATAGGTGGCAAAAATGCACATTTTATTTGACTGGACGGCCTTATTACACGTATAATTCGTTTGGATTATCGCTTCGCTGCCCTTGCCAGCGGCAATGTAATACGCGAATTTCGAATGTAATAATCAGAATTAACGCTTACCTCCAAAAGTTCGGCGGTGATGGCCAAATTTTTGAAAACAACCTGTGCCGGCGTTATCCTGAGCGCCCTGCTTGGCCTGACAGCGGCTTCGGCCGGCGACGGTCTCTATGTCCACATTGATAAGCAGGGTGTCTATCACTTCACCGATGCCCCCACCTCGTCCAAATACGTCAAGGCGCGCACCTTTTCCACAGGGCAGCCCCCGCGATTGATCCAGGACCGATATGCGGGCGTGATCCGGGATTTTTCCAAAAAGCACGGGCTTCGCCCGGAGCTGGTCCGGGCCGTGATCCATGTTGAATCCGGGTTTAACCCAAAGGCGGTATCCAAAAAGGGGGCCCGGGGCCTCATGCAGGTGATGCCAGTAAACCTCCGGCGACTCGGCGCTGAAAACCCGTTTGACCCCAGGGAAAATATCGCCGCGGGCACGCGTTATCTCAGCCGGCTTATAGAACGCTATGACGGGAATCTGAGCCTGAGCCTGGCCGCCTACAATGCCGGCCCCACTGCGGTTGATCATTACCAGGACGTTCCGCCCTATCTCGAAACCCGGCAATATGTACAAAAAGTGCTTCTCTACTACAGACATTATCGGAAAGCGGACGAATAATCCCTGACTGCCGCAAAACAGCGGCTTTGTTTCAACAACCCCACACAGGCAGCCGGCAATCTTCATGAATCAGCCAAACAAGCGCAATCTGTCCCAAATCGATGCCCTGACCCGCATATTCCGCCTGTATGATGACTATATCGACAGTTTTTCCTATGCATGCCGCAAGTATTGCGCGGACTGCTGCACCACCAACGTCACGCTGACCACCCTGGAAGCACGATACATACAAGCGTTTCTGGATGACAAACAAAAGGCCGCGTTTTCCGAGGCCATGCAATCCAGGGTGCAGGTCCCCCGCTTCCAGCCGGCCATGAGCACAAATCGTCATGCCCGGCTGTGCGCAGAGGGCAAAGCGCCGCCTGAAGAATACGTGCCCGCCGACCCCGGCACCTGTCCGCTGCTTGAAGCCGAGGCCTGCACGATTTACCCGGTCCGGCCCTTTGCCTGCCGCTGCATGCTGTCCACAACGGTCTGCAGGCACACGGGCGAGGCCCGGATTGACGAGTTCACCATGAGTGTCAACAACCTGTTTCTCCAGTTTATCGAGCACCTGGATCCCTCAGGGGCTTTCGGCAATTTCATCGACGTATGGCGCTGCCTGGATTCAGGGGACGCGGATTGCCCCACGGTATCCAACGAGTCGGTCACCGTTCTGATGATCCCGCCCGAGCACCGGGAGAAGATCCATCCCCTGCTAAACACCCTGAACCACATCCTGTCCCGGGTCGAATAAAACCCCACACGGCCGCCATTTCCCCGGAATCCCTGTATCTCGCCCCGGCGCACAGCGCATTTCCGCAGGGTCGGGCCGGCGGGGCAGTTTGCGCATCTGCCGTCCGTTTTCGGGATCCGGCAGCGGCCTTCGCTGGCATTTGCCGGCCGGATGCAATGCATCCTTGACTTATCCCGCAAAAATTTCTAAAAAAAATGGTTTTATGATTTATCATTTCACTTTCTGCGCAAGGATAACGAAAACCGCATGATCAAAGAACGCATCAGAGAAATGCTGCTTGCAGCGGCCCGGGCGGCATACGAAGCCGGCGCGCTTCCGTCTGCCGATTTTCCGCCGATCAAGGTGGAAGAACCCAAGGCGGGCGCACACGGAGACCTGGCCACCAATTTCGCCATGACCAGCGCGTCTGTCCAGAAAATGCCGCCAAAGAAAATCGCACAGGCCGTGACAGACCACATTTCCGATCCCGGAGGCCTGATTGAAAAAACCGAGATCGCCGGGCCCGGATTTATCAATTTTTTCATCCAACCCCTGGCCTGGCAGCCCATACTGGATGAAATCCACGAAAAAGGCGATGCCTTCGGGGCAAATGATCTCGGGCAGGGACAGAAAGTTCAGGTGGAATTCGTCAGCGCCAACCCCACCGGACCGCTTCATATCGGCCACGGCCGCGGCGCCGTGGTGGGAGACACCATTGCATCCCTGCTTTTGTTCTGCGGATATCGCGTGGATCGGGAATATTACATCAACGATGCGGGCCGGCAGATTTACACGCTTGGCAGATCGGTTTATCTGCGCTGCTGCGAGCTGGCCGGCCAAAGCGTGGACTTCCCGGAAGACGCCTACCAGGGAGACTACATATACGAAATCGCAAAATCCGTGATGGCCGACCCGCAAGAAGACATCCCGGCACTTGATGCCGAGGCGGCCATCAGCCGGTGCGCCCGACAGGCGGCAGCGGAAATCCTCAACGGCATCCGCGCGGACATGCAAGGCCTAGGCGTGAAATTCGACTGCTGGTACAGCGAACAGCAGCTCTACGATAGCGGCAAAGTGCAGGCCGCCATTGAATCGCTTTTCCAGCAGGGGCTGATTTATGAAAAAGACGGCGCCAAATGGTTTACTTCTGCGTCATTCGGAGATGAAAAGGACCGCGTGGTGGTGCGCAGCAACGGCCAGACCACGTATTTTGCCTCTGATATCGCCTACCACCGGGACAAATACGAAAGGGGATATCAGCGCATCATCGACGTCTGGGGAGCCGATCACCACGGATATGTCCCGCGCCTGACCGCGGCGATTTCCGCGATGGGAAAAAGCCCGGACCAGTTCCGGGTGATTCTCACCCAGCTTGTGAACCTGCTTCGCCAGGGCCGGCCGGTTTCCATGTCCACGCGCGCCGGCAAGTTCGAGACCCTGCGGGATGTTGTCAGCGAAGTGGGCCGGGACGCGGCCCGGTTTATCTTTCTGACCCGCCATCACGAAAGTCAGCTGGACTTTGACCTGGAAGTGGCAAAGGCGCAGACCAACGACAACCCCGTATATTACGTGCAGTACGTGCACGCCCGGATTGCCAGCATCCGCAGGAAGGCCGCCGAGGAAAAGGGCATCCGGGAGACCACCCCCGATCCGGCGGCTATGGCCCGCTTAAACGAACCCGAAGAAATCCAGCTGATCAAGCAGATGGGCCGGTATCCGGAAACCGTATCCGCGGCAGCAGATCTGATGGAACCGCACCGTATCGCCTATTACCTGATGGACCTTGCGGCATTGTTTCATGCCTATTATAATAAGCACAAAGTATTAACCGATGATCCGGGCCTGTCAGCGCCCCGGCTTTACCTGGTCATCGCGGTCCAGAAGGTAATCTGCAACGGCCTTCACATGCTCGGGGTCTCGGCCCCGGAATCCATGTAGGAGCTGCCATGGGCCAGACAAAACCCAAAAGTGCCCAAAACCGGTCCACCGGCACTACATCCGGCTGGCTGGCCCTGATATTTACAGCTTCGGCATGCATGTTTATCCTGGGCGTGCTGGTGGGCCGTAATACCGCGCCGGTCCATTTTGACATGGAAAAGCTGGATAAAAAACTCTCGCAGCTCGAAGAAAGCGTGGTTGCCGGAACCGGCAAACAATCCGATCAGCAGGAAATGCCCAAAGATGTTTCCTTTGAGTTCTACGACAAGCTCAAGGAAGAAGAGAAAATCGACGAGCATGCCGCCGGCCGGCCCCGGGTTTTAACCACGAAATACAACAAACCCCCGGCCTCGGAAATACAGGTCGAGGCAGCAGAAGGAGAAAAGGCGGAAAAAGCCGAAAAGGCCCGGGAACCCGCCCCGCCGCGCCGGCAGGCCCTGGAAAAGGAATACGCCATCCAGGTGGCGTCTTTGCGCAATATTGAAAGAGCCGAAAAAGTGCGGGAAAAATTCCGCGCCAAGGGATATCCGGCATTCACCCAGATAACCTTCGTGGAGGGCAAGGGCCGGTACTGCCGGGTGCGCCTGGGGCCCTATAAAAACCGCACCCAGGCGCAAAATGATCTGAACCGGCTGCAGAAAGCCGGGGTGGATGCCATGCTCTTTTTAAACTCGGACTTTTAAGGAAAACCGATCATGAAAATCACCAAGGACGAAGTGCAGCACGTTGCCGGGCTGGCCCGGCTTGAAATCGACGATGCCGACGTGGAGAAATTCGCCCGGACCCTGGCAGACATCCTGGAGCATGCAGGAAGCCTGGGCCGGGTGGACACCGCGGATGTGCCGCCGACCGCCCATGCAGTCCAAATTTCAAATGCCTTCCGCCAGGACGTGGTGGCAAAACACCTGGAAAACGAGGCCGCCCTGGGCAATGCCCCGGAATCCGAAGCGGGCAGTTTTGTGGTGCCCAAGGTGATCGAATAAGGAGCTGCTGATCATGACACCGGCCGACCTCTGCGGACTGACCATGCACGAAGCATGCGATCTGCTGAAAAAAATGGAAATTTCCGCAACCGAGCTCACGGATGCCGTTCTCGAACGCATCCAGGCAATAGAGCCCCGGATTGATGCATACATTACCGTTACCGACCAGAGCGCACGCAGGCAGGCCGAGGCTGCAGATGAGGCCATCCGGGCCGGCAATGCCGGGCCGCTTGCCGGCATCCCGGTTGCCGTAAAAGACCTGATCTGCACAAATGGGATTGCCACCACATGCGCATCAAAGATGCTTGAAGCATTTGTACCCCCCTATGATGCCTCGGTCACGGAAAAGCTGAATAACAGCGGTGCGGTCATGGTGGGCAAGCTCAACATGGACGAATTTGCCATGGGCTCGTCCACGGAAAACTCGGGATTCAAAATCACCCGCAACCCTTGGGATCTTTCCCGCATCCCGGGCGGATCCAGCGGAGGGTCTGCCGCCGCTGTGGCAGCGGACATGTGCCTGGGCGCGCTGGGTTCGGATACGGGCGGATCCATCCGCCAGCCCGCCTCCCACTGCGGGGTGGTCGGGCTCAAGCCCACCTACGGCCGGGTTTCACGCTACGGACTGGTGGCCTTTGCCTCCTCGCTCGACCAGATCGGTCCGATCACAAAGGATGTCACGGATGCGGCCATGCTGCTTTCAGCCATTGCCGGCCACGATCCGCGGGATTCGACCTCAGTGGACCGGCCGGTGCCGGATTACCGGGCGGAATTGAGCACGGATATCAGGGACCTGACATTCGGGATCCTGACGGAATACAGGGACGCCGAAGGCATGGACCCCCAGGTCAGTTCAGCAGTGGAAGCTGCCGTCCGGACGCTTACAGATGCGGGGGCAAAGTGCGTGGATATCTCCCTGCCCCATACCGAACATGCGGTGGCAGCCTATTACCTGATCGCGCCGGCAGAGGCCAGCTCCAACCTGGCCCGCTACGACGGGGTCAAGTACGGATACAGAAACCCGGAGGCCGGCGGATTAAAGCAAATGTATAACTGCACCCGCTCGGAGGGCTTTGGCGCGGAGGTCAAGCGGCGCATCCTGCTTGGCACCTATGCCCTTTCGGCCGGGTATTACGACGCCTTCTACAAGAAGGCATCCCAGCTCCGGACCCTGATTCAGCGCGATTTTGCCGCCGCCTTTACCCGGTGCGACATCATCCTGGCGCCCACCGCGCCCACCCCGGCGTTTCAAATCGGCGAAAAAGTAGATGATCCGCTGCAGATGTATCTTTCCGACATTTTTACCCTGTCTGCCAATCTGGCCGGCATTCCGGGCCTGTCCGTGCCGTGCGGGTTTGCCCGGGGCAATCTGCCGGTGGGACTTCAGATGATGGCAAACCATTTTGCCGAGGCTGATCTGCTCAAGGCGGCATACGCATTTGAACAGGCAGCCGGCATAAACGGAAAAAAACCGGAAATCGGAAAAGACCCGGCATAATAAGTACCCCACAAGGAGTGCGTTCATGTCTGTAGAGCCCAAAAAAGAAAATCTGCGAAAAGCGGTCAAGTGGATCAGCGAGGTCAAAAAGTACGAAAAACCCGGGGCCACAAACCAGGAACTCGTTGAGCAGGCGAGCATGAATTTTGACCTGTCCCCCACGGATGCGGAATTTCTCTACCGGTTTCTGCGGGGAGAGGTTGAAGTCCCGGAATAATAACCATGTGTAACCGTTCACGGTTCACGGTTTGCAGCTTGCAGCTTGCAGCCATTAAATAAAAACCTGAACTGTAAACTGATAAC
>Ga0182239_1000874_pt1 | contig 10466 bp, 11 predicted proteins | sample hydfrate6_PW_210_FD_132456 | JGI IMG/M metagenome (GOLD analysis project Ga0182239, IMG submission 132456) | Subsurface microbial communities from deep shales in Texas, USA - hydraulic fracturing test 6_PW_210 | ecosystem: Environmental > Aquatic > Deep subsurface > Shale gas/oil reservoir >...
ATAAATATAAATAATTAAATTAGTAATACTGCCAGTGTTAAATGAAATAAAAGCATTCAAAATAAAACTATAGATAACAAATATAATTAATGGTAATGGAGATGATTTCAAACTATGAGATTTAATTGAAAATAATAAAATAAATATCAAAGAAATATATTTCATCTTAATCCCATAAACACTATAATTTTCAATAAACAAAAAAATAAATAGTAAACTAAACATATAATAACCTCTTTTTAATGTAAATTAGTGGTTTGGTCCCAAAAAGCCTAAATAAATATCCTTAACAATAAGATTTTTTGAAGCTCTGATCAATAAATTTCTTGTTTTTCAAAAAAAATATATAGTACTGATAAAGAACTTCCTGGACTATGGCGGTTCAATCCTTTCATCAGCTTTTTGAAGTTTACTGCTGCAACTTTGAATCCGAGCCAAATTTTTTGACACACTTAACCCCTGACAGGCATATCATCAACTTTATATTTGCGTCTGAAAACAGAAGATAGACCTTCTACACCAGCTCTCTAATTACATTCTTTGATATATTCTTTTTCACCCATTGTTTTTTTAGTTTCCAGTTTCATATTGTTTTTCTCCTGATAATCCGGTTTCTTATCATTTGCACAACTTAAAATATTTTCATAATCAGAATTAAGATTAAAGTTTTCATAAACAGTCATTTTGTCAGCAGCTAGCTTTTTACCCATTATCTCACCCGGCATGTATTTGATACCAGCTTTAATAGTTTTTTTACCAAGTTGATATGTTTAATAGGCACCATCTATAAAAAGTTTAAATGGATTTTCCGGTTCAACCCCTAAATATGGAGAATATGTTTGTTAAGCTCGCTCATTCTTAGTTTCTCATTTTCTTTATTTATGCTAGCACTGGTTCAGCAACTATTTTCTCTGCTTTAAGTGTTATCTATCAAAATAATCCATTAGAAAACTATTAATATTAATCAAAATAAATTAAGACAGGCTCTTCCTTTTCCTATAATAATTCATATATTCGCTGACTTTTTTTTAAGCATCTATAAAGCTGCTGAATTCATTAATTGAATAACAATCTTTTTCTAAAACTGAATGAAATGAATCTATATGAGCATTCATATTAGGAGTTCTAACTGGAATTCTTTGGTGTTCTAGCCCTAAATTTTTACAGGTGTCTCCAAATAATTTAGAGATAAATTTTGGTCCATTATCTGTTCTAATCTTAGGCAAATTCATGCCTTTATACAGCTTTCTTTTATTTAAAGCAGCCTTTAATACCCCCTGCAGACATCCTTAGCTCTACAGCTTAATCCCAGGTGATAATCAATAACTGTTTTATCAAAAATATCAATTACTGACATCTGGAAGAAAAATTGATCAGTTTCATCTATGTATCCATATTTTAAATCCATCTGCCATAACTGGTCTAATTCTGTAATTTCTACCTGTTTTGCAATCTTTTTAGGTCTAATTTTTGATTTTTCTTTGCGGCCTTAATATGTCTAATTCTTTGCATAATCTATATACTTTTTTCTTGTTGATTTTCAATCTATAGTCTTCTTTTAAACAAACTGTAAGCATTCTGTAACTATAAGGAAAGCCATCGCCTGCTACTAGTTCTAGGAGCCATTCTTTAATCTGCTCATCAGATATTTTTCCCCCTAATTCAGTTAAGGAATAGCCTGGTATAGGCCTTCCTTTAGGATTATTTGAATTGCTGCTGTTAGTGCTTTTACTCTTAGATTTTCTATTTATATTACTGTAATAAGTGGAATAATTAAGCCCAACAGAGTCTAAAACAATAGATGTTTATATCCTTTATTTATCCGCTTTGTTGCAATCTGAACTTTGAAGGCTATCGGGGTTTACTTTATCTCGTAAATCCCTTAAAATTGCTAGTTCTAATTCTTTTTCTGCTACAATTTTTTTAAATTTATCATTTTCATCACTCATTTTATCAAGTCTATTTTCAATCTCTTTCATTTTCTTTTTTTCATCTTTAGGAAGAGATCTAACTGTCCAGTTTCTTTAGCTTTTTTAATCCAACTTTAGACAGTATGTTTAGAAATATTATGTCGTCTTGCTACAAGAGCTGTGTTGCCGATTTCGCGACATTCTTTTATTATTTATTCTTTAGTTTCATCGGAATATTTTCTTTTTGCCATTGATGTTTCCCCCTTGTAATTAGAGTATATCACTTTCAAACTTTTTCTCCAATTCTGTTAGGGAACTATATAGATATTAACTAAATGAATAACACGAAAAAAATTGGGAAGTTTGAACAAAGAAATTTGTAACTTACAATATTTTATAAATTTTATTATATCTTTTTTTTATAATATATCTATATAAAAAAGGGATCTTAATTGATATAAATTTAATATATTCTTTATAATCATTAAATACTTTGCAAATTCCATTTAATCTTACTAGCTTAATAAAATATTTATTGAGTAAGTTTCTTTCTTCATAAATAAATCCATATCCAATCATTTGACGATATAAATTTAATTTCGCTTTTTTCTTTGCAATATCATTATACTCATAAGTTGAAGATTCAATATGTTTTTCAATAGTTTTTTTAAAACTAATTAAATTTTTATATTTTTGTTGCTTATTAAGTAAACCTGTCATTGAATAATCACTCTGTCTATAAAAAACCAATGGTTCATTAATAAAACCAATTTTATATTTTTCTGCAATTCTAAGCCACATTTCATAATCTTCAAACGATAATCTCTCATCATATGTCCCAACCTTATCAAATACTTCTCTTTTTAACATAACAGTTGGAGCAGGTATAAAATTATTTTCTAATAATTTATCAGCTACAAAACCAGTACACTGATTTTTCTCTTTAACCAAAAAATCTAAAAACTTATTATCAAAATTATTTATATCACAATATGAAAAGTTTTCTTTAACTTTATATCCATCGCTATAAGCCATTCCATAATCATTATTTTCAAGAAATTCAACATTAATTTCAATTCTGTTTTTAAGCATAATATCATCAGAAGCGAAAATCGCTATATATTTACCTTTAGACAACTCTAAACCTAAATTACAGTTTTTCACTAAGCCTATATTTTTTTTATGATCTATAAACTTAAAATTAACAAATCTATTTTTTAACTCATTTTCATAACTTCTTATAACTTTTTTTGAACCGTCTTTAGAAGCATCATCGATGATTATAAGCTCAATATTATCATAAGTTTGATTTAATATGCTTTTAAAGTAATCATCTAAATATTTTTCATGATTATAACAAGGAGTAATTATACTAACTAATGGTTTATCCATTAAAACCACCTTTAAATCTATCCAAAACACTGCATGTATATTCTATATTCTTTTTATCTATCCCAACCCAAAAAGGCAAACTCAATATTTTATTAGCTAATTGTTCAGATATAGAAAAGTCCCCTTTATTATATCCTAAATTATTATATGCTTCTTGCAAATGTAGGGGGACAGGATAATGGATTTTTGTTTTTATATTATTTTCTAACAAATAATTTTGAAACTCATCTCTCTCTTCGCTCTTTACTACAAATAGATGCCATACCGGCTTAGCCCAATCAGGAACATAAGGCAAGGTTAAATTTTCATTATTTATATTATCTAAATAGATATTAGCCATTTTTCTTCGATCGTTATTCCATTCATCTAAATATTTTAGTTTAACTCTCAATACAGCAGCTTGCATTTCATCCAATCTCGAATTAAAGCCTTTATATTTATTATAATATTTTTTTTGTGAACCATAATTTCTTAATACCTTAATTTTATCAGCTAATTCCTTATCATTTGTTGTAACTGCTCCAGCATCACCTAAAGCCCCTAAATTTTTAGTAGGATAAAAACTAAATCCGGCTGCATCACCTAAAGAACCTGTTTTTCTATCTTTATATAAAGCCCCATGCGCTTGGGCAGCATCCTCAATTACTTTCAAATCATGTTTTTTAGCAATTTCATTAATTGGATCCATATCAGCGGGTTGTCCATATAAATGAACAGGCAAAATAGCCTTAGTGTTGCTATTAATTTTCTCTTCAATCAGGTCAAGATTAATATTATAAGTTCTTTCATCTGGTTCAACTAAAACAGGTTTTGCACCAGCATAGGAAACAGCAAGAGCAGTTGCTATATATGTGTTTGCAGGAATAATCACTTCATCTCCTTCACCTATATCATAAGCTCTTAAAATCAAATGTAGGGCTTCGAGTCCATTTCCTACACCAACACAATAACTTGCATTGCAATAATCTGCAAATTCTTCTTCAAATTTTTTTACTTCATTTCCTAATATATACCAACCGCTATCAACTACATTATTAATAGCTTCTTTTATTTCTTTTTCAATTAACTTATTTTCTGCTAAAAGATCATTAAATTTTATCATATTGATTCTCCTATCAAATGTTAAAAAATCTAATTTTTATATGCTTTTATAATATACCTATCAATTCCTGATATTTCAAATCGATCTTTAAATTCAATTATTTTTCTGGCTTCTCTCATCTTTTCATTTAGTAAAATTGACTTTTTTATCTTTTTACCTTTTATATTTGGAAGTTGATACTCTTTAAAAATCATACTTCTTATTTGATTGTGAATTTCAAAAGATGTCTTATTAAAATTTATATCAATATTTTGCAAATCTATGCTTTTTCTTGAAAAATAACTAGCTTTAATGTTATTTTGCTTTTTTAGACTAATATCATTTAGAAGTATTTTTCGAATATTTTTTTTGAATAACTCAAATCCAAATTTAAGATATTTAAAATATAAATCTCTAGCTGTTTCATTTATTCCAATATCGAATTTAATTTGTTCAATTATATCTCCAGTATCTATTCCATTATCAATTTTATGTAAAGTTACACCTGACTCAGTTTCTCCTTTTAAAATCGGAAAAATAGAGGTATACACTCCTTTATATGCTGGTAGATATGAAAAATGAATATTATAAAGTTTATTCGTCTTAAACTTGTTTGTATTTATAATTTTATCAAACTCTAATGAGATAAAAATTAAATCATCATATCTATACATTTTATCTAAATTAGTTATCTGTAAATTATTATCTAAAGCATATTTTTTTAGAGATTTTTGCCAAGTATCTTCATTGGATATATTTTTGTTTGGTAAGACAAATAAGTTTTCTTTTTTTAATAATTCCGATTCTATAATATATTTAACTGCATCAACAGCAATATTATTCTTTCCAGCTATACATAGGCGCATAGTTTACACTCCTAAGATTTAATTTTTTTAATTGTATTAACAAACTCATCATAATCTCTAATATAATCCTCTTCATCATAATAATCAGAAGCCAAAACTAACAAAACAGAATTTTTAGAATAATCATACATTTCGCGCCAGACACCAGGACCAATATATAAGCCTTCATTAGGATTATTTAGATCAATTTCTTCTGCTTTATTCCCATCATCAACCTTAACTTTAATATTACCCGAAACACATAACAATACCTGTTCTAATTTTTTATGAGCGTGATAACCCCTAGAAACATCTGCAGGAGTAAAGTAATTATAATATACTCTTTTAATAAGAAATGGTATATTCTTATTTTGCTCTAAAGCAGTTATAAAGCCTCTTTTTTTATTACCTATTTTTTTAAAATACATTTTTTTATAATTTTTCATTTTTAAACCTCTTATTATTTAAGATTCTTCAAATATTCTCCATAATCAGTTTTTAAAAACTCATCAGCCAAGTTTAATAATTCAATTTTGTCAATCCAGCCATTATTATAAGATATTTCTTCCAAACAAGCTATGTAAAGTCCTTGTCTTTTTTGAACAGCTTCTACAAAATTAGCAGCGTTTAATAAACCGTCATGTGTTCCTGTATCTAACCATGCTAAACCTCTACCTAAAAGTTCAACATTCAAATTATTTTCTTTCATATATAGTCTATTTAAATCTGTTATCTCTAGTTCTCCTCGATCAGATGGTTCAAGATTTTTAGACTTTTCAACAACTGAATTATCATAAAAATATAATCCTGGAATAACATAATTTGATTTTGGATTATCAGGTTTTTCCTCTAGAGAAACAACTTTATGTTTATCATCAAATTCAACCACACCATAAGATTCAGGATCATTAACAAAATAGCCAAAAATTGTTGCTCCATTATTTAAATTAGCTGCATTTTTTAATTTTGGCGTGAAACCCTGACCAAAAAAAACATTATCTCCTAAAATTAAAGAAACATTGTCATCACCAATAAAATCTTCCCCAACTATAAAAGCTTCTGCCAATCCATTAGGCTTATCCTGAACTTCGTAAGATAATTTCAAGCCAAGATGACTACCATCACCAAATAATTCTTCAAATAATGGTAAATCTCTTGCTGTAGAAATAATTAGTATCTCTCTTATTCCAGCTAGCATTAAAACAGAAAGAGGATAATAAATCATTGGTTTATCATATATAGGTAAAATTTGTTTTGAAATTGATTTTGTAGCTGGATATAAACGAGTTCCTTTACCGCCAGCAAGTATTATTCCTTTCACTTTTTATGACCTCCATTTTTTAAAAATCAGATTAAGCTTATTAAATCCATAAATAGCTAGTTTATAATTAAAACTTAAATATATAATATTAAAAAGAAAAAATAAAAAAGTTGAATAATAAAAATCATTTAATACTATATAATATTTCAAATAATAAGATATAAAAGATAAAATAGATAATATAAAGATATTCTTTTTATTGATATCTATCTCAAATAATTTATTACCAAGCCAGTAAGAGCAAAACAAAAGAATAGCATAAGATATAACTGTAGCTACAGCAGCTCCCATTATGTTATATTTTCCTATCAATAGAAAATTCAATAATATATTAATTGCTGAAGCTATAAAAATAATAATAGTATCATAATATGTTTTTTTCTTTATCTGAAAACCAATACTTGAAATCCATTTTAAGATCATAACAAAAGGACCAACGGTTAGCAGAGGTACTATAACCCATGCTTCATAGTATCTTTCATCAAAAATAATCTTAAAAATAAAATCTGAATAAAACACTAAAAAGTTAATAGTTAAAATAGCAATAAAAAAGATAATATCGAATATTTTACCATATATTATATGAGCATCATCATCGTCCATTGTAGAAAAACTAAAATACTGCCAACCTTTAGCAAAAATTGATTGGAAAAGATTAGCGATTCCTGATAATTTAGCTCCAACAGCATAAATCCCAACTAAAGATGCACCATGATAATGGTTTATTATTAAGCGATCACTTGCTTTTAAAATCCAATATCCTAAAAAAACTGGAGTTAAAGGAATACCATATTCTAATATTTGTTTCATTATATTTTTATTTAATTTCAATTTTTTTAAATTTATATACTTCCAACCATATTTCCCTGTGATATAAATAACAATAGTCAAAGTAATTGCTTGAGTTATCAAAATAGATTCCATATTTAATTCTAATATTACTACAAATAAAATACTGAAAATAAAAGTTAATGCAGCTTGAATTATAGTAACTTTTGTTATCATTTTGCGATTATTTTCCATTCTTAATATTGCCTGCGTTATATTAGCAATATTGTTCAGAAAAACAATTAATGCTATTAAATTGATATATATAACATGATCACTGCTGCCTAGATAAATTTTAGCTATTTGATCATTAAACAATAAAATTAAAATGGAGATAATTAAAGAGAAATAAGAAACAAACCTTAGTCCATTTGATATTAATGCACTTCGAAATGAAAGGTTTTTTTCTTCAAAATAATATCTAAAAAGAGCATCTGATGCTCCCAACATTCCTAATGGAGCAATAACACTAACTGCCGTCAAACTTAAATCAAACAAACCATACTCTGTAGGCGTAAAATATCTAGTATAAATTGGAGATAATATAAAAGTAATTAGCTTAGATATAATCATGGCTAAACCAAAGACCAAGACATTATGCGCTAGTAATTCAGAGCGACTTTCTTTTTTTTTAGTCATTTAATTTCTCCCGTTCTAGATACATCTCTTCATAATAATTTTTATAATCACCTGAAGTTATAAGCTTAAGCCAGTCTTGATTATCTAAATACCACTTAATAGTATCAATAATTCCATCTTCAAACATAATAGTAGGCTCCCAGCCTATTTCTTCTTTAATTTTACTGGGATCAATAGCATATCTTTTATCATGACCCAGTCTATCTTTAACAAAAGTAATTAAATCTTCATTTATATTATTAAGTTCTGTATTAGCTACTTCTTTATATTCATCATTTACTTTTAATAACTTATTTATTTCTTTAATTAAAGTTTTTACAATTTTAATATTAGTTTCTTCATTATGTCCACCTATATTATATACTTCTCCAGTTTTTCCTTTTTCTATAACCATATCTATAGCCTTACAGTGGTCTTTTACATACAACCAGTCTCTAACATTTAAACCATCACCATAAACAGGTAATTCTTCTCCATTTAAAATATTGTTAATCATTAAAGGAATAAGTTTTTCTGGGAATTGATAGGGACCATAGTTATTAGAACATCTGGTAATTAAGGTAGGTAAATTATGAGTTTCATTATAAGAACGTACTAATAAATCTGCACTTGTTTTAGAGGCAGAATAGGGATTATTGGGTTGAATATTAGTTTTTTCAGTGAAATATCCTTCCTTAGCTAAAGAACCATAAACTTCATCAGTTGACACCTGCAAAAATTTAACATCATCTTTATATTCTCTTTCTCCAGTTTTCCATTTATCTTTAGCTATGTTTAATAGATTCTGCACTCCTAAGACATTAGTCTTTAAGAAAATTTCAGCATCTTCTATTGAACGATCAACATGAGATTCTGCTGCAAAATTTACTATGTAATTAATATTCCACTGATCAAAAATATATTTTACCAGTTCAGTGTTATTAATATCTCCCTTTATAAAACTAAGCTTTTCTGGATTATTATTTAAATCCTCTTCAATGTTTGCCAGGTTGCCGGCATAAGTTAATTTATCAAGACATATAATTTTAATATCCTGATGCTTTTCTAATATGTATTTAATGAAATTACTGCCAATAAATCCGGCTCCACCTGTAACTAAATATGTTTTCATAACATTTCCTCCTCTGTTAAAAAATTAATTCTCACTTAAATAACTAGCTACAGCAAAAATAATTAAAACTATACTCGTGATAACCTGCAAAGAAACTGCTGTATCAAACAAGAAAATTCTTAAATCTTTAACTGATAAATCACAATTAATAAAATCTGAAAATGTCATTATTCCTATACTCTTTATTAATTTATCTAAAAATATAAAATCACAATAGTTACAAAAATTAACTGCCCACATATAATAAAAAATAGAATAAGAAATTATCATTTCAATGTAGCTTGTTACAGCTAAAGATAATCTATCATAACGATCTAAATTAGTTGTTTTTTCTTTACCTTTCCTAGTTGCAACATCTCCATAAAACGCATATATAATTTCTAGACTTCTGGAAAAAGAACGAATGAAAATAAAAAATAAAAATGCTCTGTTAAAAATTGAATTCCCCAATATATTATGATTTTTCAATTCCCAAAAATCAAATTTTAAAATCATAAAAATAGCAAGACCTAAAGTCAAAACTAAATTAAGCCAATTAAAATATTTGATTAATTGAGCTTTAGATTTAGAATAGTTTTCTGTTTTTATAACAATCCTATCTTTTAAAACATCAGACATAAAATAATCTAAAGATGTTATAGCTTTAATGATTTTTATAAAAGTTTCAAAAAGATTTGCAGTTTCTAACTTTGATTCATTATCATGCTTCTTAATAAAATAAAATATAAAATTTTGGGTTTTAATATATATAGTTCCAATTTTTGAATTATATTTTAATTTTTTTGTTTTCTCTTTTATATTATTATATTTTTTCTTTACAATCTTAAATATATATAATTTTGAGAAGAATACTATTGGTATATATGCTATTAAAGCGAATAAAATCGCCTTAGTATAAGTATAATTTAATGGAACAAAAAATAAAAGATTAGAAAATAAAATTAAGCTAATAAAGATGGTTGATATCAATATTAAAATGGCAGAAAGATAAATAACAATCAGTCCTAAAAACTTTTTGTCGAAAATTAAATCTGATTTTATTATATTATTTCTAATGAACACCATCTAATAAATTACTAATTCTTTACTATCACATTTAAACATAAAAAAATAGTTTTTTAAATACAAACTCAAATCATCAAGTTCATACTTAAAAAACCACATCTCATAACCCACTAACCCTTGCCAAACCTAACATCTAGCGACCTCAACACTATGTCCACTTTGTTGAGATCAAAGTGTATTGCTAAAAAAATAACCTGATCCTTGAACTTATATCATAGTTTTTTAAACCTCTAACCCAGTTCATCTTCCCATATGAAAACCCCGGTTCCAAAGA
>Ga0182239_1000875_pt1 | contig 10461 bp, 9 predicted proteins | sample hydfrate6_PW_210_FD_132456 | JGI IMG/M metagenome (GOLD analysis project Ga0182239, IMG submission 132456) | Subsurface microbial communities from deep shales in Texas, USA - hydraulic fracturing test 6_PW_210 | ecosystem: Environmental > Aquatic > Deep subsurface > Shale gas/oil reservoir >...
GAGATAATGCACACAAACTACGCCGATGAAATAGAAGGTTAAGCTTTTTCGAGCTTTTCGACCATCTCTTCAGTTATCGTAAGAGGCTTCTCAACTTCATAGATGTCATTAAGCTCCCAAATGACTTCCCCTTTGTTTATGGCTTTAACATAGCGCTCCGCAAGTTCTTTTGCTTTTTCAAAAGAATCAGCCTCAACGATTCTCCTTACGTACCATTTCATTTCCCCATACCTAAGTTTGAACTCCGCCATGTACATGGTTACCACCAAATAAAAATTGGAGTGTGGGTATAAAAGGTTTAACTTCTCTTCAGCTTCACAACTTGCTTTGCAAACTCCTCAAGAACTTCCTTTCTCTTGCCCTCGAAGAATTTTATTGAACCTGCAAAGCTGTGGCCGCCGCCCTCAATCCCAGCATCAGGGAGCTTTTCTTGAAGTACTTTTATTATCTCGTTGAGATCAAAGTTGTACGCCTGCATTCCATCGCTTGCCCTAACAACCGCAAAATCTGGACCGTAAGCGAGGGTTAGAATTGGAGAATCTTCTCCATACTGCTCCTTGAAGTAATCATGGATCAGCCCGCTGAGCTTTCCCGGAGACGGATACTCAAACTTTGGAGCATATAGCTCTACATCGATAGTGTTGAATCTTATTCCATTTGGCAATACAATGCTCTTAACATGAGGCAGAGATGCCTTGAGGGCTTTCTCCTGCTTAGCCTTTACCTCTGGGTAGATTGAGTCCACTAGCTTCCTATGCCTCTGCAGGTTGCCAGTGAGGAGAAGGATCTCATCTATAATGCCATGTCCATCCATGAACTTCCAGTAGTAGGCTTCGTGGTCAATTACCTCTGCTATTTTCTTCAAATCCTCTTCTTCAAGACCTTTGCTTTCTTTGGCTATCTTGAGATATTGCTGGAACTCCGGAGCGTCGCTTCTATCCCCAGTTCCAGCTATAGCCGGAAGGTGCTTTATTTTGTCCTCAACCGGTGGATAGATGAAGCGAGCTATTTCAGTTGCAAGCATTCCCGCCGTTAGCTCATAGTAGCCCCTCTTTACTAGGTGAGGATTAACGTGTACGTCTACGTATTCATCCACCGCAGCCTTGTCCTCGCTTATAAAGTCTCTCGGATCGTGGTGGTCAATAACAACTATTGGAACCCCGTAGGCTTTTATACGCTTGTAAGCGGGGATATCCTCGGTTGTGCCCCCGTTATCGACTATCACAAGGAGCGGAAGCGGATCTCCAAAGCGCTCGTGATCTTCTATCATAAAGATTATGTCCTTAAGGACATCCTCAAGTTCATAAAACGGAGCTCTGCTCGGCCTTCTCTTAAAGAACTTCCATTTTGCCTGGGGATCTGGAGAAATCTCTTCCAATAGTGGCACTATAGCGTATTCAAGAGCCAAACCAGCTGTGTAGCCATCCGTATCTGCGTGGTGTCTCACAATTATAGGTCTTCCCTCAAATATTGCCTTCCTTATTATAAACGCAGCTTTCATGATCTTTGGTTTAAGCTTCTCTAGGACTTCGCTCTCAACAAGAAAACCAACATCCTCAGGCTGTGCCCTCTTGTTGAGCTCTTCCTCTATCTTCTTCTTAACCTCCGCAGCATCTGGACCCCATAGACGGGACATATCGCTTATTTCTATTTGAATCTCTCCCGCATGGAATGAAACCTTCCCAATTACTTCCACCATATCCCCAACTTCGATGTTAGGATAAGCCCTAACTCCCGGTGCCTCAAAAGCGGCTGCCCACGTTATACCTGTACCATCCGTTATCGTGAAGACCGTTGGACCTCCGGTAACTTGTATTTGGGTTATCTTGCCCCTAATTCTTACAGTTTTTCCAGCCATTTCTTTGGTTAATGCTCCAATATCCGTAACAGGAAGCTCTTTCCTAACGACTACTTCCTTGTAATGCCTCAAAGCAGATTCTATAAGGTCTATTTCCTTCTTTTCAGGTCTGACGTCTAATACTTGAACAAGAATCTCTTCCCCGGGGGTGTATTCCTTCTTTCCAAGAAGATCTTTCCTCTTTATTAATCCTGTCACATGAGGATTGAGCTTTACGAATACTCCAAACCGCTCCACCCTCTCGATAACACCCTTGTAAATCTTGCCTATTTCTACATCCTCGTAGTCACAGGTCTTGTCAAGAACGTAAACCACCTTGTACTTCCTTTCACACTCTGGGCACACCCATGAGGTCTCCATCCCAGGTTCCCAAGGCTCCTTAATCTTTCCACAAATGTCACAAGCTAACACTCTCCCAGTTCCTCCACAGGTTGGACAGGTGTCATAAACAGGAACAACTCCTTTTCCGTGGCACTCTGGACAAGGAATCTCTTCTACCTCCTCTTCAACTCCAAAATAATCCAAATTCCTGTAGCCTTTAAGCTTGTCTCCCAATTTAAAGTCCGCCGGAACATAACCCCAACCGTTACACACCTCACATTCCTTCTCGCCACTCTTTACTTTCCCGCTTCCATGACACTCGGGACAATCCTTCACCGCCATCTCTCACACCTCTCACAAAAGTAGACTATTTAATGAGACTAAGGCAAGCTTATAACTCTTTCTTTTATTCCTCTTTTGAGAAAAGCATCCAAAAAGCGATCATAGAGAGACCGTACAAGATACCAGTTACAAAAAACGGCATTACAAGGGATAAATCAAAAATTTTCCCACCTATAAGCTGACCTATGCCAAAAGTGGTCGTCCATGAGAAATTTCTTAATGCTACAGCAGTCGCTCTTTCCTCTTTAGTGAAAAAGCGCATCATAAATGAGTCCCATATTGGATTGACAATGTTCATAAGTATAGTTCGGATTGTATAAATCGCCGCTGCAACCGGGAAAGATGGAGAAAGGGGGAGTAAGAGTATCAACAGTGTGGCACTTCCATTGAAACCTACGATCGTTTTAACACTCCCAACTTTGTCGGCAATCATGGGAAGAGTGAATGTTCCAATCCCCATCACAAACTGCTGAATGGCAAAAAGACCACCAATGCTCTCCAAGCTGGTTCCAAAACGTTTGTTGAACCATAGCCCCATATAGGGTATCGTAACCCCAGCCCCCAAGCCAATTAAAGCCGATGGGAGGGAAAACTTTGCAATTTTGATCACAAGCTCCCTTTCAAACCTGAGTTTCTTTTCCTCCCTCTTCAAAACTGGAGAAACCATAAAAATAAAGAAGCCTTGAATCGGAACAAGTAATGCAACAAACAAGAGCGTCATTTTATATGGGTTTGAACCATCGAACATCTTGGGTAGTACACCACCCAAGTACATCCCCAATGCAGCGCCTATCGTTCCCAAAGCGGCATTTAAGCTGAAGAGGTAGTGCCTCCTTTCATCGCTAGCTTCTTCACTTAAGAGGGACATCACTGCCGGTCCCTCAAGTGCCATTCCTATTCCTAACAAGACAGATGCAAGTGCAAAAGACCAGAATTCTGGAATAAACACTTGAAAAAGCCTGGCAATAAAAAATATGCCCACTGCAGCCAGGATAGTTATTCTATATCCAAGTTTAACACTGATATATCCCGAACCCAGAAGGGTTACCGCTTGAACTAGGGTGGAGATTGAAAAGACAACTCCTATCTGAGAAAAACTCATGCCAAGCGAGGAATAATAAAACGGAAGAATAAACCATGCGATATTACCCCCTAACCAGGCTAAGAAGGAATAAACGACAACAAGCTTGGCATCTCTGCCGAATCCTCTGTAGCTTTGGAACATCGCTTTTTTGTCATTTGTCTCGTTTATAAACTTGTCGAAACGCTTAAACTTTGTTGTACCTAGCGAAGAAGAAGTAGAATATCAGGGTGGCTGTCACGTAGAGGGTTGCCGTGGCATAGAAGGGATAGCTAAGGGAAATTGAAAACAGTATGCCTCCTATATAATTCCCCAATCCCCTCATGAAGGTGGAAAAAGCCCTTCTAATCCCCGCAGCTGTTGCCTTTTCCTCAGTTGTAAAAAATCCCATCATGAAGGCATCATTTATAGGCCACACAATGTTCATAAGGATTGAGCGGATGATATAAACAAACGTTGCCAAGAGGAAGAGTTCCAACGATGGGAATATCCCAAAGAGAAAAGCAGCGATGCTCTGAAAGAGGGAAATAGTCTTCACAGGACCGATTTTATCTACGAGTTTTGGAAGTATGAAAGAGCCTATGCCCATGACCAGCTGTTGGGCAAAGAAAACTCCGCTTATAACCGCTAACGTTTGTCCAAAGCGAAGGTTAAAGTATAAGCTCATATAGGGAATCGTTATTCCTGCTCCCAAACCTATCATTGCCGAAGGAAGTGAAAACTTGAGGATCTTTACAACAAGTTCCTTCCTCCAGTTTATACGTGGATTCTTTACTGGAACGTCTTTGATTACCAAAAGGATCGGGATTACAATGGCAAACTGGAGAATTGCCAAGGAAACAACAAGCCTGTATGCGAGTTCGCTTGTTATTCCAAAGGTTTCCACAAAGAAATCGGGAGCAAATCCGGCAATTAAGACCCCCAGAGCATTTAAAATCGTTCCAATTCCAAAGCTTATAGAAAAAGCATGATGCCTCTGCTTCTCGCCTACTTCCTCACTCAGCAAAGCGTAAAAGTTGGGCTGCCTTATTCCCATATTAGCCCCTATTAAAAAGAATCCCAGAGCAATAACGTAAAAGTTGAGTGCCAAAACTTGGAGTATTCTTCCCATCAATCCCAAAAATGCCCCGAGAATCAAAGTTTTCTTGTAGCCAAGCTTGAGAGACACCTGACCAGCGATCAAAAAGAAAAGTCCACCAACAAAAGTCTGGATTGAAAAGAAAATTCCCATTTTATCCATCCCATAGCCTAAAGCCCTAAGGTAAAAGGGCATTATGAATATGGAAAACTGGAGGAACAACTGGCCTGCTGCATTGGCTGCTATTAACAATTTTGCATCTCTGTTGTAGCTTCCAAGCATGGTTGAATTATATATCATAGCGTTTATAAGCTTATCGAAATGAAGCAGAAAAGCTTAAATACACTCCAGAGATGCCCTAAACGGCTAAAATAAGAAGAGCCATTCTAATCCGTGCTACAATCAGAGTTCGGTAAAATAAGCGTTCTTACAAAAAGTAAAGGAAAAGGCTAAGCTTTAGACATAAATTCGTCCACAGCTTTCTTTGTATGTATGTAGTCTTTTCCTGCCAAGATTATAACTTTGAAGTTTGGATTGTTTGGATTGTTCAAAATAGCGACTACGTGGCCCTTGTTCATTATGTCGTTTTTGAGACCCCCTATTGTTGCTGAATCATAGTTTTGTTCTAAGACCTTCCAAGCTTTGTTGCTGACCCATCCTCCAATTATTATCACATGTTTGTCGTTTGGAAGACTTGAAAGCTCTTCATCGGTTATTATGAGGGAGTTAACATCGCCTACAACCTCGGCTTTTGTCGTTTCTACCGTGATCTTCTTCTTGACTGTAACTGTCCTCAAAAACCTGTAGCCTGTTATCCCCGTTATAGCCCCATTGTTATCCTTCTCAAATACTGGTGAGATGCTAAGGGCGAACATAGGAAGGTTCAATACATCCCCATCTCCTAAGGTTACAACTGGGAATCCGTTTTCAGGGTCAACATGGAGATAGAGGGTGAATAAATAGTTTGAGGGATCGATATCCCAGACCCACTGTCCTTTGTACACATCCCCATCTTGGTATTTTGTGGTTTTTTCATAATATTCATATTCATAAGTAACCTGCTTGGTACCGCCAATCCCTATGAAGAAGTCCGAAGGAGTAAACACAAGAACTTTTTGAGCACCTTCCTCCAGCAGGGTCACAATCCTTCCACTGGGATAAGCATCGTAGATCTCAAAGTCCTCCTGACCTTGGGAATCCACATACATAATGTAATACTTCTCTTTGTAGAGTGTTTGAGTCTTTTCCAGCCCACTGGGGTATGTTATCTCTACAAGGGTCTTTTTCTGCTCAGTATCAATATCAACAAAGTAAATCCTCCATCCATTTACTGTTAATGTGCTCCCAAGAGACTTCGAATCACTTTTCTCTTCATGGGAATATATGTAAAGGGTTTCCTTTCCGTTTTCAACCGTTGATACGAGTTTTGAGTTCTCCCCACCAAGGCTTAGTGGTGTCGTGTTCTCATTGAATATTATCTCTACACTTCTATCCCCGAACTGTGCCTTCTTTAACGTTGAATTGTAGAGAACTCTTGAAAAGTTCACTGCAATAACGATTTTATCTCCCTCTGGGGTTTCTCCGAGAACTAGGCCCACATCAGGCATGTCGGTTTCACTCAACTTATAATATTGATCGTTATCTGGGATAATAACACTCCTGTACGTCACTGGAACCTCAACGTATGTGGAGTATGAGCTCGGTTTTATTCCCTTAAGGACTAAGAATGCTCCAAGCCGTGCTCCAGCAATTGCGTCTTCGTTTATATGAAGGGGTTGATTGTTCACAACCTTTGTAGTGGGAAGCACGATAACGGCATTTGTTGAGTCTATTGAAAAGCTGTAGGCATTGGCTACTCCTACACCAGAGAGAAAGAACAACAACGCCATTACAAAACCCACGGTCTTCTTCATATTTGTCACCTCTATATCTTTTCAACTTTGAATTTTATTAAGATTTGCCTAGCTTACCAAATTTCTCAATAGATTAACCAAGGTCAGCAGAGAAATGCCAACAAATACCCCTTTGAGGTACTTGGGATCCATTTTAAGAGCAGTCTTAGCACCTAGCCATGAGCCAATAATGACGGGCAACATAAGAAGCATTCCAATAGAATAGTCCACACTGCCGTTTTTTGCATAGTTTATGAACGCAACAAAGTTGTTGAAGAAGATAATTACCTTTGCCATTGCGTTTGCCCTCAAAATATCTACCCTAAAGAACATCCTCAGGAGAGAGATTACCACAAGGGTAGATGCTATTCCCAAAACACCTATGTAGATGCCAATTGCCAGGCCCACAATTGATTGAGACAGCTTTCCACTAAGCATAGGCTCCCCTTGTGGCGCTTTTAATGTAAAATATGTCCCTATTATAAGAAACACCATCACTACAAAATTTGCGGCCTCCTCAGAAATACTCAGCAAGAAAACACTACCAATGTAGGAGCCAAGCAGAGAAAAGAGCACAATAGTTAAAGCTGTCTTTAGATTTAAAATGCCTGCTTTAAGGTATGTGAGAGAAGACACAAGTGTTAATGCCGCAATAATCATCTTTAATGTTCCAACAGCGGTTTTTGCGGGAATATTGAAGAGAGTGAGGATAAATAAGGTTATTAAACTCCCTCCGCTCATCAAAGAACCTATAAAACCTCCAAGCCCCACCATAAGTAAGAGAAGGACTTCTTCCATACTAGCTCGCCAGAAACACTTTTGGCATAGAAAAATAAAAAGCTTTATATGAGTTTTTATAACTCAAATAGTGCGATGATGAATGAATCCAATGCTGAAGAGATGATTGACCCCAGAGTGGCTGAGCGTGAAAAATGGAAAGCGAACTTAAAAAGCTAAACGAAAATATGGCAAAACTCTCTAAGCAAGTAGATGAGATACAAGAAGAGTTAGACAAGAAAAACAAACCCGATAAACTTGGATGGGATGATGTGGTCCAGGAGATTATCGGTGCAATGACATTTTCCCTTCCGTTCCTTTTTACCGAGGAGATCTGGGACATAGCAAAAACAATAGACATATGGCGAACACTTGCTATCTTTCTGATGACCCTCTTAATGGCTTACCTTTTTATTTCAAAAGCCAAACTCTCAAACATCGCAAAAGAAGAATGGCACCACATACCTAAGAGATTGCTCACCGTTACGGCTGTCTCTTACATGACTTCAGTCCTTTTGATATACCTATACGGCATAGGCAATATCGCTAACTTTTCATTGGGACAATACATCAGCGCCACAATCATTGTGAGTACTTTTGCAGTTATAGGGGCTATAGCTGTTGATCTGGTGAAGTAGATGATAATAGTTACTGGAGACAGATACGATGAAGCTCTAACGGATAGAAATTTTGAAAAAATTTTATTCCCAGAGTATGGAAAAAACAGAGAAAAACTTAGGGAATTCGTTAATAAGCTAAAGGGCGACGAAGTGATTGTAACCGTAAGCTTGGAGCTTATTGATCTCATACTGAAGAGATTTCAAGGGGAAGGACATGTCTTAATTTACTCAAACACGGGTAAAGGGTTAACCTTCAAAGAAGCTTATGAGCTGAGGAAATACCTTGATTTTGATCTGAGAGGGGCGGAGATAACAAACACAGAAAAAGTGAGCGTTCTCTTCTGTGAAGGGAAGACCGATTCAAAGTTCTTTAAAGCAAGCTATAAGAAGATCTTTGGCTTTAAAGAGGCCAGAGAAGTTCCTCCTAATTTAGTGCTAATTGAAAAGCTTTTCGAAAGAGACAACTACGAGCTAATAAAGAACAACGGATACATTGCCATAATCCCCAGTGAAGGGAACGCCGGAGTAATAAGAAATCTTGGGAACTTCTTGAGAGCAATGGAAGTTTTTGGATTTCATGTTGGGAAAATAGGCATTGCAATTGACATAGATGAAAGCAAAAAAGCTGTGATGGATTCCATAAGAGGCAAGCTCTCATCCTTCAAGTATAGCAAAACAAAGAAAGGTTTTAAAGTTGGAAAAACTGAAGTCATTCCCCTCTTAATCGGGAGCAAGATAGACCTCGGCCCCTGCGTGGAGTGGCAAAAGCCAACGATTGAAGACTTTATGCTGGCGATTTTAGAAGGTGACAAAACTTTCAAAAAGCTGGAGAGAGCCATCAACATTTTATGCATAGACTTAAAGCGAAAATTGAAACCAAAAGAGGTTATTTATTTAGCAATGGCTGCCAAGAAGTTTTGGGGAAACCTTGAGGGTTTTTACGAGATGAGTATAATGAGAACCCCAAAGTGGAAGGTCGAGAAAGTCCTAAAAGAAAGCAAAATATATGAGAAGATGGAAGCGCTCTTACCATCTCTCTAGAAGGTAATCCTTCTCCCTTAGAAATGTCTCCGCTCTTTTCAGAACTAGTTTTTCTGCCTCATCCGTTGTCATATCCTTTGTTTTTTCCACGAAGTCTGCGGTTTTTGCAAAATATAGCGGCACTAAAGGTTCGGCATTTTTGAGTATTCCGTTTTTATATGCCACTGCCCCATCAAAGAGAACATGACTCCATAGGACGTCATCGAAGTCGAACGTTTTCAAGGCTTCTGTAACCTCTTCAAACGTTTCTTTTGAGAGTGCCTTCTCCAAAATCGGCTTATTTTCCTCAAAAAGATTCCTTGCCTTTTCTTTTAACAGATCTAAGCTGACTTTAACTGGTTCCGGTTCCCTAACCTCCATCTCGCCGAAAACCGGAACCGGTTTTATATCCCTAACGTTTTTCCATTTATCCTCATACTTTTGCATCAGCATGAATAGAGTCCCCACGACCTGGTTGAACATTGGTCCCAGAGAAGCTGCTGGATCCTTTGGATCGTGAATTTTAACTCCCAGCGCTGTCTGGATAACTTTAAAGCCTTCCGCTATTGCAGTAGTGGTCAGAAATATGTCCACTCCAAACCTTGCTACATCGCTTTTCCAAATTTCTTCATCGGCAAGATAGGTGTCTATAAGCTCTGAGCTGATTCCAAAGTCTCCTCCTATTGGCTGTCTGACGTTGTATCCGTAGAGAGAGGCTGTCATTGGGTACGCTATGTTGTTGGTTATTGTTCCGTCATATTTGTGCCTTAAATACAGTGGGGCAACGAAGTGATAGCCCTCTTCAATTGGCTTGGCAAATTTGTAAATCCACTCCGGGGTTATGCTTCTCAAGTCGCTATCAACAAACACTACCGCATCAGCACCTTCATCTTTTGCTATTTCCAGGACTTCTTTCATGGCACTGCCCTTTCCTGGTATTGGCCATTTGTAAACCAAACTTCTTACTTCAACCCCTTCTGGTACTGGAGTTTTCATAACAACATCTCTCGTACCGTCACTACTTCCACCGTCCGAGTTGATAATTAATCCTCCTCCAAAATACCTCTTTAGTCCTTCTGCAGCTTGTCTAACAACGTATCCAATTGTATCAGCGTTGTTGTAACTTGGAATACCTACAATGACCTTCATCGCCCATCACCAAAATACAACCATTCATAGTGGTTTAAAATGAAAAATGCTTAAATACCTTTTGGTATTTAATAACCATGAGGGTTCCCCATGGGAAAGCTGAAGGTTGGAATAATAGGATGCGGAAATATATTCAATTTAGCCCATAAAAACGCCCTAAAAAACATTAGAGAAATAAAAGTCGTTGCTTGCATGGATATAAAGGAGAAAAAGGCAAAAGAAGCTACAAAGGAGTTCAATGCAAAACCGTATACAAATATAGATGAGTTCCTCGATTTGGATTTAGACGTTGTTGAAATCCTAACCCCCACTTACACTCACGC
>Ga0182239_1000876_pt1 | contig 10448 bp, 8 predicted proteins | sample hydfrate6_PW_210_FD_132456 | JGI IMG/M metagenome (GOLD analysis project Ga0182239, IMG submission 132456) | Subsurface microbial communities from deep shales in Texas, USA - hydraulic fracturing test 6_PW_210 | ecosystem: Environmental > Aquatic > Deep subsurface > Shale gas/oil reservoir >...
CTTTTTCAATAGCTAATGAGTTTTTAGTACTAACCAACTGTTTGTAGATCGTAAAAATTTCATTACTAATAATTCCTAACTCGTCATCAGGAAATTGATAGTTTCCTTCTAACAAAGGTTCATCTTTTCTTACTCTGATAACAAAATCTTTTAATCGGGTAATTGATTCACCTAACTTACGGGTTAAGATATTAATAATAAACCCGGTAATTAAAAATATTAAGGCAATAAATAGCAGAAACAGATGTTCGGCTTGTAAAAAGGTTTTTATTTCAATATTGTAAATAGCTGCAGTGCGGATAAAATAATCATCATAAAAGTGTGTGTAATAGTAGTATTCCTGCCCGGTTGTTGACGATTTGCGAATACTTGTTCCAAAATTATTTTGTAAAGCCCCTTGTACTTCGGGACGATTAATATGATTTTCCATTTGTTTGACATCCGTAACAAAATTATCATAAAATACACTCCCATTTTTATCAATAATGGTAATGCGTAAATCGGGCTGAGGTGTTATTTTAAGCAATGAATCTATTTTTTGTAATTGAGAGGAATACAGATTGTTGCTTTCAATATATTTATGAATCATTTCTGTAATCATCTCCAGGTTACTATTCAGCTGATCAACCCTGTATTTTTTTTCTCTTAAATATTGAAATACTAAAATAATAATGGTGAAACTCAGGAATACAGAGAAGAAATATATGTATAAGCGTCTTTGAAATGAAAACCTTTTAAGCATACATTAGGATGTTTTAAAGAAGGTAAAATTAATAAAATATTCAGGATTAATGACTTTGTTGTAGTAGGATAGATCAAATTTAATAATTATTTAATATGAATACTCAATGTTATACCTATTTTATGTCATAAGATAATGTCATACAGGGAAATACGTATTTTATGGGCGACTCCTTGTAAAAGCCTATATAGCTGACTTTTCAAATAGTTTTTAGGCATTACATTGAGTATTCGTTAATAACTTTAAAGTTAATAGTTAAAGCAATTACGACTGAAGTGAATAGCATTAGGGTTGTAGGAGTGCCAGATAATCTAATGGATAAGAAAAAGCCGATTAAAAATATATCTTTAAATCAGACAATTAAATATCCTGCTAAAGAGTCAGCTTAATAAGTCGTGCACCAAATCCTGCTAAAAATGCAATGGCTAATCAAAAAGCTTCCATAAAATCTTTTATTTGTTACTATTCAGTATTTTTTTTAGGCCTGTTTCAGAAACATCTAGCAATCCCGAAGCAGGTAATCTTTTGGTCATTTCTTTCCAGTTAGGTTCTTGTGAGAAGATTTTTTTAAATATAGGCAAAGCTTCATCTAACCGGTTATTGTTAGCAAGGGCAATGGCTTTCCAGTATTTCATTTCCATATTTTCAGGAAACATTTTTTCAGCAGCTGAATACTCTTCAAGGGCTTTTACCATATCTCCATGCTCAACAGCTAAATCACCATTATTCATGTGCTCATAAGCCCGGTGAACTTTAAGTAATCGTTCAAGTTCAATCAAAGGATTTTCATGATCATCTACACGTAAGTTAATCTTTTTATCCAACCATTCATGTTCTACTTTATTGGTGTTAAAAACCAGTAAAACGGCTGATTGCTTCCCACGGATATCACCACCGGCAGCTTGTGCAGCTTGAAGTGTTTGTACTACCCGCTCTGCTAATGGCAGGTTTTTATTTATTTCAAAAGCTTGTGCCATGGCAGGAACTACCTCATCATTTAACATCATATTTGCTTGCACCGAGAAATTGCTTCCATTGATATGCCCCGCAGATTCAACACATTTTTCTCCGGTAAAGGTTGCAATATTCCCGTTTACATCTAAAAAGGCAATTTGCCTGAACTCTTTGCCTTCATCTTTTGCTGTTAACAGGTCAAGGGCTTCCATAGCGGTTTTGCCTTTTTCCATAAGTTCCAATCCCTCCGGGCCGTATGCCGGATTAACAAAAGACTGGGTGGCAACAACGCCTACTCCTGATTTACCCCAGGATACGGTTGAACCAACCGAAAACCAGTGGCTCTGTACACCAACAGCCATTTCTCCTGCATCCTTGTCGATGGCGACAATGGAAAATGTGTGGGCAAAAGGTTCGCTCTTTTTATATTGTTGTGCATTTGTTTTTAAAAAGAGAAAACTTAACAGAATAATGAACGGGATGAATAGTTGCTTTTTCATGTTACACGTTTTTTTGAATAAATTTTTTTTAATAAGTTGAGGCCATATCCTCATCAACACAAATAATAAAATCGGCTTTGCCGGTATTTTCTTTTTCTAATTCATTAATATTCGATTGTAAAACCGTTGAAAGGGTAATGTATTTATTATTCGGCATTAATTTTTTTAAATACCACAATATCCCTTCATAATTATCGGTATGATAGGTGCCATGAAAATGAATAAATTTCTTTTCGGGATTAAAATTTTGTGCAATAAAATATGCCATGGTGGCATCTTTTATCGCCTGTGCTTTGGGAAGGTTTTCACCACCATGTCCTCCCATCATTTGTAACATATTTTTGTAACCGGGTAATTCAGGGTCGTATTCAATGGGAAGTGGAGCTATCCAGCTTTTTTCTTTTTCGGAGAGCGAGTCTAATGCCTCAAATCCCTTTTTATAAACCATATTGGCATATCGACGAGGTATATTGGTAGCAATAAAAGGTTGATTTTTTTCTTTGGCTAAATTAACCAATGGGGCATAATCGGTTTTATAATTGGGCCACAACCTGGCCAGTGAATCTAACCCTTTATAATCGATGCTATCTTGCAGGTAAAGGTTTAGCGCTTGTTGGTTGTCTGCCTCGAACATTTCGGCACCAAATGTAAGTTGATTTTCCCGGAGTAAATCAAAACTTATTTCGTATTGCAACCAATGGGCGATAGGATTATTATGTAACTCGCCAAATAAAATGATATCAGCATCTTGAAAAGCAGATAGCATATTTTCATAAGAAACCTTTTCGCCTTGGGTATTATAAAGCTGATAAGCACGTAAGTTCTGTGCGTTTACAAATGATATGCTAAATAGTAGGATTACAGTAAATACAATAGTTTTCATAAAACTCCTTTTTTTAACGGTTAAATTTACTAAAAATAATATGGATTAGTATAGTAAACCAAAAATGGAATGGAAAGGTTTAATCTTTTATCAGGAAGGAGCCTAATTATGGAATAATTTTTATCGCCGAAGATTTAAAAGATACCCACACTTCTTTATTTTCGCTGAACTGATATTTTATCAACGATTCTTCTGTGATAACCACTGAAAGCTCAATTCCAATATCAACAATAAGCTCATAGTTAGTAAGGTAAGCAATAACTTGTTTTATTGTACCCTTAAAATTATTTACGGCACTTGATTCAATTTTATCCTTCGAAAGAATTATCTCCTCTCCGCAAATAATTATTTTTCCTTTTTTTAGCTGGCCTTTATTAGATACTTTTATTTCCAGGATATTGTTAATTTTTGCCGTATTTTGGTTTAAAAATTCTGCAGCAAAGAAATTTTTTATACCTGTAAAGTTGGCCACAAATTCGTTGGCCGGTTTTTGAAAAACTTCTTTTGTATTTCCTTTTTGTATAATTTTCCCTTCTTGCATTACGGCTACTTTGTTGGATAAGGCTATGGCTTCCTCATAATCGTGGGTAACGTGTAATATGGTGGTTCCTTTTTGATTAATTTTTCGGAGCAAATTTCTTAAATCTCCTTTTAATTGCACATCGAGTGATGCCAATGGCTCATCCAGTAATAAACATTGTGGTTGGGTAACCAGCATTCGTGCAAGGGCAACCCGTTGCATCTCCCCACCGGATAAGTTTTGAGTTCCGCGGGTTAATAAATGCGTAATATTGGTTAGTTCAGAAAATTCCTGCACCAACGATTTTCGTTCCTTTGTGGTTAACTTTCTGTGTTTTAAAGGATATTCAATATTTTGTTTTACGGTAAGGTGTGGGAACACAGCATAATCCTGAAAAACAATACCAACTTCTCTTTTTTGGATTTTTTCGTGGGTAATGTCTTTATGAGCAAGAAAAATTTTTCCTGCATCCGGTGTTATCAGGCCGGCAATTATTTCGAGCAAAACCGTTTTGCCAACGCCAGACTTTCCTAAAAGAATATAATAATCGCCTCTATCCAGATCAAGATTTATATCTCTAAGCTGAAAATCACCTAACTTTACAGATATATTTTTTATTTCAAGCATTTTCTGTTTTTTTCTTTGTGGCCACCATTCTTAATAAAACAAAAAATACCAGGCAAACCACAATAAACACCACCGAAACCGGGCGGGCATATTTTAACCCGAAGGCACCAAAGCGCTCGTAAATCAAAACGGGGGTAATCATTGGATGATAAGCCACAATAACTACAGCGCCAAATTCACTTAATCCGCGGGCAAACATCATAATTAATCCCGAAAGGATATTTTTCCATGCTAAAGGTATGGAAATAGTAAAAAATACTCTAACAGGCGAGGCTCCCAGGTTTAGGGCTGTTTTTTCGAGTTTTACAGGAACATTCTCGAAACCATCGCGAGCGGCATTAATTAAAAAAGGGATACTTACAAAAGCCATGGCAAGAGCAATACCAGAAGGATGCCCCACAAAGTTAAGCCCTAACGACGAACCAATTTTGCCTAAAACCGAATCACGCGAAATAAATCCTAAGATAGCAATACCGGCAGCTGAGTGCGGAATTACGATGGGTAAGTCAACGATGCCATTCATTATTTTTTTGAATCTGAACGTTGAACGTGCTAAAAAATAGGAGAGCGGAATAGCTCCAACGGCAAAAAACAGGGTAGCTAAAAACGAAACTCTTAATGTAAGCCAGATGCTGTCAACAACTTCGGGATCCCTGGAGGTCTCAAAAAATTGGGTAGGTGTAGTGGCTAAGAACATACCGAGGAGCGGACTAATAATGAATAACAAAATAAGTCCACCCAGGAATAATAAAACAATATCAAAAGTTCTTAGCCTTGTTTTATACATTTTTATTGTTCATTAGCCGAGAAATAGATTTTTGTAATCCCTTTAATCGCCCTGTCGGAAAAGAAATCACATGCAGGGAAAAGCCTGAATATTCCATCATCTTTTACCTCCGGGCGGCAAACTAATAAAATTTCCGACTGGTCGTTGCGGTTCATCACTTCACTGAATGTAAAGACTCCTCGATAACCATCTTTTGCAGCAACTAAAAATATTCCTTCTTGTATATTCTTTTTATTCATTTTAACATGCTTCCCCAGCACATTTTTTAACATTACGCCTGTAAAGGGTTGTGTTGAATGTATTCCTCTTCCCCGGCCGTAAAAAATGGTGTGAAATTTTTCATTTGGCAGGTTCGTAGGATTTTTAGTTAATGTTTCTACTAATTTATTTTCTTTGTAGATATCAATTTTAGGTGAGTATAAAGGTTTAAGCCCTTTTACCGTTTTAAATGATTTTGGATACGATTTGACTGTAATTTTTATGGGATTCGAAATATTTCTTTCGGTAATTAAATCCGTGGAAACTACCAGTTTACTTTGTGCAGGCAAAGGCCATAATTCATTGGTTTTTGAAGGCACAATGCGCATTACGCGTGTTGCAATAATAATTTCTTGTAAATGATTGGGGTAATAAATTTCACCCCAGCTGATATTTACTTTTTCTCCGAGATTGTTTTCTATCTGAACATACAAATCTATAATGGGGTTAAATTCTTCTTTATTTTTTTTATTGAGTTTTATATGATTTAATATATCATACAAAGCATATCCGTCGTATCGGTAGGCACCAACAAATTGGTTACCATCCTCGGATAAAAGGGTTTCTTTAACAATAACACTCCTGACCGGAAGCTTTGAAAAATCAACCGTCCCCGGGTTATCAATTTCTCCTTCCACCTGGATTGGTTGAAGAGCTAAATCGTGTGTTTCTGCATTGTCGTAAAAGTCATTGGTTGCATCAACCGTATCGGCCGAAGTTTGACGTAAATAGTTGTTTTCTGTGTTATTGTCTAATGTTTTTGTATTGCAACCCCAAATGGTAATGATTGACAAAATCAAAAATAGCTTTTTCATGTTTTTAAATTGTTAAAAAGTTAAAATTTGGTTCCTAATTCAAGGGTAATAAACCTACCTGGAGAAACAGCTCCTTTTCGGTCATAATGTTTCTGGTCGAAAACATTTTGTAAACTTAAATGAATAAATAAATGTTTAATTTGTTTCGAAAATTTGATGTCAACGACAGAGTAAGCAGGGTATTGATCATCGAGAACAATTTCATCGATTTGGTTCAGGTCATTTACCCATTGCTCTCCAATATATTTTGCGGTAATACTTGTATTCACAATTTTATTACGCCAGAAAACTGAAACAGAGCCCATATGATCAGGAACTCCGGTCAGGTATTTGTGGGTAAGATCTACCGGATCGTTCGAACTTAATGGAGTATAATCTTTGATTTGTGAATGAGCATAGGCATAGTTTGCATTTAGAATTATCTTTTCGGTTAATAAAAAATTTAGTTCCAACTCCAATCCATAAATTTCCACTTCAGATATGTTGGATGCCTTGATAATGGGTCTCATTCCATATCCCAGATCGATGGAGTCTCCGGTATTTACATAATACATAAAATCATCACCCAACGAATAGTAAGCCGATAAGGAGGTTCTTAGACGGTTAAAAAATCTTGCATCTGCACCGATTTCAAAATTATTGATATATTCAGGTTGGAGAGACTGGTCGGCAACTTTAAAACCACCTTTAATTCTTCCTGAACGACACATATCATCTAAAACAGCAGGTCTGAACCCTTTAGCGTAACTTGCGTAGATTCGATAAGCTTTGTTGAATTCATATTGAGCGGATAATTTAGGGCTAAATGCCAGCCAGGTATCTTCCGAAAGGTTTGCATTATCGTATTGGGTCATAAAGGTTGTTTCTGCTGTAGGATTTTCAATTTCAAATCCTCCATCGAAAAAATTTGCATAATCAAACCTTAGTCCGGCAACAATCTTTAATTTTTCGTTCATTAAGTTTATCTCATCCTGCACGAACAAACCCAACATATTCATTTTTCCGCGGTTATAAACCACATCCGTAGAGGTGTAATAAACATCTTTGGCATCTACACTCCCTTGTTTCAGGTCGATACCCCCGGTAATGGTTTGGTTATTTAATTGATAAGAGAGCGATGATAGAGCTCCCAGATCTTTTCGTTCTGATAGCACCTTGTAGAAAGTATAATCATCTTTTAGCCATTCGCTTATTCTTTTGTAATCTTCGTTTAAATAGAACAGGTTGACATTCCATTTAAGGTTATTTTTCTCGCCAAAATATTTCGCTCTAAAATGATATGTGTCGTGTTCGCGGTTATTTCCTTCGGGTTGATAAACTTTTTCTCCGGTTCCCCGGTCATCGTCGTAATACATAAAACTCACTTCTACCCCGTGATCTTTGTTAAAATCGTAACCCAATTTTGCGGTTGCAGCCCGCTCCATCAGTTCGGATTCAACAATATACGGATTAGCCAGTTGATCCGCTTCTGAAGCGGTAATGTATCCATCGCTTTGCCGGTAAAAGCTATTGATATTCCAGAACAACCCCTGGTTTGTTTTTTCCGACAAACGTCCCGACAGGTTAAGCTGTCCATGAAGAGTATTATAGGTGCCATACTCTATGCTGGCCTTACCACTAAATGGTTCCGTTGGTTTTTTGGTGATGATATTGATTGCACCACCCATTGCATTGCCACCATAGAGTGATGAACCTGGCCCTTTCACTATTTCGATCCGTTCAACCTGGTCAGTATTGAGCAGGTTCCAGTTAACCGAACCTCCGTCGGATTTATTGGTGGGTATACCGTCAATTAAGACCAGTACCCGCCCTTGTTCTTCTCCGTTTAACCCGCGCATGGTTACTGAAGCCGAATGGGTAAAGATGCCAAACGAGCGGTTGATGTTTACCCCGGGGAGGGTTGCAATGATGTCGTCAATAGTTTGGGCAGGGAAAGCCTCCATTTGCCTTGTCGAGATCATATGTACCCTGGCGGGAACATCCTTAACGTAGTTTTCGGTTTTTGTAGCGGTAATTACTACTTCATCGGCCGTGAATAAGGTGGGCTCTAATGTTATGTTTATCGTTAGTTGTTCGTTTTTTTTAAGGTTGATTTGTTGTTCTACCGTTTCATATCCTAAATAGGTGATTCGGAGATTATAGGTTCCTTCCTTTAGATCAGTGAATTTGTAGATTCCCTCTTCATTACTTACCGTTCCTTTGGTTTGATTAATGGTGATGTTGGCGAAACGAACAGGTTCATGAGTCTCTGAATCGGTAATTTTCCCTTTAATGGAGGATTGTGCAATGCTTTCCAGGGCAAAACACATGATCAGGAATAGAAAGATAATTCGTTTTTTCATTTTTGGAGCAATGGTTGAATTTTTACTGCTATTTCAATGCTGCCTGTATTTTCTTCATCGGCACGGATTACTTTAATCATTCCATATTTCCCCTGGTCGGTTTTAAAAGGGATGATCTTGCCGGTATAACAGAATTTACAGGTACCGCTTACACTGGAGGGCTTATAGGCGTTCACCAGGAGGCTGTCGTTCAGGGCTGCATCAAAGGCTTCGGTGGATATCAGGTCATTGTCGGTTGTGTAATAATCGTATAATACACCATTTTGAACCGGCCAGTCATTCATCCCGGGATAAAATTCCCGTGCCGAGGGATAGGAGGGGCATGAGAGCGTGGGCGATGAGGTTCCGGAGCTCAGGTAATAATAACTAACCAGGTCAATGAGCTGTTCATTTCCTCCAATGGATGTTTCATCATAGGTTTCACCGGTATTTAAATCTACATAGTGGGGAAGTGATTCATGATTCTGATATCCAATCACAATGGATGGAAAATAGTCAATTTCTCCATAAGCACTTCCTTCTCCTTTATAAATATTTACGGTAGCTGATGCTGTGTCGCGGTGGGCATTCATGATCAGGAAATGCCAGGTTTCTCTTTCGGCAGCACTTTTAACAAATGTAAGGGTCGTATCTAATCCACCAGTTTCAATAAACATTCCTTTATCGAGCTCGGTAATTGTCTCATAGTCAGTTTTTCGTTTGATGGTAAGATTTGTTATAGCTACGCCATCCCCCACGGCAGATATCCCGAAATTAAGAGGTCCTCCAACCGGAATAGAATCTCCATTTTGAGTAAATTCGTTTCCTGATTTGAGTAAGATAAAAGGAGAAGTATCAGATAATTCTTCTTCCGAACAAGAAATTATGATAAGCACAAAAAAAAAGAAAAAAAGTTTATAAGTTTTCATTGTACAGGATTACTGTTTGTGGAGTTTTGTATTCTATTTCAGCTAAGATTCGCAAGTCTCTTTTTTTAAAACACCTGATGTAAAAATTGACAACTTTATTTTTACATCAGGTGATTTATAAAGATAAAGCGTCTTTTATTCTTTTATAATATATTTAAATTCAACAGAACCGTCTTCGCCTCGTGTAACTGCGATAACTTTGAAAATTCCATAAGCTCCGTCTTCAGTTTGGAAAGCATAGATATCATCTACCTTTAGATCTTTTGCTTTTCTCTTTGCATTTTCTGCATCATATAAAGACTCGATGATTGCATCGGTTTCTGTTAATGCATCAAATTGTGCAGGAGTAAATACTGTATCTTCTAATTGATAAAGATAGGTGGTCTTGGTAGTATCCCAATTTGCAAAATCATAATCCCCGGCAAAAATTTCTTTGATATTTGCTCCCGGAGAGGCAATTGTTGTATAATTTTCATGTGTTTCTGTTAATTCATAGAAACATAAGAAGTCTATCATTTCCTGGTTGGCAAAGGCATCTTCCAAAGAATAAACCTGATCGTTTACAATTGAATAAAAACCACCTATGGTGGTATTGTCTTGTGCTCCCAGAGTTACCGTTTTAAAAGGAGTTGACGACTCATCATCATCGTCGCATGCTACAATCGCCGTTGTTGCAATAAAAGCAAATAAGAATAGATAAATAAGTTTTTTCATGGTATAATAATTTTGGTTTATAATTCAGATATGAATTTTGAAACATATCGATTGCAAAAATAATAAGCTTAATGAATTTTCAAACATTTCGTTATATATTTTCTTAATCAGAAAAATATTTTAATAAATTTTCCGGCATGGAATTTTTATATTGCTCGTTGGTTTTCAGGATAGAAGGTTGTCCGTTATCTTCCATAATTTTTACACCTTTGTCCTCGGCAAGGACAAATTCAATAAACTGCTGAGCTAATTTTGGATTTGGTGCATCGGTTAAAATAGTGATTCCATAAACCATGGCTTTTCCTGTTTGAGTAATGGTACTACCCGGTTCCTTTCCAACGATATCAACTTTTGCATTTTTGTAAAATTCATTTAGGTCAGGATTTTTTAGATTGATC
>Ga0182239_1000878_pt1 | contig 10422 bp, 10 predicted proteins | sample hydfrate6_PW_210_FD_132456 | JGI IMG/M metagenome (GOLD analysis project Ga0182239, IMG submission 132456) | Subsurface microbial communities from deep shales in Texas, USA - hydraulic fracturing test 6_PW_210 | ecosystem: Environmental > Aquatic > Deep subsurface > Shale gas/oil reservoir >...
CTGGACGTGAGTGTGGTCCTGGACCTGATGATACACGATATTGATATCGTCCTCTCCCTGATTGACGCCCCCCTTGATTCCATCCAGGCCTGCGGGGTGGGCGTGGTCTCTGAAAACGAAGATATTGCCAACGCCCGCCTGGAATTTGCCAACGGAGCTGTGGCCAACCTGACTGCCAGTCGAATATCGGCCAAGGACATGCGCAAGATGCGTCTTTTTCAACAAAACGCCTACCTGGCTGTCGACTTTCTCAAGCAGAAAACTGAGATTCTGCACCTTTCCCAACATCCGGTTCCCCCTGACCAGTCTGCACACTGTATTGGTGACATCGGGGTAGGCGATCAGGCCAAATCAATATTTCTGCATACTCCGGAACCCGCGACCTGCAATGCCCTGGAGCAGGAACTCAAGAGCTTTGCCCACAGCATAACACATACGACCCGGCCTGTGGTCAATGGTCAGGATGGCCTGCGGGCCCTGCATACCGCAGAAGTTATTTTGCAGGAAATGCGCATCCGCCAGGAACTGGCCGCAAAAAAGGCCGGGCTGTAAAAACCCGGCCTCTTGGCAGTCATCTCAAGCACTTGAGAGACTTATTCTTGCTCCATCCTCATCAAATACTTGAAAAAATCACTGTCCGGAGCCAAAACGAGATCTGAATTATCTCCAAACCCTGTCTGATAGGCTTCCAGGCTGCGTGTGAAGGCATAAAACTCAGGGTCCTGACCAAAGGCCTGACCGTAAATCCTGGTCGCTTGGGCATCACCCTCACCGCGCATGATCTGGGCCTTGCGTTCGGCCTCGGCCAGCATGATGGAGCGGTCCTTATCTGCTTCAGCCCTGATCTTGGCCGCTTCTTCCTCACCTTCAGACCGGTACTGTCTTGCTTCCCGTTCCCGCTCGGACTGCATGCGGGCGAAAATGGCCTTCTGGTTTTCTGTCGGCAAGTCTGTTCGCTTGACCCGCACATCCCTTACCTGGATACCATAAGGTTTGAGGTCTCTGGAAGTGGTTTCCAGGACCTGGTCCATGATCTCGGCCCGCTTGGTGGATACGATCTCAGACAAGGTGTATCTGCCCAGGGCCACTCGCAATTCGGAATAGACAATATCATCCAGTCTGGACGTGCCCCCTTCCACAGTTCTGGCTGTGCGGTAAAAAAGCAGGGGATCTTCAATTCTCCACCGGGCGTAGTTGTCTACCACCAACGTCTTTTTGTCCTTGGTGATGACCTCGGCCGGTTCGGCATCATATTCCAGGATCCGGCTGTCGAACCTGACTACGTCCTGGACAAAGGGGAGCTTGAAATGCAGGCCTGGACCCACAGTATCCCCTACTGGCTTGCCCAGCTGTAAGACCAGGCCTTGTTCAGTTTCATCCACAGTATAAAATGTCTGACTGATTCCGATGAGCAAGAGCACCAGAACCACAACCACGGCTATGGGCGATTTCTGTACTGCCATAATCTTTTGTACCCTTTATGCATTCATATTTCATATATGAAATTAGTCATTCGTATTTCCACTGCCTGTTTTGCCCGGAGTCCTGTCTCGAAGCTGATCCAGGGGGAGATAGGGGACTACGGATCCGGCACTCTGCTCAGACAAGAGGTACGTGCTCCGGACCTGGTCCAGAACAGATTCCATGGCCTCCAGATAGAGGCGCTGCCGGGTCACCTCCCTGGCCTGCTTGTATTCAGCCAGAAGCTTTTCAAAGCGCTCACTGTCACCCTTGGCCTTGCGGATGTGTGTTTCCTTATAGGCCTCGGACTCGTTGAGAATGGAAGCCACCCGGCCCCGAGCCTGAGGCAGAATCTCATTTCGGTAGCCCATGGCCCGGTTGATGAGCTTGCTCTTGTCTTCCCGGGCGCTGGCCACATCTTTAAATGCATCTGAGACCTCTTTGGGGGGGTGAACGTCCTGCAATTTGACCGCCGTGACCCGAATCCCGCTGTTATAGGAATCCAGGATGCGCTGCAGGATCTCCTTGGTCTGACTTTGGACCTTAAACTTTTCCGCTGTCAGCACGGCATCGATGCGGTTACTGCCGATCACGTCCCGCATGGAGGCTTCAGCCGCATCCTTGACAGTCTTTTGCTGCTGCTGGATATTAAACAAGTAGTTCTGGGCTTCCTTGATCTGATACTGGACAATGAACTGCACATTGACCAGATTTTCGTCACCTGTGAGCATCAGGGACTCCTCTGGCACCTCCCGGAAACCGGAAAGGCCCATCCCGGCCCCGGAAGCCCGGCTGCGGAACCCAATCTCCACCCGCTTCACCTCGGTCACTTTCGGGGTCTTGACCGATTCGATGGGAGTCGGCAGATGGTAGTGCGGGCCGGACTGAGTGGTCCGGGCATAGGCTCCAAAACGCTGGACTACACCCACCTCATCCGGGCGAACAATATAAAATCCGCTGGCCAGCCAGAGGAGAACGATCAAGGCGATGACCAGCTTCAGGCCCGGAGACTTGAAGTTTTTGAAATTTTGAAATTTGCGCATGAATTCGCCAAGATCCGGAGGGGTAGCTCGTCCACCGCCACCGCCTCCCTTGGCCTGCCGTTGTTTCTTTTCTTGCAGTTTTTCCCAATCCCAATTCATAATGTGTACAGACCTTGCTTAAAGATTACAGTTTCCTCACCTGAACCGGACACTTGCCTGGGGGTCCAAAATACCCTAACCTGCTCAGAGCGGTTTGGTACCTAACCAGATGTATTTGGAAATCTTCAAGGAGTGAATATGCGGCCAATCTCCCCGGATGTCTTCCGCGCCTATGATATCCGCGGTATCGTAGATCGGGACTTCGATCCCGAGTGGGTTGAAACTCTGGGCAGGGCCTGTGGGACATATTTTAAAGAAAACGGGCACACGCACGCTCTTGTCGGCCACGACTGCAGACACAGCTCACTTGCCTACCAAGAGTCCCTGGTCCAGGGACTTATAGATGCCGGAGTGGACATCACTACTCTGCCTATGGTGCCGACACCTGTTTTGTATTATGCAGTGAGAACCCTGAAGCGTCAAGCCGGAATCATGATCACAGCAAGTCACAATCCTCCGGAATACAACGGCTTTAAAGTCTGGTCCGGAGCAAACACCGTGCACTCTGAGCAAATTCAACGCCTCTATCAGATCATGCTTTCCGGACGCTTTGCTCAGGGCCGGGGCGTGGTCAGTGAAGTGGACATTATCCCTGAATATCTTTCGTCCTTAAGTTCTCAGACCCGGCTTTCAACACCTGTCAAGGTGGTGGTGGACGGTGGAAACGGCGCGGCCGGGGAGATCTGCGCCCAGCTCCTCGACCGGATCGGGGCTGAGGTTATCCCCTTGTATTGCCGGCCTGATCCGGATTTCCCACATCACCACCCCGATCCCACGGTGCTGGAAAACATCCGCGATTTACAGGCCACAGTTGTAGAACGCGGGGCTGATCTGGGCATAGGCCTGGACGGAGACGGAGACCGCATAGGGGTCATAGACGAAAAAGGGGATCTCATGTACGGTGATCGGCTCCTGGCCATATTCGCCCGGAAAGTACTTCAAGACCATCCTGGGGCCACGATCCTGGGAGAGGTCAAGTGCTCGCACCTTTTGTTTCAAGACATTGCCGCACATGGTGGAGTTCCGGAAATGTGCAAGACCGGTCACTCCCTGATCAAGGCCAGGATGCAGGAAACGAAAGCCCTGCTGGCCGGAGAGATGAGCGGGCATATGTTTTTCGCCGACCGCTACTTCGGATTTGACGATGCTCTTTATGCTGCCCAGCGCCTGGTGGAGATCCTGGATACCTCTTCCCAGCCCCTTTCAGCCCTGCTTGACGACTGGCCCACAACCGCCTGTACTCCGGAGATACGCCTTGACTGCCCGGATGCCACCAAGTTTGAGATTGTAGAGCGGGCCAAGTCCTATTTTACTCCTGCGGAAAATGAGTACCAGGTGATTGACGTGGATGGAGTGCGTCTGGACTTCGGGGACGGCTGGGGCCTGATACGGGCATCAAATACGCAGCCGGTCCTGGTCCTTCGCTTTGAGGCTGAAAACCAAAAACGTTTGCAGGAAATCCGGGACCTGATAGAAACTCCCCTGCATGCCTGGATCAGGGATTAACTTTTAGCTCATTCTCGTATAAAACAAGATATTAACTCAATCTGTTCAGCAGAGAGATCCTTCGCTCGCAGACTCACTCAGGATGACATGCGTTTGGAACTCACTCAGAGCCTATCCTGAGTCTTCCAAGAACCTGTCCTGAGTCTTCGAAGGAAATGACATGAGAAGGTTTGTGGTCTTGTCATTCCTTCTAGAGAATCAGGACAAGTCTGAACGAGTCTTCGAGTGAAGAATCTCTCTTTGGATGGGTTATGATTCTTTTCTTGCTGAACACTCTTATGAAACACGACTCAACCCTGGTCGCTGACTCGGCTGTCCACAATACTAATCGTCAGTTTCATGCTTGATCAAACTGGCGACCGTGGCCGGAGGCAAAGCTGACATCTTAAGCAAAATCATGAAACAAGAACATACCTCTTCTGAAAAGATCATTGAAGCAACGCTGTTCACCGACGGGGCCTGCCTTGGCAATCCAGGCCCAGGAGGCTGGGCGGTTATTGTCGAATACAACGGCCAACGCAAAGAGCTCTGTGGTGGATGGGCCGAAACAACCAACAACCGCATGGAACTCAAGGCGGTGATCGAGGGCCTCAAGGCATTGCCCGAACCCGGGCGGGTGCACGTGGTCACAGATTCCAGATACGTACACGACGCTTTCGTCCAGGGCTGGCTCCGCCGCTGGCAGAATAATGGTTGGAAAACAGCAGCCAAAAGCGCGGTTAAAAATCAGGATCTGTGGAAGGAGCTGGCTGAACTCGTACAAAAGCATCAGGTGTCCTTTGAATGGACCAGGGGTCACCAGGGACACCTGGAAAACGAGCGCTGCGATCGCCTGGCCCGGCAGGAAGCTGGAAAGGCCAGTCTGGCCCTGGATCCAAACGTGTAAGGGAGGAAAAGGGTGCCTGGTTCATCCCTGCATGACTTGCAAAATACAATTGGATATACATTCACCGATCAAGGCCTGCTGCAACAAGCCTTGACCCATAGCTCATATGCCAATGAGTTCGACACCTCCCTGGCCCATAATGAACGACTGGAATTTTTAGGGGACGCGGTCCTGGAGCTCAGTGTATCGGAGGCATTGTACGCCCGTTTCCCTCAGGCCAGGGAAGGCATCCTGACCAACATGCGCTCCAAGCTGGTCAGTGAGCCCACCCTGGCCCGTCTGGCCCGCAGGCTCCATCTTGGTCAGTTCCTCTTCCTGGGCAAAGGAGAGGAAAGGCAGGGAGGGAGAGAGCGGGACGCGGTTCTCTGCGACACCCTGGAGTCCTTGTTTGGGGCCATATTTCTGGACAGCGACTACGCAACAGCCCGCCATGTGATTTGGGAACTGTTTCAACCTCTTTGGCCCGCCCGCCTGCCACAGGAACGAAAAAAGGATTTTAAGAGCCGTCTCCAGGAATTAACTCAAAGCCTGTTCCAGGCCCGGCCAACATATACGTTGATCGGCAGTCACGGTCCGGAGCATGCCAAGGTCTACACTGTGGAGCTCAAGCTCCCCAACGGCTGCACCTGCCGGGCCTCGTCCACAAGCATGAAAAAAGCCGAACAATCCGCAGCCGAGCTGGCCCTTCAGGAATTAAACCCCAATAATGGACCGGAGGCCTGAGACCTGTTCCTGGGCCCTTTGGCCCCCAAAATATGTCCGATCAATCCCGCCAGGCCGCTACCTTCTGCTCCACCGCATCGATCACCTCTCTGGGCGTGGAGGCCCCGGCGGTGATCCCCACCCGGCAGGCATGCTGCATATCCTGAATCGGCACATCATGAGCACTTTCTATGTGAATACTGGGCACACCCTGGGCCTGTACCACCTTGGCCAGGCGTCTGGTGTTCCCGCTGGCCAGGCCGCCGACCACCAGCATAACATCCACCTGGCGGGCGATTTGCATGGCCTCCTCTTGGCGTTCCCTGGTGGCGTCGCATATGGTGTCCAGGACCGGAAAGCTGGTGCCCAGTCGGCCTTCGAGCCGCCTGACCACCTCCTGAAACTCTGCCCGGTCCTGGGTAGTCTGAGCGGCCAGAAAATAGGCCTGTTCCGGCTCTAGATTCAAGACATCGACCATATCCACATGCTCAATGACCTGAGCCCTGTGAGCGGCATAACTGAGCAACCCGGCCACCTCGGGGTGATCTGGTTCGCCGAACAGCAAAAGACAGCGACCGTTTCGGGTCTGATCGGCGATGAGCATCTGGGCCTTCTTGACCTTGGGGCAGGTGGCGTCCACAATATGTACACCTGTTTTTTGCAGCTCTTTTTGCACATCCAGCGGCACCCCGTGGGCCCTGATGACCACACAGCTGCCTGCCGGTACATTCTGTACTGAGTCGGCCTGTATCACCCCCTGGTCTGCATAGTGCCGCAGAACCTGAGGATTGTGGATTATCGGTCCCAGGGTGCAGATCTGTTGGTGACAGGTATTTTCAGTCACCACCCGGTCCAGCTTGCGCAGGGCCAGGTCCACCCCCATACAAAATCCTGCAGTATTGGCCCGAATGATGGTCTTGGACATATCTGTATACCCCTTAGAATGTGTGCTGCATAAATACGAAAACGGATTGCTCAAAAAGATACCTCGCACTCATGCCCTCCTCGTTTCAGGCACTCGCAATAACTGATATCTCAATAAATTTCTCTGAGCATCGTTGAGTTCGCAACCCCCCACTTCTCAAAGTTCAGAGGCCCTTATTGTTCCTTGTGTACAGCCCCAAGCTCCACTTCATCCACGCAGTTCATGAGTTCGGACCAGGTGGTGCAGGCCACCACCCGTTTCCGGATACTCTTCACTCCCTCAAACCCCCGCAGATAGCGCGGGATAATAGTCCGCATCCTGAACAGATCCCTGTCTCCTTTCCCATACGTGCGGATCAACGCGATGTGGCGTCTCGCCATGTTCAGGGCCCGCTGTCTGCCTTCATGCGGATCATACGTTCCCCTTTCTTCTCCGCGCAAGATCTGAAGGTAGGTGGCAAAGATTCCAGGATCTGCCAGGGCGCCCCGGGCAAACATGAGTCCTTTGACCCCGGTTTTTTGCACGCATTGAACCCCGTCTTCAGCACTGAGCAAATCACCGCTGGCCAGTACCGGGGTGTTCAGCTCCCTGCATGCCGCAGCCAAAACCTCCCAGTCTGCGCGCCCGGCGTAGCCTTGGGTGACTGTTCTGGGGTGCACGCTTACCCAACCTAAATTCAGAGTGTCGAGATCCCGTATCCGGGTCAGGATATCCTGCTTGGCCCCCCAGCCAGTCCGCAGCTTGACACCCACTCGCCCCTGCCCGGCCCCATGGACCATGGCGGTAAGAATCCGGAGCAGATTGTCCCAGTCTCGAAGCAGGCCAGCTCCGGCCCCGGTCTTGACCACCTTGCAGACCGGGCATCCGGCATTGAGATCGAAATACGTATATCCCTGCTCCACAAGCCAGGACAAGGAATCGGCAATCACCTCGGCCTCGGACCCAAAGAGTTGAACCACCAGGGGCTGGTCTTGATTGCAAGTACGCAGCAATTCGGTAGTTCCCGGGTTTTGATACACAAGGCCCTTCGCACTGATCATTTCAGTACAGGCCGCAGCGCATCCATTTTCCCGGCACAGGAGACGGAACGGCAGATCGGAGAATCCGGCCAGGGGGGCCAGCCAGGGTTTGTCCGGACCAATTGGCAACTCTGTGATATGTGTGCGCGCTGTGGACATGTGGGCTTTTATTGGATTGGTACGAGTTCCGCCCTGGCGGGATCAGTGGTTCATCTGAATTATTTTTTGGATCGGCCCAGGGAGGGGACAGGTGTGGATTGCTGCCAGCGCTTTAAGGCGCTGAATACGCTCTTGCGCATCCTGGCATTTCCCGCCCACACAGATTGCAGCCACTCATCCACTTCACTGCGTTTGCTGGTTTCAGCTGAAGGGCAGGGATTGGACCATACTGGAAGTTCCCATTCCCGTACCGCTTTCTGCACCAGACGCTTCTCCACATGCAAGAGGGGCCGGATGAGATCGAATTGACCTTGAAAAAAAGGCTCACTGGCATACAAACCTTCTACCCGGCCTTGATAAAAGAGGTTGAGAAAAAAGGTCTGCACCAGATCATCGGCAGTATGTCCCAGAGCCAGATGAGTCAGCTTGTATTTCTTCACCAGCTGAAACAAGTGTTTCCGTCTCCGCCAACTGCAAAAGAAGCAGGGAGAGTTCTTGCGGTTTTCAGTTGAATGGGCCTTTGGGCCCATATCCGATACTTCCGCATGCAGGGCAAAACCTGCTTCCCGGGCCCAATCCACCAGCGGTGCATGATTGGCAGGCAGAAATCCGGGATTGACGTGCAACAGCATGAGCTGGACATCAAAGGGCAGTTTGCGGCGATGCAGGCGTAAGACCTGAAGGAGAACCCAGCTGTCCATCCCTCCGGAAACAGCAACCCCGATCCTGGCCCCCGGCCGTAGCATGCGGGTATCCAGCATGAGTTTTCCGGCCTTGGAAAGGCATTTTTTTTGGGCAAAGGAAAGATTCTTTCGTTGTCGTGATCCCACGCCATCAGGCATACACTCTCTCCCCTGGCTCTGGCAAGTGTACCTGAGATCTCTCCTTGACCGTTTGAAATCCAATGACTATATTTCTCTGTTTGACAGGCATACAGGCATAATGGCTTCAATCGACCGCATACAAATCAACACCGACCAGGAGTGCACCTCGCTGGGTGTTGCCGCTTATCTCTATTTTCGTATTATTACAGAAAGTTGACGAGGGAAAATACATGGCCAGAATTACAGTTGAAGATGCTTTGGAAAAAATCAATAACCGCTTCGTCATCGCCCAGATGGCCATTAAGCGGGTCAAGATGTATAGGGATGGCTACCCATCCCTGGTCAAATCCAATAACAAAGAGGTAGTTACAGCCTTGCGGGAGATCGCAGCCGGTAAAGTACTTTTGGAAGACGCTATTCGAGAAGCAGGGATAGAGGTCACTGATCATGGCTAAACGGGACTATTACCAGATCCTTGGAGTGGGACAAAGCGCCAGCACCGAAGAAATCAAAAAGGCCTACCGCAATATGGCCTTTAAATATCACCCGGACCGCAACCCGAACGACCCTGATTCTGAACACAAGTTCAAGGAAGCGGCCGAAGCCTATGAAGTCCTGAGCAATTCGGAAAAACGGACCATATATGACCGGTTCGGTCATGACGGGCTGAACAATGCCGGCGGGCATCAGGATTTCTCGTCCGCGCATGACATATTTGATACCTTCAGCGACATATTCGGTGATGTCTTTGGCTTTGGCTCCGGACGCTCCAGGCGTGGCCCCAGGGCTCAGGCCGGAGCGGACCTGCGCTACAACCTGACCATCTCCTTTGAAGATGCGGTCAAAGGAACGGAGACCGAACTGCAAATCCCGAAAGAAGTCGAGTGCTCCACGTGCCAGGGTACCGGAGCCGAACCCGGGCATAGCCCGGAGACTTGCAAGCACTGCGGCGGGCAGGGACAGGTCTTTCAGAGCCAGGGATTTTTTCGGATCGCCACCCCGTGTCCCATCTGCCGTGGAGCAGGCAAGGTCATCACCAAGCCGTGTCCGGACTGCAAGGGCCGGGGAACAGTCCAGGAAACCAGGAATCTCAAGGTGAATATTCCAGCCGGAGTGGACAACGGGAGCAGGCTTCGGCTGCAGGGTGAAGGAGAGCCCGGAAGACATGGCGGTCCTGCGGGTGATCTGTTTGTGGTCATCCGAGTCCAGGAACACCCCAAGTTCACCCGCCGTGACTTTGATTTGATCACCAGTGTTGACATCAGCTTCGTCCAGGCCGCCCTGGGGGATCGCATCGATGTTCCAACTCTGGACGAACACGTGCCCATGGACATCCCCAAAGGAACCCAGAGCGGCCAGACATTTAAGCTCAAAGGCCTGGGTGTACCGCATCTCGGCAGCAACCGGAAGGGGGATCTCTTGGTCCAAGTTCAAGTCAAGACCCCGACCAAACTGACAAAGCAACAAGAAGAACTGTTGCGTGAGTTTGAAAAACTGGAGGCGGAAAAGCCGAAAGGCAAGGTGAGGAACTTCTTTAAACGGGCCATGGGAGAGACATGAGTCAGGATAAAACACTGAGCCATATTGATGAGCAAGGCGGGGTACGCATGGTGGATGTCGGGACCAAGCCGAAAAGCTCCCGGCAAGCAATCGCCCGGGCCACGGTCCAGCTCTCAAGGCGAACCTTCACCCTGCTCCAAGACCGGGCTTTGCCCAAGGGCGATGTCCTGACCACAGCCCAGATTGCCGGTATCCAGGCTGGGAAGCAGACTCCCCTGCTCATACCCATGTGCCATCC
>Ga0182239_1000879_pt1 | contig 10419 bp, 6 predicted proteins | sample hydfrate6_PW_210_FD_132456 | JGI IMG/M metagenome (GOLD analysis project Ga0182239, IMG submission 132456) | Subsurface microbial communities from deep shales in Texas, USA - hydraulic fracturing test 6_PW_210 | ecosystem: Environmental > Aquatic > Deep subsurface > Shale gas/oil reservoir >...
ATTTTCAAGTTTGCCGCAGATACAAGGAAGATGCAGACTCGCTATAGTCAACTATGCGAGGCTGTATCTGACGCAGTAGATGCGGTAAAATTGGAAATCCCGGAGGGTTTCAGATTTTTAGAATAGAAATGGATGTTATCCTTTCAAATAAATTGCTTTTAAAAATCTGAAACGCTCAATTTAGGGGTAACTCAATCTACATGCAACCACCGCGATTCGTCCTTAAAATCTTTAGGCTTGTGGCAATTGCCGCCTGCCTTGCCGCTGTATATCCGCCATGGGTGTTCTGCCAGGCGCTTTCCGATGAGATGATCACGGAAGACGGCAAATGGAAGGTTGCCGCCGATCAGATTACCTATGATGAAGACAGCCGCCAATACACGGCCACCGGCAACGTCGTCATCGTCCAGGGGGAAAAAGAACTGCGTGCCGATCGGGTGGTGCTCAACCGGGCGGAAAAGTCGGCCCGGGCATTCGGACGGGTCCGACTGGTTTCCGGAAATGACCGGCTGACCGGCCGGCGCCTGGAAATGGATATGGCCGAAGGCACCGGCACCCTGTATCAGGGAGAGGTGTTTATCCGGGAAAACAATTTCCATATCCGGGGCGACAGAATTGAAAAAACCGGAAAAGACACTTACCGCATCAGGGACGGCAGCATGACCACATGCCAGGGACCCCGCCCGGACTGGCAGATCACCGGCAAGGATGTGAATGTCACCATCGGCGGCTACGGCACGGTTTCCCATGCCGCCTTCTGGGCCCGGCGGCTGCCGGTTTTCTACGTGCCCTGGTTTGTGTTCCCGGTCAAACTGGAACGGCAATCCGGGCTGCTTGCCCCCCAGGCCGGGTATTCCAGCAGAAACGGCGCCGAGTACATCCAGCCGTTTTTCTGGGCTATCTCCAAGAGCAGCGATGCCACATTTTATTTCCATCACCTCCAGGAACGGGGCGAAAAATTCGGCGTGGAATACCGGTACGTGCGCTCAAAAGACTCCAGGGGAATCCTGATGGCCGATGGTTTCGAAGACCGCAGAATCGATGACGGCACCCCCGAGGCAACCGAGAAATGGGGATATGAAGACGAGTATAATAATGAAGAAGTAGTACGCCCCAATGACGGGCGATACTGGTTCCGCATGAAGGCCGACCAGCAGCTTCCATGGGATGCCATGGCCCGCCTGGATCTTGATATCGTCAGCGACCAGGACTATCTCCGGGAATTTTCCGATGGGTACATGGGGCATGAACCCACGGCGGATCAATTCGTATCCGAATTCGGACGGGATATTGACGATGAAAACGACCCGGTCCGCACCAACCGCTTAAATATCCGGCGGACATGGACCTATCAAAGCCTTAATGCCGACCTGGTGTGGTACGACAATGTCATCAAGCGGCGGCTTTCGGATACCGACGACACGCTTCAGCAGTTGCCGCGAATCCGATTTGATTCGCTAAAGCAGCCGTTATTTCCGGATGCTGCCGGCCGGATGCTGTTTGGCTCGCTTGGTTCGGAATACACCTATTTTTACCGGCAGGACGGGCTCACCGGCCATCGCGTGGATCTGCACCCCAGGTTCTATCTGCCAATGCACGCCGGGCCGTATTTGAATTTTGAACCGTCCGTGGGGCTTCGCCAGACCGCTTGGTACGTGGATGCTAAGCGGCAGTATTACGGAAACGAACGTGATCGGTACAAACACCGGGAGCTATATGACATCGAAGGCGATCTCTCAACGGATATCAACCGGGTCTTTTCCGTGGACGGCGACCGGATCAAAAAAATCAAGCACGTGATCATTCCCAGGCTTGCCTACAACTATATCCCGGACACGGATCAATCCGAATACCCGGATTTTGACCAGACCGACCGGATTGACCCGCAAAACAGCCTGGGGCTGTCGTTTACCCACCTTTTCACATCAAAATATAAAATCTCCGGTCCGGCGGAAGGATCGGACGAATACCAGTACAACCGGTTCTGCCGGTTTTTCATCGAGCAGGCATACGATTTCAGACAGCGGGATGACCCGGAAGCCGCATTGCTGCCCCTGTATGCAGAACTGGACCTGACACCGGCAAGCCCGGTAACCCTTCATGCAGACGCGAAATGGAGCCATCAAATCGATGAACTGGCCTCCGCCAATATTTCCGGGCGCCTGCGCGACCGGCGCGGGGACCGGTTTAGCGTGGAATACCGATACGACCGGGATGCCAACAAGAGCCTGTACCTGTCTCTGGAGACCCCGGTGACAAGACAGTTAAAGCTATTCGGCCATTTTGAAAGAAACCTGGAAACAGAAACCGATATTGAAAAAGGCATCGGGGTCCGCTGGGAATCCCAGTGCTGGGCCGTGGAGATAGCCTACCTGGACGAGGAGACGGGCCAAAGCTACATGGCCATGCTCGAATTATACGGTCTGGGCGGCATCGGCGATACCCTGGAACGATAGCCGCCGGCCGGAGAACCGGGACCGGCCGGAGAAATTGTCGGATTTTTTCATAACCCCTTGACTTATAAAAAATTTATGTTTAATTAGAGGAATAATCAGCAATTCGGAATTTTAAACAGGAGGACACATGAATAAGCTTGAAATGATATCCGCCCTTAAAAAGGAAGCCAATATTTCAAAATCCGAAGCCGCCAAGGTCGTGCAGATCTTTTTCGATTCCATGGCAGATGCGCTTGCAAACGAGGAACGAATTGAAATCCGCGGCCTGTGCAGTTTTTTCGTGAAAAATTACAAGAGCTATACCGGCCGCAACCCCAAGACCGGGGAAAAGGTTCGAATCCAGCCCAAAAAGCTGCCGTTTTTCAAATGCGGCAAGGAGCTGCGGGAACGCGTGAATGAGAAAGCATAAGCGGCAAAATTCGTGACCGGTTTAACGACGCTTATCGGGCAGCAACGCCCGGTCCGGATGCTGTGCAACGCGCTGATCAACGACAGTATTCCCCATGCGCTCCTGTTTACGGGTGAAGACGGGGTCGGCAAGGCGACCGCGGCAATCGAGTTTGCCAAAGTCTGCAACTGTGCCGGGATCTCCGGTTTTCAAAAGCCGCAGAAAGACACGGCACCGGAACAGCATTTTTCAGCCTGCGGGATCTGCCGATTCTGCAGAAAGATCGAACACGGGACACATCCGGACTTTCACGTAATCAAACCCGCCGGGGCCTACATCCGAATCGACCAAATCCGCGATCTTTGCGGGCGCCTTGCCCTGAAGCCCGACGAGGCGTCAAACCGCTTCGTCCTGATTGCGGATGCGCACACGATGAACCCCGAGGCCGGCAACGCGCTGCTCAAAATTCTGGAAGAGCCGCCAGAGGCCACCTTTTTTGTGCTCACCGCCCCGGATACGCAGGACCTGCTGCCCACGATTGTTTCCAGATGCCGGCATGTCCGCTTCAATCCGATACCGCAACAGGAACTGGCCGAATACCTCGGCCGGCGCTGTGGGCTGGATAATGAAAACGCAACGATCATCGCCGCCCTGGCCCGCGGAAGCCTGGCCCGGGCCCTGGATATGGCATCCGAGGATTGGCTGACCCGGCGCAATTTTATCATCCAAAGGCTTCGCCGGCTTGCCCGGCAACAGACCGCATTCCGGCTTGCCTTTGCCGAGATGCTTGCTGCAGACAAGGCGAATCTGGAAGTGATCTTTGAAATCATGAAAAACTGGTACCGGGATCTGGCGGTTTTCGCCCATTTTCCCGGGCACATTTACAATCAGGACTTACGCGAACAAATCCGCTCGGCATGCGAACAAGAATCACTGGAAACCATTCTGGAAAAATCCGATGCCATCGACCGGGCGCAAAAGTCGCTGTCCGGCAATGCCAATGTCCGGCTGGCCCTGGATGTCCTTGTGATGGCGCTGGCCGCATAAACGGATTACCGAGGAAATCATTGAACGCATATGAATACAGCAAATGAAGCCCAAGCCAACCACAAAAGTTATGTTAAAGTCGTCGGCGTACGTTTCAAGCCGGCAGGAAAAATATATGATTTTAATTGCGGGGCCTATGTGTTAAAAGTCGGCGATGACGTGATTGTAGAAACCGAACACGGGCTCAGCTTCGGCACAGTGGCCGCCAAGCCGGAAGAAACGGATCCGGATCAAATCAGACAGCCGCTTAAAAAGGTTTATCGCCCGGCCACAGGCGAGGACCGGGAGCAGGAGGGAAAAAACGCGGAAATCGAGCAGGAAGCCTACGAGTACTGCCGGGAGTGCATCGACTCGCTTGAGATGAAGATGCACCTGTTTTCTGTGGAAAGCAATTTTGACGGCAGCAAGCTGACATTCTTCTTTACCGCAGACGGCCGGGTGGATTTCCGCAAGCTTGTGAAGATGCTTGTCAAGCGGTTTCGCACCAAGATTGAAATGCGACAGGTCGGTATCCGCAATCAGGCCAAAATGTGCGGTGGCGTCGGCCGATGCGGACGCATCCTGTGCTGTTCGGCATTCATGACAAAATTTGATCCAGTAACCATAAAAATGGCCAAAAAGCAGGGACTTTCCTTAAACCCCACGAAAATCTCCGGCGTCTGCGGACGGCTGATGTGCTGCCTGGCTTTTGAATACAACGGATACGCAGAAAGACAACAGACAGCAAGCAACGGATCGGGCAACGCAAAGAACAACGATTCAGACAATTGATAGAAAACACAGGACCGGCAAAAATATGACCTCTGCCTTTTACATCACGACACCGATTTATTACGTAAACGCAAAGCCGCATCTGGGCCACACCTACACGACCATCGCGGCAGACGTGGCCCGGCGCTTCCACCAAATGAAGGGGGAGCAGACCTTTTTCCTGACGGGTACCGACGAACACGGCGACAAAATCGTCAAGGCGGCAGAAGCCAACAACATGGATCCCCACACCTATGCAGACAAAATCTCTGCATTGTTCAAGCAGTTGTGGCCGCATTACGGGATCTCCCCGGATAGGTTCATTCGTACCACGGATACCGAGCACGTGGCCGTGGTGGAACGTATCCTGCAGGAGATCTATGACGCCGGAGATATCTATTTCAGCGAATATGAAGGGCTTTACTGCTTTGACTGCGAACAGTTTTATGGAGAAAGGGATCTGGTGGACGGCAAGTGCCCGGACCACGGAAAGGAACCGGTTTCCATCAAGGAATCCAATTATTTCTTCCGGATGAGCCGCTACCAGCAATGGCTCATTGACTACCTCCACGAAAACCCGGATCTGATTCAGCCCGAGCGCTATAAAAACGAGGTTCTCGGCTTTCTTCGCGAACCGCTGGAGGATTTGTGCATTTCAAGACCCAAGTCCCGCCTGCAGTGGGGAATCACCCTGCCCTTTGATGAGAGATACGTCACCTACGTGTGGTTTGACGCCCTGATCAATTATATATCCGCGCTCGGGTATCCGGACGATGAAAAATTCGAAACCTTCTGGCCCCACGTGCATCACGTGGTGGCCAAGGATATTCTCAAGCCCCACGGCATCTACTGGCCCATCATGCTCAAGGCCGCCGGCATTGAAATTTATAAGCATCTTTTCGTTCACGGCTACTGGAACGTGGATGAAAGCAAGATGTCGAAAAGCCTGGGCAACGTGATCGACCCCGTTGAACTCAAGGAAAGCTACGGCAGCGATGCCATCCGGTATTTTCTCATGCGTGAGATGACCTTCGGGCTGGATTCGAGTTTCTCGGAAGTCGCCCTGATCAACCGGATCAACGCGGACCTGGCCAATGACCTGGGCAACCTGTTTTCCCGGGTACTGGCCATGTTCCAGAAATATTTCAAGGGCGTGGTCCCGGACTGGAACCCGGAAGAATCCCGCATCATGGGGTTTGATCTCAAGGCCGGGGCAAAGCGGGCAATCGCGGATTTTACCGCGGAAATGGAAAACTTTGCCTTCCACAGGGGGCTTGCATCGGTATGGGAATATATCGGCATGATGAACAAGTTCGTGGACGCCGCCGCGCCCTGGGAACTGGCAAAGCAGGAATCCGGTCAGGACCGATTAAAAGCGGTGATCAGCAACCTGCTCGAAGGCCTGCGGGTGGTTTCCGGGTTGATTTACCCGGTAATGCCCGAAACATCAGCAACCATGCAGGCTCACCTCGGCCGGGATCCGGATCACGAGTTTTATCTTATGGATGAATTGCGCAAGTGGGGGGTGATCCAACCCGGGGCCAAACTGCCCAAGGGCGTCTCCCTGTTTCCCAGAATGGATCCGGATTCCGTTTTTGCCGAGGACAAGGCTGCGGGCAAGCATGCGGCGGAGACGAAAAAAGCGCAAGCCCCGATGTACGCCCCGCTTGAACCGGAAATCTCGCTGGATGACTTTTCAGGCATCGATTTGCGGGCGGCCACTGTTGATACCGCTGAAAAAGTTCCCAAAGCCGACAAACTGCTGAAACTCGAAGTAAACCTGGGCTTTGAAAAGCGAACCGAGGTGGCGCGCACTGCGGAATTCTACGAGCCCGGGGATCTCATCGGGAAAACGGTCGTTGTGCTGGCCAACCGGAAACCGGCAAAACTCCGGGGCATATCCTCCGAGGGAATGGTGCTGGCGGCCCTGGACAAGGAAAACGCTGCCGTGGCCGTGCTGGACCGGCCCATGCCCCCCGGTACGCGGTTGAAATAGCAAACCCCTGAGAAACTGTCTTCCATGGCCAGACTGAAAAAGCGAAAAGCTCCGGATACCCGCCGGCCCATGCGGGATAACACCGCATGGCGGAGATACCAGGACAAACTGAAGCACAAATCCGCAGCGCGCAAAACGCTCAGGCGTCTGCCGGGATACGTGCTGATTTTCTGCATTGCCCTGGTGCTGATCAAGGGGGGATTTTTCCTGCTCGAAGCATTGATATTGCGGCCGGAAACCCGGAGCGCGGCCGGCACCACTGAGACCGAGCGTATCGACCGATCCGGGCTTCGCCGGCGAATCGACCCGGCAACCTTTGTTAATGCCAGGGAATCGATAATTCAGAGCCGGAGCGGTGCCCGCGCATATACCTTTCACACAAGCCTGAATCCGGATCTGCAGGAATCGTTGATTTCCATGATGGACCGCAGGTGGTCCAGGCAGATCGCCATCGTGGTCATGGATCCGCAAACCGGGCGCATCCTCGGCATGGCTTCCTTTGACAAAACCGATTCCGGCAAAGATCCCTGCCTCAGCGCAGCTTTTCCGGCCGCCAGCCTGTTTAAGATCATCACCGCGGCCGCAGCCGTGGAAACCTGCGGATACGGACCCGAGACCCGGCTGAACTTCAACGGGGGCAAGTATACGCTGTATCGTTCTCAGCTAAAAGAAACCGTCAATAAATACACCAATTCGCTCACGCTTAAACGGGCGTTTGCCCAATCGGTCAACCCGATCTTCGGCAAAATCGGCAAAAACTGCCTGGGCGGCGCCAACCTGGAAAAATACGCAACCCGCTTTGGATTCAACCGGGAAATCACCTTTGACCTGCCGCTTGACACCAGTGTTGTCAAAATTTCGGATCAGCCTTATAATTGGGCGGAGATTGCCTGCGGATTCAACGGCACCACCCGGATTTCCCCGCTGCACGGGGCTATGCTGGCCGCTGCGGTGATTAACAACGGCCGCCTTATGGTCCCCCGGATTGTGGATAGGGCTTCGGTCAACGACCGGGGGATTTACCGGGGCAAAACAGAAATCCTGGACCGGTGCGCGACCCCGGAAACCGCCCGGCGCCTGCGCTCCCTGATGGAGGCCTCGGTTACCAAGGGTACTGCCCGCGGCAGTTTCCGCGGCAAAACCGGTCAAAAACTGTTGAAAAATTTTCATATCGGCGGCAAAACCGGCTCAATTAACGATAACCCCGAACAGCTCCGGTATGACTGGTTTGCCGGGTATGCCCAGCACAGGCAAAGCGGTGAAAAAATCGCCGTATCCGTGCTCGTGGCCCATGAAAAATACATCGGCACCCGTGCGCCGGCGTATTTTCGCAAAATCGTATCTGATTATTTCCAAAACCGCATCAATACCTCCGGAAATTCCTAAATGCATGCACTGAACACCAGACGCACTCAAAAATTGCGCCGGTGCCTGGGCAGAATCGCCGCAGGCCTCAAAACACCGGTTTATTTCGGCAAAGCCCCCCGCCGGGCGGGGCAAGGCGCACTCATTTTCTTTCCATATTCCCCCAATTGCCTGTCATGCGGATTAACCGGAATCGTGGCTTTCCGGCAGCCCCGGAATGCGGACGGAAAATTGCGGAGCGCGGAACCGGAATCCTTCCGCTACCTGGTCGAGCAGGCAGCAAGCCAAGGTTTTCCGGAAAACGAACTGGATGAATCCACGTTCCGGGATGTGTATCTCGGCGGTCAGGAAACCGTGGAGCGGCTTTATTCGGATATCCGGGGTCTCAAGCAAGACGAGCGGTTCTATGGCCTGTTTCTTGACCCCGCCGCGGACACCCGGCTTTACGAAGTGCTCGAAGAACTGACCCGCCTGGTAAACCGGGAATCCGCACTGCTCCGCATCTGGATGGGCCGGTTGCCGGCAGACCTGTTTGACACGGTCTCGGCAAGAATCGAGACCCTGAAGGATGCCGCCTGGAGCCTGAAAACCGAAATCCTGGGCAATCTTGAAAAAATCCGTGACATGCTCTCCGGCATTCCGGAGCCCACGCAATCCGCGGTTTCCGAAGCCCGACAAATCAATGCGGTATTTAACAGCATCGACCGCCTCGAGGTCCGGGGCCGGGATTCGGCCGGAATATCACTTCTATTCGTCCTGGATGAGGCCGCGTTTTCCGCATTTGAAAGCAAAGCCGCTGAAATGGGCCTGCAGCCCGGATTTCAGGCCCGCGCCGGCCAGGGCCTGCTGGTCAACAAAAGCATCAACATCCGGCATTCCACTGATTCTGACGGCAGGCGGCAAACCGCGATTGCCATGACCTACAAGGTGGCCGCCGAAATCGGCAGCCTCGGAGATAACATCGCCTTTCTGCGCGGAGAGCTTCATTCCGACAGGCTCTTTCAAATCCTGCTAAACAAGGAACCCCGGTATTTTACCGTATCCGCGCATACCCGGTGGGCCTCTGTCGGAGAGATCAACGAGGCAAACTGCCATCCGGTCGATGCCTGCACCGAGACCACCATCAGCCAGGACACGGGCATCATTCACGTCAGCTTAAACGGGGACATAGACAATTACCAGGCATTAAAATCCAACCATATCGCCCGGGGCGTGCGATATCCCGACGAAATCAGCAGTGACACCAAGATTATTCCCGTACACGTGGCTGCCTACCTGAATCAGGGACACGACATTGAAGAAGCATTCCGTTTGGCGGTCAATGATTTTGAAGGCTCGCATGCCATTTCCATGCATACGGACCTGGCCCCGGGCAAAATCTTTCTGGCACTGAAGGGAAGCGGCCAGGCCCTTTTCATCGGCCTGGCCCCGGATCATTACATTCCCACCTCCGAGGTCTACGGGTTTGCCGAGGAAACCCCGTATTTTGTAAAATTGGACGGCGAGGCCGTTCGCCGGGACGCAGCCGGCAAGGCCATTACCGGCCAGGTCTGCGTGGTTGACCAGGCATCGGACGGCGGTCTTTCCGGGATTACCCGCATGTTTTACGACGGCACCCCCACTGCCTTCACCGAGTCTGACATCCGCCGGACCCAGCTTACTTCCCGGGATATTGACCGGCAGGACTTTGATCATTATTTCTTAAAGGAAATCTCCGAATCCCCGGCCTCGGTTCGGCGCACCCTGGAAAACCGCTGGAAGGTCATCAACACCGACGGCCGCAGCTACGAAATCTGCCTGGATGATACAAACGTGCCACAGAAACTGGTGGATGAAATCAATGCCCGCCATATCCGCCGCATTCTGTTTATCGGCCAGGGCACGGCCGGAGTGGCGGCCATGGCATGTGCCAATCTCATGCGCTACTATATCGATGATCCGGCCATGCGCATTGAGTCGCTCAAGTCATCCGAGCTTTCCGGCTTTGTGCTCAATGAATACGACGGCCGGGATCTTTCAGACACGTTGCTGATCCCCATAAGCCAGTCCGGCACCACCACGGACACCAACCGTGCCGTGGACATGGTCAAAAAAAAGGGCGCATGGTCCATCTGTATTGTCAACCGCCGGGATTCGGATTTGACCTTCAAAACCGACGGCGTCGTATACACCAGCAGTGGCCGCGATATTGAAATGTCTGTGGCATCCACCAAGGCCTTTTACGCCCAGATTATTGCCGGGGCCATCCTGGGCCTGTACATGGCCCAGGCAACACAACAGCGGGGCCGGGCCTTTGTTTCAAATGAAATCAAACAGATGATTCGGTTGCCGGATATCATGGAGCAGGTGCTGTCCATGACCGATCAAATCCGCTCTTCAGCCCAGCGCCTGGCACTGAGACGGACTTACTGGGCGGC
>Ga0182239_1000881_pt1 | contig 10393 bp, 9 predicted proteins | sample hydfrate6_PW_210_FD_132456 | JGI IMG/M metagenome (GOLD analysis project Ga0182239, IMG submission 132456) | Subsurface microbial communities from deep shales in Texas, USA - hydraulic fracturing test 6_PW_210 | ecosystem: Environmental > Aquatic > Deep subsurface > Shale gas/oil reservoir >...
CTTGGCGGCCTTTGCGCCTTGAGCGAAGCGGGCGGTTCAAGATTCTCTTGGTTGGGTTGCGGGCGTAGCTCGCCTTGGGAGTTTATTCATTTCCGGAATTTGAGGTTGTTATGCAGGACCAGATCCCAACCAGTGGCCAAAATACAAAGCAGGCCGATTACCGTCTCCTCCTGGACCGAATGCAGACAAAGCTCCTGGCCGGTCAGGAGCAGGATCGTGTGTGTCGAATGCTGGGCAGGCAAGATATCTGGTCCAGCTTGGACATCGACTCGGCCCTGAAATGGGCACATTTGGCTCTCATGGCCGGAGAAACGGAAGTAGCTCTACAGGTTTTTGAGCATGTGCACAGGCTGCAAACCGACCATTTGGAGGCCTGGAAGGAGCACTATGAGCTTTTGCTCGGGCTGTGCAGGTACGAGGAAGCGGCTGCTCTGCGCACCCGGGCCCTGACCAGTAATCCGGGAAATGCTAATTATTTTCGGTTGCCTGCAAAGACTGCCCAGGTGGATCCTGAAGAGATCGGGGATATTGGGCAGCCTTTTGTGCGCAAAAGGGAGCAGGAAAGGAAGCTGAACTTATATTTGCGCCTGTTTCAAGGCCGGGAGGATTGTTTTGCCCGCCAATGGGCGGACAAAAACGAAGGGAAGCAAGGATACGTTCCGGTCCGCCGACCCATGACCAGGGAGGATGTGTTGGACCATTTGAATATGCGCCGGACCTACGGAATTTATCTTTTGCAGCCAGGCAGCCTGGTCAGCCTGGGAGTGGTGGATGTGGATATGGTCAAAAGCGTGCGGACAAAAGCATTGAGCTCGTCGGTCCGCAGTCAGATGCGTAAGGAACGGGACTATCTCATGTCCCGACTGCCGGAGATCAGTGACAGCCTGGGGCTTTTTCCTCTGGCGGAATTCAGTGGAGGAAAAGGCTATCATTTCTGGTTTTTCTTTGAGCCACCTGTCCAGGCCAGGCAGGTCCGGCAGACATTGACCCGGATGGTGAATCGGCTGAAGGGCGATTTGTCCTGTTTTGCCCTGGAGGTTTTTCCCAAGCAGGATACTATTTCGGGTAAAGGCCTGGGCAATCTGGTCAAGCTGCCTCTGGGAGTGCACCGAGTCACAGGCAAGCGGTCCTATTTTTTGCCCCGACCGGGCCGGGATGTATGGGAAGATCTGTCCAAGCTGGAATCCGTACGGTTCTGTTGCCTGGACAAGGCCACGTCCAAGGTGGAAGAGGAAAAATCGGCTCAGGTCCTGGTCCATCCCCGGCAGGCCCAGTGGGCCAAAGAGCAGCCTGAACTGGCATTGTTGCAGGAAAAATGCCCGGCATTGGGGCAGATAATGATTCAATGCCGGCATGGACGGAGCTTAACCCAGAGGGAGGAGCGTATCCTTTTCGGAACCCTGGGCTTTCTCACCCGGCGCAAGGCGGTCATGCATGCCTTGCTGCAGAACCTGCCGGAGTATAATCCACATCTGGTGGACTATAAACTGTCCAGAGTCAGAGGGTCGGTTTTGGGCTGCAAGAAAATACATACCCTGATGGCACTGGATATCGACTATTGCGATTTCGATTCCAATGCCGGATATGCCCATCCATTACGCCACTGTCCTCAATGGCGGATTCAAGAGGGACCAGCAGAAAAAGTGGATTCTCTGCAAGACGCCTTGGAGCAACTCCGACAAAGCCTGGATCTGGTCAAACGGTTCCTGCCGGGCAGGGAGTAAATTCTGAATTCAACTACCAGCGGAAGTCGGAATTTATTCTTCAGCCTTGTTGCTGGCTGCAGAGGTCTAGTTTGATAAAGGATAAAACGCGCGGTTTGGTAGTAGGGGCGAATGATTATTCGTCCTCTTGGTCCAGCCACGTGTCTGTGCGTGATTGTCGGCTCCGACTGCCAAGACAGCGACCAGGGTTGAGTCATGTTTCATGCGACTTGTGTCATGTTGTTAGCCGAGCCACAGGGTAGTTGAGTAAAGAGGGCGTAAATGCATAACAGGTTGAAATGTTACAAGAGTGTTCTTTGAGGGGTGCGGTTTGGTTTATCTTCAATAAAATCAGTATGTAATAATCAAAGAGTGATCAATGTTAAGTGCCAGAAATTCTACCGGCAACAATTTTGGGGGGGTAGGTGTGGTTTTTAAGCTCTCGTCCCTTGACTGACAAGGGATTTCGCGGTAAGTGTCCGAAGAAATGCCCCGATTCGAGGGGATTGAGACTTCGAGCATTTGCTGAACATGACTTTGAAAAAGTTGTCCGAAGAAATGCCCCGATTCGAGGGGATTGAGACTAAGCTCTTTTCCATCCTTAAATTCATAGTTTTTCGGTCCGAAGAAATGCCCCGATTCGAGGGGATTGAGACAGGCTTCCGCCTCTGACTGGAAAGGTCCATCAACGGTCCGAAGAAATGCCCCGATTCGAGGGGATTGAGACATAATAATCGTTGGACCTTTCCACACCGCCGAACAGTCCGAAGAAATGCCCCGATTCGAGGGGATTGAGACACCAACTATATGCAATGCATACTGTTTTTCGCGTGTCCGAAGAAATGCCCCGATTCGAGGGGATTGAGACTGATCCGTTACCCAGTATGAGTTATTCTTTTTCCAGTCCGAAGAAATGCCCCGATTCGAGGGGATTGAGACTCGCATACATCCTCCAGGGTCCAACCGCGTGGGTTGGTCCGAAGAAATGCCCCGATTCGAGGGGATTGAGACTTTCTATATTATCGCTTTCATCTTCGCTATAATTGGTCCGAAGAAATGCCCCGATTCGAGGGGATTGAGACCCAATGGTAAGCTGAATATCCTGTGTGTCCTGCTTGTCCGAAGAAATGCCCCGATTCGAGGGGATTGAGACATCGGTGCTGGCCATGACATTGCACCCCTCGCGTGGGTCCGAAGAAATGCCCCGATTCGAGGGGATTGAGACTAGCTGTGATTTGAGATCCTTTTCTTCCATGTCCGTCCGAAGAAATGCCCCGATTCGAGGGGATTGAGACTTTCATCTTTACGGGCAGCTAACCATATTTCAATTGTCCGAAGAAATGCCCCGATTCGAGGGGATTGAGACTAATCGTCGTCGTCGTAGTCGTCGTTATCGTCATAGTCCGAAGAAATGCCCCGATTCGAGGGGATTGAGACTGTGTCTTCTCGACTAGTGCTCCAGTTATAGCACCGTCCGAAGAAATGCCCCGATTCGAGGGGATTGAGACAAGCGTATTGACTTTCACCACCAGCATCTTTCTTGTCCGAAGAAATGCCCCGATTCGAGGGGATTGAGACTTTCAACAGCACTGTCAAACAGGTTCTTGTCCATCGTCCGAAGAAATGCCCCGATTCGAGGGGATTGAGACATTAATGATCTGTCGCATAATGTTCTCCTTGTTTATGTCCGAAGAAATGCCCCGATTCGAGGGGATTGAGACAAGTCCCTATCAAACAGTATTTCACCAAGTTCATGGGTCCGAAGAAATGCCCCGATTCGAGGGGATTGAGACAAACGCGGTTCCACAGGTCCCGCATGGCCTCGGCCTGGGTCCGAAGAAATGCCCCGATTCGAGGGGATTGAGACGATATCTGTAAAGCCATGATTATCAGTATCTATCACTACAGCGACGGTTCTGGCATGAACAAACCCTGAAAGAGCCCAGCAAGTGCATGGTGATCCCAGAATGACCAGGGCGGCCTCTGGCGGTCTGGAAGCAAAGCTCTGAGATAACAATCAGTCGCTGTAGTATTATAAAGTCCGAAGGGGGACCTGATTCAGTCAGTACCGGTTTGGGATGGATGGTCCGGTGGGTTGGGCAGGGTAGTGGCAAAAGAGGGCTGAGCTGAGACTTTCAAGTTCGGCTCCTTTTGGGCCGAATTCTTTAATCGGTTATCCTTGGATCATATGAAAACCTTTTCGCTTTTGGCCACGTCAAGCGGAGTATGTCATCCGAGCACTTTTTTCGGTGTTTTCAGCCATTCTTTGGAATTTTCTTCGTTCTGGATGTTTTTTTGAAAAATATCCCGGCTCAACCGTGAAAGGGTATTGAAACCACTTTCACAAGGAGCCGGAACCATGTGCCTGCACCCACCTCCGTTATGGCCGGATAATTCCCAGCATTTTTTCCCTTCCCTGCAGCTTCATTCCGCCCCTGTTCCAGGGACATTCAGCATTGCAAGCATCATTGCTTCCCTGACCAGCGGGGACCTGGAGAAGATTATGGATCAGATCGAAGCCAATGATCCTTTGTCCTGGTCCAGTGTCTTGGAAGATTACGGCATGAAGCTGGCCTATTGTCCCACAGACATACGTCGGATGATCCATTATCTGGATGAACTGGTGGCCTTACAGGATGTGTTTATTTTGACTTTCTATACTCCTGAAAGACCACAAAGAATATTAGCAGAACCGGACAATCTGGGCTGGATCTGCGGCATGCATTCAGTCTTGCTGGTTCGGGATATGGTCTATGACCCGTATTTGGATATCCGGCAGAGGATCTATGCTCACCACAGCCGCCACTTTCACACCAAATCCATATTTCGAGTTGTGCCGAGCAATTGCCAAAGGGGTTTGTAAGGCCGCCCTTACCCCAAGGGCAGGTCCTATTGAAGTGAGTACATATTTCATTCGAGATGTCAGCGATGAGAAAACACGCATGGAGGTTTGTATGCCTCAACCCCAGGTGAGAATAGTCTCTCCTCCCCAAAAAGAGCAGGAGGAAAAAAGTCAAAGGCAGGCCGGGATTCAGGTCAGTCACCTGGATGCTGAGCAGAACTTTTTGAACCAACTGGCTGAGCACGGCAGTTCAGCTGAAGATCTGGAAAAACGGCGAAAACAGGTCCTGGCTGAGATCAATGATCTCAGAAGCGACAACAGGTGGGAGGATATCGTCACCTTGTTCTATCCCTTGGACCGGCATGTACCGGAGCTGGTCCAGGCCGGATTGGACAACGAACTGCGGGCTGAGCTTGCTTTTGCCCTGGGGCAGACCGGGCGGTATGACCAGGCAATTGCAGAGTTTGAGGCCTGCGTTCAGGCGGACCCGAACTCATTTCTATCTGTCTCCGGGTTGGCCTATGCCCTGTACAACTCTCTCTTTGCAGCCAAAAACCGGGAGATTCTGCTTACTCCGGAAGCCAAGCGGAAGCGGATAGAAGCTGCCCATACCTGGTTTCAAAAGGCGCAAGAAATCAGGCCAGAGGGAGTAACAAACTTCTATCGCCAAGGCATGTTGTACAAAAACCTGCAAGGCAAAACCAGGCTGGCTATACCCTTATTTGCCAAGGCTGTGAAGAACTGGAAGGCGTATTCCCCGGAGAAGCAGGAAGTCCGGCACCAGGAACGTAAGAATTACATCAAATCATTGTACAATCTTGCCTCCTGCCGGTCCAAAATCGAAGAAGTCAAAGGGGCCTTGCCCCTTATTGAAGAGTGCATCCAGGAAGATGAGTCCAGTGGGCTGCTGAAGATGGAGCACAAGTATTTTGCCTTGGGTAAGATCCAGTATCAGCTTGGCAATTTGGACCAGGCCCTGCATGCATTGGACATGGCTACCGGGTTTATCAATGCCAAAGACGGGGATTATGTCTTTGAGCTCAAGGCCAGGGTCTTTTTGCAGAAAAAGGAATTTCAAACCGGACTGGATACTGTTCGGAGCATTCCAGTAAAGGCCAGGAGGCCGTATGTGCACTGGACCGAGGCTGACCTGCTCATGGGCCTGGGCCAGGTGGACAGAGCCAAAGAGGTCCTCCACCGTAGTGCGGAACGGGACCGGCGCTCAAAGCACCGGGCCTTGATCCGTTTGGCCAAGATTGAATTTTGGCTCAAAAATAATGATCAGTCCAAGGATCTGGCTTTGAAGGCAGACACCTTTCACCGGGAAACCTTTACCACACCTGATCCGGATGGACTGTTCTGGGCCGCGGCGGCCTGCATCCGCCTGGGCCAGATGGAACAAGCTTCCAGATTGGCGGATGAACTGGAAGCATTCAGACCGGGGTATCCGTATCTGAACAAGTTGAGGCGGTTGTGTAAGGTTTGATGCAAAATCTCCAACCCGGAAGTGCCACATGCACAGAGTCTATATCCTGGAGCAGGGGACGTATCTGCGTAAGTCAGGGAACAATTTGGTTCTGGTCAAAGATCGGACAACCGTTGATGAGGTCCCTTTGCCCCAGCTGGAACATTTGGTCCTGTCCGGGTTCATTTCCCTGTCCGGAGCGGTAATCAATGCCTTGGTCCACAACCGGGTGGAAACCGTACTTTTGGACCGAAATTTTGGATTTCGGGCCAGGCTGCACGTGGACGAGCACAAACATGTCCAGCGCCGGCAAAGCCAGTACCTGCGGCTGAGCGAACACGATTTTTGTCTTCGGACAGCCAGATTCATTGTCAGCGCAAAACTGAATCATCAGGCCAGGTTTCTGCAAATAAAAGGGAGGCAATCCGAATCCAACGCCTTGCTCTCCTGGGCAGCGGCCATCAGAGCCGTTGCCAAAGGAGTAGGGCAGGTAGGGGATATGGAGCTTGTCCGCGGGGCGGAAGGGCATGGATCAAGACTCTATTTTCAAGCCTTTGCTCATCTGATCAAAAATCCTGGATTTACCTTTCAGGGGCGTAACCGTCGGCCTCCGTTGGATCCGGTCAATGCCATGCTGTCTTTTTGTTATACCCTGCTGACCAATGAGGTGCTTACAGCCATTAAGATTGTTGGCCTGGATCCTTATCTGGGCAGCCTGCATGAGGTGGCCTACGGCCGTCCGTCGCTGGCCTGCGATTTGGTGGAAGAATGGCGGACATTTGTGGTCGACAGGCTGGTTCTGGGTTTGATCAATTCCCACAGCATCGGACCGGATGACTTTGTGACCCGAACCCCAGGGGATCTGGATTATGTGGATGAGCAGGACTTGAAGTCCAAGCGGCCGGTGGAATTAAAGCCAGGTCCAAGAAAGGCCCTGGTCGAGGCTTATGAAAAATGGATGGAGAGAAAGATTCAGGATCCGAACCAGGGGGATTCCACTTCTCACCGGCAGCATATCCTGCGACAGGTTCGGCTCTTTTCTGCATATTTAAACGGTGATACAGAGTCATATGTCCCCTTCCCCTGGTCCAGTATCCGTTGATCGATGTTGGGCATATTCTCAGGATAAACCCTGGGAACCAAAAAACCGTGAACCCTAAACCGTGAACCCTAAACCGTGAACCTGGAACCGTGAACCCTGAACCTGGAACCGCAAAATGTTTTACCTGGTATGCTTTGATATTGTCGATGATTCGAGCAGGAATAAGGTGGCCAAGGTCCTGAAAGGCTATGGCTACAGGGTCCAAAAATCCGTGTTTGAATGTCCGGACCTGACGGAAAAGCACTTTTTGAAGCTCAAGGACAGACTTGAAAGCCTGATAGACCAGACTGAAGACAGCGTTCGGTATTACCGCCAGTGCAAGGGTTGCCTGCGGGACTGCGAAATGTCCGGGATAGGGGATCTGCCGGAGATAAGGGATTTTCAGGTTATTTGAATTCCACCTGTACGAGTTATGAAACGAGGCCGTGCGGCCTGTGTGCTGCTATCTGAAGAGCAGTATCAAAGATTGCGGGGGGCTGCTTGGGAACATTTAGGAGAGACAATAGCTGCCATGCGTGAGGGGGCAGAGGCAAAGGGACTTACACAAGAAAAGCTGGATGAACTTTTGACAGATGATAGCTAAGCGAGTTGTAATGAATCCGTTTCAGGGAATTCCTATTGTACTACCAGCAAAGGCATTGGCATATATGTAGATAATGCCAAATGGCCGTCCCCACAAAAAAATCCCGGACTGAAATGCTTCAGCCCGGGATTTTTTTTGAAAAGGTCCAGCTCAAGGCCGCAAACCTCTCATAAGAGGCGGCTTGCTATATTTCACATTATCTTGTTTCATTCGCAAAATACACGAAAGAATTACAAGAATATTTTCCTATTCCGTGGTTAAATCTTTGCCCGTGGGCTTCTTCCTCGTCCAAACTGGCGGCCGCCGCCAGCGGCAGAGCTGACATCTGAAACTACCGTGTCATTTAGAGACACGATATTGACAAATGTCTGCCTATAAGCTACGAAAATTCATTCAAAACACACTTTCACGCTTGGATATTATATGTCCCCTCCTGATCAGGTTGAGAGCATTGTGTCCTTGTCGGACCTGAGGCCTCAGTTTCTTTTTTCTGACCTCTCTGTTTGCAAGCTCAATTTCCACCTGCGACCCGAAAAAACCCTCCCTCCTTATTTCTATTTCGGCTCCACCTGGCGCGGGGTCTTGGGCTGGGAAATGATGAAATTGATCTGCCCGTTTACCAAACATCAATGCGCCACCTGTTGCATCCAGTCCAACTGTCCATATTTTGGTCTTTTTGAGCATCAGACCTCTCTGCCGGGAGTCCAGGACGCACCCAGGGGGTATGTTGTGTACCCTTGCAGGGATGATGAAGGCGTGATCCAACTCAACATCACCTTGGTCGGCCATTGTGTGAACTATTTGCCGGTGGTTATTGAATCTGTGTCCAGGGCGGCCAAAAGAGGTATTGGCCGGGAGAAGATTCGCTTTACACTGTGCGATGTACGGACAGATACTCCACCAGGGTATGATTTGAAACAAGCAGTCCAGGATCTTCCCCAAGGGTCGTTACCTCTGTCTGAGTGGCTGGGAAAGGAGCAGGATTTTGCAGGTCCAGTACGTATTTCCCTGCCCACTCCTCTTCGTTTGCGACGTCAGGGCCGGTACCTGGACCGTCTGGAATGGCCTTTTTTCTTTCAGTCTCTGGCCCGGCGTCTGGAGGGACTTGATTGCGTTTTTGGCCAGGGTGAGCCTGTGGGATCTGCAATCTGGAAGGAACTGGCTGATCATTTTTCCCGTCTTTCCCCGCCGACAATTATGCAGGGCAGACCAGATGAATCTGCCAACCGGGCGACCTGGCTGGAATGGAAGGATCTCAAGCGCTTTTCCAACCGCCAAAAAAAGAAGGTGCCCATGGGCGGCCTGGTGGGTGAGATAGTGATTCAGGATCTTGATCCCTGGCTTTATACCTGGCTGCGGGCTGCTGAACTCCTGCATGTAGGCAAGGGCGCGGGTATGGGCCTGGGCCGGGTGGAAGTGTCAGGTGTTGTCCATGTCTGATCTCTTGCTGACCACTTTGGGCATCACCTGGCAGCAGGAATATCGCATATAGAGATAGCCAATAAGCTGCATCGGACGGCCATACATTTTTCTGATGGCCTCAATTTGTGGGGATCTGCCCCTATAGGCTATGCCTTGACTGGCTGCAATTATTTTCGAAATTTTGAAAAAGGGAAACATTGAGCCGTACTCATACGTATAGGGAAAGACATTCACTCTATATGACAGGAGGATGATATGGTGGAGCGAGTCTTAGTGTGTACAGTTGGAGGATCCCACCAACCCATTATTCAAGCTATTGAGCAGCTGGCTCCTTGCCTCACAGTTTTTGTTTGCTCAACAGGAAAAAGCTCATCTGTTTATATTATTAACGGAGAAGGCAAGGTCATAAAGGAAAATCAAAATGATGAAAAACCAAGCTTACCTAATATACCTACTATAGTTAACATAAATAAAGAAGATTATAATATAGTTTCTGTTCCTCCTGATGATTTGGATGAGGTTTTTAAGATATTGCATTCAGAAATATATGACATTCAAAATAGTTATCCAAAAGCGATGCTGTATGCTGATTATACAGGTGGAACAAAGACTATGACAGCTGGACTTATCCTAGCTGCTCTTGAGCACGATATCCATTTACATTTGGTCAAAGGAGCGAGAACGAACTTGGAAAAAGTCTCTGAAGGAACTCAGTGGGCTGTTCCAGCAAGTGTAGATTGGATAAAGTTTTATAGGACAGTGCAGAACCATCTTTCTTCCTGGAATCAATATGCGTATGGACAAGCTGTGCGTGGAATGGAATCAATGAATATCCCCACGGACTCAAAGCTTCAAGAAAAGTTTTTCAAAGTAAAGACTTTAAGTCAAGCCTTTGATGCCTGGGATCGTTTTGACCACGAAAAAGCCAAACAGTTGTTAAGCGTCTATCGATCTGAGGTCAATCCCCAGTATGTACCCTATTTTTTGATTCTCGATGTGCTCTGTGCAGACAACAACAAAGCTACAGAGCCGGCTTGTATTTATGATCTGTGGCTCAATGCATTACGCCGAGCGAGCCAAGGAAGATACGATGATGCAGTAGCCCGAATTTATAGGATAATAGAATGGACAGCACAGTGGATTTTATGGGCCCAATGCGGAGTGTCCACATCTGATATTCCAGAAGATTTTATTCCCCAGGAATTGGATATTCGAAAGAATAGACAGGGAAAGTATCAAGCTCCATTGTATCATTCCTGGCAGCTTGTCAAATATA
>Ga0182239_1000883_pt1 | contig 10371 bp, 9 predicted proteins | sample hydfrate6_PW_210_FD_132456 | JGI IMG/M metagenome (GOLD analysis project Ga0182239, IMG submission 132456) | Subsurface microbial communities from deep shales in Texas, USA - hydraulic fracturing test 6_PW_210 | ecosystem: Environmental > Aquatic > Deep subsurface > Shale gas/oil reservoir >...
AAGTCCACGTTGCTGCTGCAGGTTTTCCAGCAACTGGCGGCAAAGCAGCGCAAGGTCCTTTATGTTTCGGGCGAGGAATCGGCCCGGCAGCTCAAGATGCGCAGCCGACGGCTGGCGGCCTCGGCTCCCGGCATGTACGCGGTCTCGGAGATCGACATTGACGCCATCATACAGATGGTCCATGATCAGCAGCCCGAGGCGCTGGTCATTGATTCCATCCAGACCATGTTTTCCCATGACGCGGCTTCTGCGCCGGGCAGCGTGGCCCAGGTGCGCGAGTCCACCATGAAGCTGATGGTAATGGCCAAGCAGACAGGGATACCGACGTTTTTGATCGGGCATGTCACCAAGGAGGGTGCCATTGCGGGCCCCCGGCTCATGGAGCACATGGTGGACACGGTGCTGTATTTCGAGGGCGACCAGAACCACATGTTCCGGATTCTGCGGGCGGTCAAGAACCGTTTCGGCTCCACCAACGAAATCGGCGTATTTGAAATGAAGGAATCGGGCCTCGAAGAGGTGGCCAACCCGTCTGCGGTATTTTTATCCGAGCGGGCCTTAAGTGCGCCCGGATCGGTGGTCACCGCGTGCATGGAGGGCACCCGGCCCATCCTGGTGGAGCTCCAGGCCCTGATTTCCGGAACCGGTTATGCCACGCCCCGGCGCACGGTCCTGGGTCTGGATTACAACCGGGTTTCCCTGCTGGTGGCCGTGATGGAGAAAAAACTGGGACTCAACGTGGCCGGCCAGGATATTTTCATGAACGTGGCCGGCGGGGTCCGGGTATCCGAGCCGGCCGTGGATCTGGGCATCATTGCGGCGGTGGCCTCGAGTTTCCTGGACCGGGCCGTGCCCGAGGGGATGCTTCTTTTGGGCGAGGTGGGCCTGACCGGCGAGGTCCGCGGGATCTCCCACCTGGCGCCCCGGATCGCGGAGGTGCAGAAAATGGGGTTTACCCGGTGCATTGTGCCCAAAAGCAGTATCAAGCAGGTGGGCACGACAAAGGGAATCGAGCTCATCGGCATCAACCGGCTGCCCGAGATGATGGAAATCCTGTTTTGATAAGGGCGGACACACAGGTCCGCCCCTACATTTGAAAATTTGATATGACGCGGAAGAAATCAAAATCCGGTGCCGGCAGCCGGGCGCAGCCGGATTACTACGCCCGGCAGGCCAAAAAGGATCGGTTCCCGGCCAGGTCCGTGTACAAGCTACGGGAGATCCAGGAAAAATACCGCCTGATCCGGCCGGGCCACACGGTCCTGGACCTGGGATGCGCCCCGGGATCGTGGCTTTGTTATGCAGCCGACCTGGTGGGCCCGTCCGGGCGCGTGATCGGGGTGGACCCGAAGCCCGCGGACGTTGAAGATCGTGCAAATATGCTTATATTTCAAATGGATATAAACGAACTGGAGCCGCCTGCGTGGGAAGTCATTGACCCGGGCGTGGATGCGGTGTTAAGCGATATGGCGCCTTCGACCACGGGCCGCAAGGAAGTGGATGCCGTCCGTTCCGAGCAGTTGTGCGAAATGGCGCTTTACGTGGCCGATCGGGCGCTTAGGCCGGGCGGCGCGTTCGTGTGCAAGATATTTCAGGGCTCGGATTTCAAGGCGTTTTCCGAATCGGTCCGGGCCCGGTTTGAGAACATGAAGATATTCAAGCCCCGGAGCTGCAGAAAGGAAAGCAAGGAGATCTACATTATCGGCATGGGGAAAAAACAGGAGGCATAAATGGCGGGACACAGCAAGTGGGCAAACATCAAGCATAAAAAAAGCGCCGAGGATGCCAAGCGCGGCAAGATTTTCACCAAGATCGTCAAGGAAATCATCGTGGCCGCCCGCATGGGCGGAGGCGATCCGGATGCCAATCCCCGGCTGCGCACGGTGCTGGAAAAGGCCAAGCAGAACAATCTGCCCAAGGAAAACATTGACCGGGCCGTCAAGAAGGGCACGGGCGAGCTCGAAGGGGTCAATTACGAGGAAAACGTCTACGAGGGCTACGGGCCGGGCGGGGCGGCCGTGTACGTGGAATCCCTGTCAGACAACAAGAACCGCACGGTTGCCGATATCCGCCACATTTTCAGCAAGCACGGCGGCAGCATGGGGGAAAACGGATGTGTGTCCTGGGTGTTTGACAAGAAGGGATGGATTCCGGTCAAAAAAAGCGATGCAGACGAGGAAACCCTCATGGAGACCGCGCTTGAAGCCGGTGCCGAAGACATCCGAGACGAAGAAGACGTGTTTGAAATCATCACGCCGCCGGACAAGTTCGAGCATGTCAAGGCGGCCCTGCGGGAGGCCGGGGTTGCCTTCGAGGGCGAAGAGGTGACCATGCTGCCCCAGACCACCATCAGCCTGACCGGCTCGGATGCGGAAAAAATGCTCAAGCTGATGAACGCGCTTGATGACAACGACGATGTGCAGCGGGTGCACACAAACGCCGATATCCCGAGCGAGGTGATGGAAGCATTTGCGTAAGCGTTTTTCTGAAACCACGAAGCACACGAAGATCACGAAGTAAAAGCTTGTTCTATTATTTTTTCTTCGTGCGCTTCGCGCTCTTCGTGGTTATAGATAATTGGTTGGCATCAAGCACTGAAGGCTTTACAAAAAATCGCCGGGCGAAATTTTTCGCCCGGCGATTTTTTTATAGGTTGAAGTTTTGATGGCACCGTAAAAAGTCCTAAAACTGGTATAATCGCCAAACAATAAAAAAATAACCTCTTGATTTTACTTAACACTTAATCACTTAAAACTTAACACTGCCTGTAAAAAAGACTTTTTACAGGCTTATCAGTTTTAAACAGCGGTTTATACGGTTTCGGCTACCGGCTCTTGCCCGGTTTCCGGCTGTTTTTGTTTTTCCACGTGAAACGTGATCTCATCGCCGCTGACGTCTGCAACTATCCGGTCGCCCTCGCTTACTTCGCCTTCCAGGATCTTCATGGAAAGCGGGTTTTCCACCAGGTGCTGGATGGTGCGCTTCAGCGGCCGGGCGCCGTAGACCGGGTCAAACCCCCGCCTTGCCAGCAGGTCCCTGGCCGCGTCCGTGAGATCGATTTCAATGCTTTTTTCCTCCAGCCGCTTTTCCAGGTGTTTGAACTGGATATCCACGATATCGCGCAGCTGTTCGCTGGTCAGGTTGTGGAATATGATCAGCTCGTCGATCCGGTTTAAGAATTCCGGCTTGAAAGTGGCGCGCAGCGAGCCCAGCACGCGCTCTTCCATCTGCTCCCGGTTCTGCTCGCTGTGATTCTGGATTTCCTGGGTGCCCACGTTGGACGTCATGATAATGATGGTATTTCTGAAGTCCACGGTCTTTCCCTGGCCGTCTGTCAGGCGGCCGTCATCCAGGATCTGGAGCAGTGTGTTGAACACGTCTGCGTGCGCCTTTTCGATTTCGTCAAACAGGATCACCGAGTAGGGCCGCCGCCGGACCGCCTCGGTGAGATATCCGCCTTCCTCGTAGCCGACGTATCCCGGCGGTGCACCGATCATGCGGGACACGGCGTGTTTTTCCATGTACTCGGACATGTCCAGGCGGACAATGGCCTGCTCGTCGTCATAGAGAAATGCCGCCAGGGCCTTGGCCAGCTCGGTTTTGCCCACGCCGGTGGGCCCCATGAAGATAAAGGACCCGATGGGCCGGTTGGGATCCTGCAGGCCGGAGCGCGCGCGCCGCACCGCGTTGGACACCGCTGTGACGGCCTGTTCCTGGCCCACCACCCGGCTCTTGATACGCTCTTCCATGGCCACGAGCTTTTCGCGCTCGGTCTCAAGCATCTTGGATACCGGGATGCCGGTCCACTTGGAAACAATATAGGCGATGTCCTCGGCATCGACTTCCTCGCGCAGCATGCGGCTGGTTTTCTGCAGCTCCACCAGTTTTGCGTTGGCCTCCTCGATTTCCTTCTGGATTTCGTTTCGCCGGCCGTAGCGCAATTGGGCCACACGCTCCAGGTCGCCCCGGCGCTGGGCCTGCTGCTCCTCGGTGCCGAGCTGGTCAAGCTCGGTTTTCAGTTCGCGCAGCCGCTGGATCGCCTGCTTTTCGTTCTGCCAGTGGGCGTTCATCCGGTGGTATTCCTCCTTTAAGCCCTCCAGCGTTTTTTCGATCTTTTGCAGGCGTTCCCGGCTGGCGTTGTCGGATTCCTTTTTCAGGGCCTCGCGCTCGATTTCCAACTGGGTGATGCGCCGCTGGATCTCGTCGATTTCCGTGGGCTTGGAATCGATTTCGATGCGCAGCCGGGAGGCAGCCTCGTCGATTAAGTCAATGGCCTTGTCCGGCAGAAACCGGTCGGTGATATACCGGTCAGACAATGTGGCCGCGCCCACGATGGCCGAGTCCTTGATTTTCACGCCGTGGTGCACCTCGTATTTCTGCTTCAGGCCCCGCAGGATGGACACGGTGTCCTCCACGCCGGGCTCAGAGGTCATCACGGGCTGGAATCGGCGCTCCAGTGCCGCGTCTTTTTCAATGTTTTTCCGGTATTCGCTGATGGTGGTGGCGCCCACGCACCGCAGCGAGCCCCGCGCCAGTGCGGGCTTTAACATGTTGGATGCGTCCATGGCGCCTTCGGCCGCACCCGCGCCCACCAGGGTGTGAAGCTCGTCGATAAACAGGATGATCTGACCCTCGGACTTTTCCACTTCCTTTAAAAGGGCTTTCAGGCGGTCCTCGAACTCGCCCCGGTACTTGGCCCCGGCGATCAGCGCGCCCATGTCCAGGGCAATAATGCGCCGGTCCTTGAGTGTTTCGGAAACGTCGCCCTCCACGATTCGCTGGGCCAGGCCCTCCACGATTGCGGTTTTGCCCACGCCCGGCTCCCCGATGAGCACAGGGTTGTTCTTGGTGCGCCGCGAGAGCACCTGGGCGATGCGCCGGATTTCCTCGTCCCGGCCGATGACCGGGTCGAGCTTGCCGAGTCTGGCCTGCTCGGTTAAATCACGGCTGTATTTTTCCAGGGCCTGGTACTTGTCCTCCGGGTTCTGGTCTGTAATGGTCTGGTTGCCCCGGATTTCGGTGAGCGCGTTTAAGATGTCGTCGCGCTTTAATCCGTGCCGCCCGAAAATGCGGGCGACATCGCCTTCCTTGGCCTCGGCCATGGCCAGGAAGATGTGCTCGATGGAGACGTACTGGTCCTTCATGTTCGAGGCCGTGGTAAAGGCCGATTCCAGGAGCTTCTTGCACTGGTTGGAAATGTAGACCTCCGCGGTGCCTTCGACCCGGGGCAGTTTTTCCATGGCCGCGTTGACGTCTTTTTGCATCTCTGAGGGATTGGCCCCGATTTTCCGGACCATGGATACCACTATTCCCTGGGGATCATCAAGCATGCCGGCCAGCAGGTGAACGGCTTCGATCTGCTGGTGATTGTGCTGACTGGCCCGGGAATGGGCATCCTGAATCAGTTCCTGGGATTTTATGGTAAACTTGTCAAATCTCATAGAGACCCCCTTATACCTAAATCGCTCAATTTAGGTTATATATCGTTTCATCTCATGATCTACGTCATGAGGCAGCAATCTGATTGGATTCTTTGTATTTGGAATTACTCAAAAATACAATAAGCACGGAAGGCGGGTTGTCAATGCGGCCCCCGGGGGCCGGAGGGAAATAATTTTAATTGACCGGCGGGGCAGATGCCCTTATTTTTAATTTAATCAGTTGCAATTCGGCGTTTTTGCGGATCCGCGGTCCCTGGCAGGAAGGATGCAATTTCAACCCCAAAAGGGAGTGTCTATGACCAGGCAGACGTCTTTTACCAAGCACGAGCGAAAGGTCCTCCCGGATTTCCGGCAGAAAATCAACAGCTCGGAATCCACAGAGGATGTAAAGAAATTCTTTTCCTACACCGTAACCTCCTTGTTAAAGGAGATCCTGCCCGAAGATGTCACCCCGGAGTTCGAGGACATCCGGCTGGCCCCGGGATCCAGCCCGCCTTACCGGGTCAGCGCCAGGTTGATGGAAGCCCCGGAATTTTCCCGGACATGGCAGAATTCGGATCTTTCCAAGATGCTCGAGCGCCTGGCCGAAACCGCGCTGAACCGATACCGGCGCCTGGAAAAGCATCCGGAAAAGACCGATTCCAAGATTCAGCGCCGCTACGAAAACCGGTAGGCAAAGCGCGCCAGCCGGGCTAGAAGTTTCTGGGCTTGCAGATAATCTCCCGCACGCGCAGGTCAAATACATTGGTCTGATGCGCCGGTTTGACCACCAGGGCCGTATCTGCGCCCCGGCCGGTGCCGCCGATGGCAATCACATCGCTGCCTGACAGGGCGCCGCCGTCTGCGGCCATGATCGTGATTTCCACGCCCACCTTTGTGCCCTGGCCGAGCATGCGCAGGGTATCTGCCATGATCAGGGCGGGATAGCTCCCGCCGTGTTTTTTTGCAATCCCGCGTTCCACGCCGGAAAGCGCGTGGGTGGCTTCGATGACTCTGACCCCTTCCTCCTCCAGGTCCTTTCTGGTGTCTTCCTCCATGGATTTGGTGAAAGGCTCCTTGAAACCGCAGTGGTAGGTCACCGCGATGATCCGGACGCCCTTGAACATCTCCATGGCCTTGTATGCAGTGTGCCCGGTGGATGAGGCGACCACGACTTCGTTGATTTCAAGTTCCATGGCCCGGTCATATGCCAGTTCCAGGGTCTGCGCGGTGTTGTCCCGGCCGGCTGCTTCAAAATACGTGAAAAATTTGTCCATGCTCATGATGTCCTGCCGTGTGTTCAGGTTTGCGGGGTTTCTGCCGGATCGCAGGTCTGCTGCGGACCGATTTTCGGCTCAATTATCATTGTGATCAAAGCTCCTATATTGTACTATAGGAATAACGCACAGGAACTGCAAGCATAGCCAAACGAAAAAGCCCGTTTTTGAAGTCGGGTTTCGGAGAATACACATGATTATTGATATGCATACGCACCTGTTTCCCACGACAATCCGGGAAAACCGCGAAAATTTTTTTCTCGACGAACCGGCCTTTGCATTGCTCTACCGCGACCCCGGGGCCCGAATGGTGGGCTCGGATGAAATGGTCCGCGCCATGGATGAACACGGAGTGGATGTCTCTGTGGTCTTCGGGTTTCCCTGGATGAACCCGGATACCTGCAAGCGGCACAACGATTATATCCTGGAATCCGTAAACCGCCACCCGGACCGGTTCGTGGGGTTCTGCTGCGTCAATCCGTATACGCGGGAGGCTGAAAAGGAGGTGCAGCGCAGCCTGGACAACGGGTTGTCCGGGGTGGGGGAACTGGCCCTGTACCAGGAGGGCGGGATTACCGAAGATGCCGTGCAGCGGATCGAACCGATCATGGCGCAGTGCCGGCAGAAAAACCTGCCCGTGCTGTTTCACACCAATGAACCCGTGGGCCACGTGTATCCCGGAAAAAGTGATAATACCCTGGCCCAGATCTACAACCTGGTCCGGACCTATGGGGAGAACACCATTATACTGGCCCATTGGGGTGGGGGCCTGTTTTTTTACAACCTGCTGAAAAAAGAGGTCCGGGACGTTCTGGCAAATGTGTATTTTGACAGCGCGGCCTCCCCGTTTCTCTATGATCCGCAGATATACCGCGTGGCCATGGAACTGGCAGGAGAAGAAAAGATCCTTTTCGGCACCGATTATCCCCTGATTCCGCCGTCGCGCTATTATAAGGAAATCGAGGCTGCGGGCATCTCCGCGGCGGCGCGGGAAAAACTGCTCGGCGCCAATGCGGCAAGGGTTTTGTCAATTATAGATGAATAGATTATACGAACGACTGCAGCAGGAAGCCATCCGGATTGCAAACCTGTATCCGGTGCCGGATTTTTACCGGGATTTTGCCGGGGCGGTTCGGGCTTCCAGGCGGTTTTTTGACGGCGATGCGATTGTTGCCGAACTGTGGCAGTTCGTGTCCGAAACCATTGAAAACGACTTCGGGCACGGCTTGACCCATGTCTATCACGTGGCCCTGGATGCCGGGACCCTGGCGCAGATTGAATCCGCATCGGTTTGCGGCCGGGATGAACAAATCGAACACCGGGTGCGCATGGCCCAGGCAGCCGGGCTGCTTCATGATATCAAGCGAAAGGAGAAAAATCATGCCCGGGCGGGCGCGGAATATGCGCGCCGGCTGCTGTGCTACTTTCCGTTTTCCGGGTCAGACACTGAGGCGATCTGCCTGGCCATCGGCAATCACGAGGCCTTCGGCGTAAATCAGAAAGGCCGTACAAGGGCATCCGAGCTGTTGTCCGATTGCCTTTACGATGCAGACAAGTTTCGGTGGGGACCGGAGAATTTCACCCAGACGCTCTGGGCGATGGTTTCGTATCATGATGTGCCCCTGGATCGTTTTCTTTCACATTATCCCCGGGGCATGGCCTATCTGAAAAAAATCCGGAACACCTTCCGCACGCCCACGGGCCGGCGCTACGGACCGCAGTTTATCGACCTGGGCATTGCCATCGGCGAGGAGCTGCACGAATTGATCTACAGGGAATTTGCCGACCACATCGCGCCTTCCTGAGGCTATGCATGGGCCCGGGCCCCGCCTTCCTTTTGGTGCTTGGCCGCAAGAATCGGCGTGTTTAAAATCAGGGCCGATGATCCTTCCATGCGCTGGATGTCCAGGCTCAGCGCGTCCCGGTCGATTTCGAAATACCGGGTAATGACCTCCACGAGATCCTGCTGCAGGTCTTCGAGCATATCATCCCTGACCTCGAGCTTGTCATAGACCAGGGCGAACTGCAGCCGCTTTTTGGCAACGTTTCTGCTGCTGTCCGGCTTGTTGAGCAACTTTTTGATCAGGGAATGAAACGTCATCTTTTAGCCGTCCTGTTTTTTCGACCGAGTTTTTTGCCGACCTTCTGCCAGAACGAGCGGCCGGCCATGGGGTCTTCAACCGGCAGATCCGGGTGGCCGTCAAGGCGCATGGCAATGCGGTTAAAAGCCATGCCGGCCCTGGAGTCCTTTTGCTGAACAAGCGGATTGCCGGTGTTTGACGAGACCACCACCGCGTCATCCATCTCCACTAAGCCCAGCAGGTCTATGGAAAGCACGTCCACCACGTCTACGTGGCTCAGCATGTCGCCTTTTTCCACCAACTGGGGCACGATCCGGTTGACGATCAGCCGCGGGGTGATCGACCGGGCATAAAGCAGTCCAATAACCCGGTCTGCATCGCGCACCGAGGACACTTCCGGCGTGCAGACCACGATGGCCTCGTCTGCGGCTTCAATGGCGTTTTTAAACCCCTGCTCAATGCCGGCCGGGCAATCGAGCAGGGCAAAGTCGTATTCCCGCCGCAGCTTGTTGCAGAGCCATGTCATGTTTTGCGGTTTGATCACGCTTTTCTCGTCGCTCTGGGAGGCCGGGATCAGGTAGAGGTTGTCGATCCGGCGATCCTTGAGCGCGGCCTGCCTGAGCTTGCACCGGCCCTGGATCACGTCCACCACGTTGAACACGATCCGGTTCTCCAGGCCCATGACCACATCCAGGTTGCGCAGGCCGATGTCCATGTCCAGCACGGCCACGCGCTTGCCCTGTTTGGCAAGGGCCGCGCCTACGGACGCGGTCACCGTTGTTTTGCCCACGCCGCCTTTGCCGGACGTGACGACGATTATTTTACCGTCCAATATTCACCTCGCGATTATAAATTCGAAGCACGAATTTCGATGTTCGGATTTTTCCGCTCATCTGACTTCAGGCCATGCCAGGCGCTTAAAGGGGTTGTCCTTTGTGTAATCTGCCACCACGACCCGGCTGTTGTCCAGGGATGCGAATTCCGGTTTTTTCCCGGCGGACGCGGGCATTCCGGCGGCCACGTAACCGCCGATCTGGATCTGGGTGGGCCGGAAATCCATGGCCACCACGATGGCCGATTCGTTGTCCGGCTGCCCGGCCGCGGCCGTGCCCAGCAGGGTACCGAGGATAATGATGTCCCCGCCGGCAATGGCCTCGGCGCCCGGGTTGAGATCCCCGAGGATCACCAGGTGCTTGCGTGCCTCCACCTTTTGCCCGGAGCGGACGCGGCCCGCGATGACCATGGAGTCCTCGGTCTGGTAGAGCCAGCCGTTTTCCGGGTCCGGGCGGGTGTTTGCGTCTGTCGGGGGTCTTTTCGGCGCCGGCGGCCGGGAGACCCGGCCCACCTGGAAGCGGTTTTTTAAAAAAGTGCTCAAATCTTCGAGAAGCGGTTCGTCGAGGGCTTTTTCGCCCGGATCCAGAATGATCCGGGCGTTTACGGCCTGGTGCCGCAGACGTTCAAAAGGCTTGCACAACTCCTTTTTCAAGACCTCGACAGGCAGGGATGCGTCCATGGTGATCCAGAGACTGTCGCCCACGCCTTTGAGCCTGACCGGGGGATCGGGGTGTGACATATGTAAGCCCATCATCATGT
>Ga0182239_1000884_pt1 | contig 10370 bp, 10 predicted proteins | sample hydfrate6_PW_210_FD_132456 | JGI IMG/M metagenome (GOLD analysis project Ga0182239, IMG submission 132456) | Subsurface microbial communities from deep shales in Texas, USA - hydraulic fracturing test 6_PW_210 | ecosystem: Environmental > Aquatic > Deep subsurface > Shale gas/oil reservoir >...
GCCGTTACCCGGCAAATAAAAAATGTGACCTTTGCCTTTCTTGCTTGGCGACCTTTGCGCCTTGAGCGAAGCGGGCGGTTCAAGATTCTCTTGGTTGGGTTGCGGGCGTAGCTCGCCTTGGTTGTTTTTGTTGACGATTATCGAAGGCCAACCCGGAAATTACAATATCATCCTATCATGTTGATTTTATTCTTATAACCGTGAACCGTGAACCTGGAACCTTGAACCCGCAAGTGGAGAACAATATCCGGAAAACTGATACTGCTGGCCGCTGGGGCGGCGAGGAGTTTATGATTATTTGTCCGGAAAAAGACCGGAAAGGAGCGTACATTCTGGCCGAGAATCTCCGCCAGAAGATCGCTTCCAAGCCCATTGCCAATGCAGGGCATATAACCTGCAGTTTTGGTATAGCCGAATACATTCTTGGTCAAGGAGAAAATACCCTGGTGGCTGGAGCGGACAAGGCCTTGTATCAGGCCAAAAACAGGGGCAGAAATATGGTTGTCTAAAAGTGATAGGCTGGAATTCACGGTCATTGACAGATTCGTGTCTGATCATCTAAACAGGGTTTTGCACTCTAAGAGGTTTTTAGACACGATCAGCATAAGGAGGCTCCATGACCAGAAGTGTGAATTATGAACCCTTAAGCCCTTTGCATTTTCTGGAACGCAGCGCCTACGCCTTTCCGGAAAAAACAGCTATCATTTACGAGGACACAACCTATACCTATGCCCAGTTCAAAGACCGGGTCTGTCGTCTGGCTACTGCCTTGAAACAGCGGGGCATTGGCAAAGACGATAAAGTGGCCTTTTTGTGCCCCAATATCCCGCAGACCCTGGAAGCCCACCAAGGAGTCCCCCTACTCTCCGCTATCCTGGTAACAATCAATATCCGCCTCTCATCCCAGGAAATCTCCTACATTCTGCAGGACTCTGGAAGTAAAATCCTGTTTGTGGATACAGAATTGGCTCCGTCCATCGAGCCCATCCTGGACGAAATCAAGGGCATCGAGATCGTCAATGTCTGCGATGTCCAGGGCAAGGCCTTTGACGGTCCGGACTACGAGGAATTCCTGGACGTCCAGCCAGAGACCTTCCACTTTGGGGTGGAGGATGAGCTGCAGCCCATCACCATCAACTACACCAGCGGAACCACCGGCCGGCCCAAGGGGGTCATCTACTCCCATCGCGGGGCCTATTTGAACGCCCTGGGTGAGATCCTGGAATACCACATCCATCATCGCTCCAAGTACGTCTGGACCCTGCCCATGTTCCATTGCAACGGATGGTGCCATACCTGGGGAGTGAACGCCCCGGGAGCTACCCACATCTGCCTGCGCAAGGTGGTTCCGGAAGACATCTTTGCCGCCATTTCCAAGAATCAAGCCACTCATCTGTGCGGTGCCCCGGTGGTCCTCTCGGCCATGGCTGATTACGCCAGCAAAAATACGGTGAACGTGCCGGATGGCTTTGTCATCAACACGGCCGGCGCCCCGCCCTCTCCGGCCATTATCCGCCAGATGGAGGCCATTGGCTGCAATCTGACCCAGTCCTACGGTCTGACCGAGGTCTATGGACCGCACAGCCTGTGCGCCTGGAAGGAAGAATGGGACGACCTGTCTGTGGAGGAACGGGCCAAGATCAAAGCTCGACAGGGCGTACCCTACGTGACCACCAGCTACATGGATGTCCTGGATATAGACACCATGCAGCCCATCCCCCATGATGGCGAGACCATCGGTGAGATCGCTATGTGGGGCAACAACGTCATGCTTGGGTATCACAATAAACCGGAAGAGACCGCCGAGGCCTTTCGCGGCGGGGTGTACCACAGCGGAGACCTGGCTGTGACCCATCCGGACGGGTATGTGGAGATAAAGGATCGCTTAAAGGATATCATCATCAGCGGCGGGGAAAACATCTCCTCTGTGGAAGTGGAAAATGCCATTTATGAACATCCGGATGTCCTGGAAGTCGCGGTGGTTTCCATGCCCCACGAGAAGTGGCAGGAGGTGCCCAAGGCATATATTAAGCTCAAGGAAGGAGCCCAGGTCACGGCCCAGGAGATCCAGGACTTCTGCAAGGAACGGATTGCCAAGTTCAAGGTGCCCAAGGAGATCGAATTCGGGGAACTGCCCAAGACAGCCACGGGTAAGATTCAAAAGCACAAATTGCGGGCAAGGCAATAGCAATCTGAAGATGGCAGCCCGCTCTTACCATGAAGAGCGGGCTTTTTCTTTTTATATGCATTTCATGCATTGAAGCAGAATGGCAACAATATATCCGACATTCAAACAAAAACACATTGTCCTTTGACATCTACAGGCATATAAGTTAATGGCAGGGATGGTCTGAAAAAAGTTCTTGAAAAGTAAATTGTAAATTGGTAACCTAATAAGGTTTTCAACTAGCAAATTCAACATCGACCAAGGAGGTAGTGCCATGAGAAAGAGCATACTTATATTTTTTTGTGTGGCGACTATTATATTAACTGTATTGTCAAGTGCCAATGCCGAGAAGACCTATAGATGGAAATACAATTCCTTATGGCCTTCAGGCATAGCCCTCTATGAAGCTGATGAATATTTTTGTGAAACGGTGAATAAACTCTCGGATGGGAAATTGAAGATCAAACTCTATCCTGCCGGCCAGCTTCTTCCAGGACACCAGAACCTGGATGCGGTTCGGAAAGGGACAATAGAGTGCGCCGGCGATTTTGGAGCCTACTGGTCAGGGAAAAATACGGCCTTTGATATCTTGGCCACGACACCCATGGGCATGACTTGGATAGATTATATGCTCTGGATCTATCACGGCGGCGGCCAGAAAATTTATGACCAGATATACGGTGAATTCAACTGTAAGTGGCTTTTGCAAAATTTTACTCCCATCGAAGCCGGATTTCGGACAAATACGCCCATTCAAACCCTGGAGGACTATAAGGGACTTAAGCTGCGGATAGGCAGTCTCTTTGGCCAAAAAATTCTGAAAAAACTTGGAGCTTCGCCCATCCTCATGGACGGTAGCGAAGTCTATGAAGCCATTGCCAGAGAAGTTGTGGATGGGGCTGAATTCAGCATTGCGGCTGTGGATTGGACGGTAGGCTTCCAAGAAATCACTAAATATTGGTGTGCTCCGGCTTGGTATCAAACAGCTATTGTCCTCGGACTTATCGTGAATGAGGACGCCTGGAACGAATTGCCACAAAATTTACAAAACGTGGTCGTTCAGGCGGCCCGGGCCACGACAGCCTACATGAGTTCCTATTATGAATACGGTAATATTGAGGCCACAAAGAAGTTTCAAAATGCAGGAGTCGAGATTACCCACCTAAGCAAGGAGTCAATGACCAGACTGAACACAGTTATTGAAGAGGTCTTGGCTGAAGAGGCGCAGAAAAATCCCGATTTCAAAATGGTCCTCCAGTCTCAGATAGATTTCATGAAAGACTTTGCACCGGTTAGGGAATATGAATCTCCGTATACATTTGGAACAAATGAGTTGCCCATTCCGGACATACAATAAGCGCACCGATCTATAACTGAGATGCAGGATCGTTATTGTTACGCATCATTACAAAATATTCCTATAACGGCCACCGCCCAGCTCGACCGAACAAGAAGGGCAGACTCCAGTGAAACACAGAAACTTCGCCTGGTACCTGCCCTCTTGGTTTTCAATTTCCACCGAATAGAAACACATGAATAAGGATTGGTATGCAAAAGATCCTTCAAACCCTTGTTTACAGCATTGATGCAATCAATACCTTTATTGGCAAATTATGTGCGTGGCTGGTAATACCTTTGATGCTTATCATCGTCTTTGAAGTTATTACCCGCAGGTTTTTACACAGCCCCACGATATGGACCTTTGAAGTCAGTATCCAGCTGTTTGCCTTTTATTTCATGCTCATGGCCGCCTATACCCTGCTCCTCAATCGGCATGTTGCAGTTGATATCTTTATACGAAATTTCTCCGAACGGACTCGAGCATTCATCAACATGTTTACCTACCTGCTATTTTTCTTTCCTTTTGTCTATATTATCTTCATTGAAGGTTTTGAATACGCCTATGATTCGTGGGGTATTATGGAAACGAGTTATACTGTGTTTGCTCCTCCCATTTACCCCTTAAAGACAGTGATCCCATTGACGGCCTTGCTCTTGTTTTTGCAAGGAATATCCGAATTTATAAAGAATGTATTTTTTGTCTGGAAAAGAGAGCGCCTATGACTACCGGCATGATATTGGCAATCCTCATGTTCGTCTTCCTCTTGCTTGGATTGATTTCGGGACATCCTCTGGCATTTACATTGGGAGGACTGGCGGTTATTTTCGGTTATTTCGGCTGGGGACCTGAATGTTTCGGTTTATTTATCAATCGTATTTATACGTCGGTCATGAACAGTTATATTCTGGTAGCTGTTCCTCTCTTTGTTCTGATGGCCAATTTTTTGGACCGCTCCGGGGTCATGCAGGGCCTTTTTTCTTCCATGCGTCATCTCTTGGGACCACTTAGAGGAGGAGTGGCCGTGACAGTCATTGTTGTGGCCACGATCTTTGCTGCCTGCACCGGGGTTGTCGGAGCTTCAGTAGTCACCATGGCTTTGCTGGCCACACCGCCACTTCTGGAGTACGGTTATCGGAAAGAACTTATTGCTGGGACAATTTGTGCCGGGGGTACCCTGGGCATCCTAATACCTCCCTCCATAATGCTTGTCCTTATGGGCTCTTATGCCGGAGTTCCGGTTGGTTCACTCTTTATGGCTGCCATTATTCCTGGCCTTATCCTTTCCGGCCTCTATGCCCTGTATATTGTAGGTGTGTGCTGGCTCAAACCGGATTGGGGGCCTGCCCTGAGCAAAGATGAACGGCAAAATACTACAACCAGAAAAATTGTTCTGGACTGTCTCAAGAACCTTTTGCCCCCAGCGGCCCTGATTTTTGCCGTGTTAGGTTCGATTTTCACCGGGCTGGCCACGCCAACAGAAGCATCAGCCATGGGGGCCTTTGCTGCCTTCATTCTCATGATCGCTTATGGCAGGTTCAGTTGGCAAGTGGTCAAAGCCTCAGTCATAGCAACCGGTACCGTGACCTCCATGGTTTTGATCATTGTGGTCGGAGCAACCTGTTTTACCGGGGTATTTATTGGTCTGGGCGGAGATGCCCTGGTCTCTGAACTCATTCTGGGAATGGGCAACAAATGGGCCTCCTTTGCTATGATGATGATCATCATCCTGATTTTGGGCATGTTTATCGACTGGATCGGGATTACCATGATCTGCTTGCCCTTATTTGTGCCCATTGCCAAAGATCTGGGCTTTGATCCCATCTGGTTCGTGATGATGATCGCCATCAATCTCCAGGCCTCCTTTTTGACCCCGCCTCTGGGTTATGCCTTCTTTTATTATAAGGGTGCAGGGGCTGTTACTTCCGAAATTGATATCACCCAAATTTACCGGGGCATTGTTCCTTTTATCCTGCTCATGCTTTTAAGCCTTTTTATATGCATTTTCTTCCCCCAAACCACTACCTGGCTGCCGAGCCTTATGTAGGGAATAATATGATACGTGACGCAATACTACATACACTCACGAACATTCTTGGTCCCCAGCGTTGTCTGTACAGAAAGGAAGACCTGATCACCTTTTCCTATGATGCCCACACCGATGAAAGCCTTCCGGATGCCGTCCTATTCCCAACAACCACGTACGAAGTGTCTCAAATTTTGGCCTTGGCCGACCAGCATAATATCCCGGTGACAGCCAGGGGTGCCGGAACCAGTATTTGCGGTGCACCAATACCATTGCATCATGGGCTGGTCTTGTCCTTTACGAAGATGGATTCTATCCTGGCGGTGGATACGAAAAACCGCTATGCAGTGGTCCAACCTGGAGTTGCCAATGCTGATCTGCAAAAGGCCTTAGCCTCAGAGGGCTTTTTCTACCCCCCTGATCCGGCCAGCCTTTCTGTCTCCACCATAGGCGGTAATGTGGCCCAAAACGCTGGAGGACCACGATGTCTGAAGTACGGGGTGACCAATGACTATATACTCGGACTGGAAGTGGTCTTGGCCAACGGCCGGGTTCTTCGAAGTGGGAGCAGGAATGTCAAGGATGTGACCGGCTACAATTTGAAAAGCCTGTTTTGCGGCTCAGAAGGCACCTTGGGCATTGTCACTGAGATAACCGTGCGGGTTGTTCCCCTGCCTGAAGCACACCGGACTATCTTGGCTATATTTAACGACTTGGAAAATACAGCCAATACAGTGTCTGATATCATTGGGTCTGGCATTCTGCCGGCAGCTATGGAACTGATGGACAAGGTAGTTATTAATGCTGTAGAAGATTCTGCCGGTATTGGTCTGCCTCGAGAAGCCGAAGGATTGCTCTTGATTGAAGTCGACGGCATTGACGAGGCTGTTGAAAAGGAGATGGAGCGCATTGTGGCCAAAGCAAAGACCAATGGAGCTGTGGAGGTCCAAGAGGCCAGGACCCAGGCGGAAAGCGATCAATTGTGGACCGCCAGACGTTCGGCTTATGGAGTTTTTGCCAGACTGGCCCCTCATTGCATTGTTGAGGATGCCACAGTCCCTGTCAGTAATGTGCCGGCCATGATCCGTGGGATGCGCGAGATATTCGACCGTCATCAGCTGAAAGTCGGGATCTTGGCCCATGCCGGAGATGGGAATATGCACCCCCTAATTTCCACTGATCAGCGGAACCAGGATGAACAAAAGAGGGTGGATAAGGCGATCCGAGAAGTCTTTGAACTTGCTGTTCAACTTCAGGGCACTTTGACCGGGGAACACGGCATCGGTACTGCGAAATTGGACTTTTTGCCCCTGGTTCAGGATGAGACCATGAAGTCCGTAAATGCAACAATAAAAAAAGGCCTGGATCCCAAAGGAATTCTCAATCCTGGCAAATTTGCGTAATTGTGGAGATAAAGCTGTGAATGCAGAAGAAGTCTATCAATGCGGCAAGTGCGGGCTATGTCTGTCAGTATGTCCGGTCTATCACGTAACCAGGGAAGAAGGGACCAGCCCAAGGGCCAAAGTGCAGCTGATCAAGCATTTTTCAGAAAAAGACCTTGATTCGAGCCTCTATCTGCAAGAACTTATGCGCAAATGCCTGATGTGCGGGGCCTGTACATCATTTTGTCCCAGCTGTGTCGATCATGAGAGCGTCTTTATGCGCATGCGGGCAGAGATGGCCGATGAGTTTGGCGACAATTGGAAGCTGCGCCTCTTTTTTCACCTTCTAAGCCATAATGAACGTCTACGCTTTGTCTCCAGGTTCATGCACATTGGCGATGGACTAGTCCATAAGCTGAGGAAGTCCAATTTGAGGGATATCCCTCTCAAAAGACTTCCGCAGCTGAACACAAAATCCTTTGACCGGCAGGTAGCGGCCACCAATCCACCTCAGTGCGCTCTCAAAGGGACCGTGCTGTATTTTACCGGGTGTGCGACCAGGTATTTTTTCGACCAGATTGGCTGGTCAACGATCACTGTGCTGAATAGGCTTGGATACCAGGTTGATGTTCCCAAAGAACAAATGTGCTGCGGACTGCCTCTATTCTTCCATGGCCACGAAGGACAGGCCTTGGATAATATCCGGTCCACGATCAATATATTTGCGCGAGAAGACGTGGATGCGGTAATTGTTGATTGCGCCACCTGCGGCGCGGCCTTGCGGCATGAATATGCCAAAGTCCTGTCCAACCTTGGACAGCCAACAGAGAAGGCTGAACTTTTGAGTTCAAAGGTTTGCGATGTGTCCGAATTCGTGGCCAAGCACGTGGACGACCTCCTGCCGGTATTGGCCCAGAGCACAGAAGCCGCCATTCAGATCAGTTATCATTCCCCATGTCATTTACGAAATTCTCAGAAAGTTTCCCAGCAGATTGAAACCATGCTGCACAGCCTGCCGGGAGTTGAGTATGTGCGCGCTTCGGACTGTGAAAGTTGTTGCGGTGGGGGAGGAACATTTTTCTATGAGTACCCGGACATCACCCGGACGATGGTCACAAAAAAGATAGAAAATGCCCGGAATACCGGAGCCAGCTTGTGGCTGACCGGATGTCCCGGATGCAGGATCAACCTGCAGGGCAATATGGATGAAGGGGAGGAGCTCACTGTACAGCACCCGATAGAGGTTGTGGCCAAGTTGCTGACCGGGAAGTAGAGTTCGTCTTTGTATTTACTCAAAGCCCATGCGATAAAGACTCACCACTGTCGCTGGTTTGACTGTCCTGGACCGTCGGGCTCCAGCCTGGCCATAAAGGGCAACCGCCGGAGTGCCCATACATCCAGACACATTTTTCGAGATTTGGTGGATACCCCGGCACATATCCAGCTCAGCAAAGACACGATCAAAGTCCACCTGTCCCGGAGGGCTCATAACCCTTTACTCATAGCAGCAGGCTTTCAAGACATGGAAATGACTGTTCCATGGCTGGGTAATCGAACCCTTACGATTAAGTTCAAATAGTCGTCGCGATGTTAGGTCCAAAAACTAACGCGGAAATCCAGGCTTGCTTAAAGAAGGGCAAAATTTATCTTGACAATGGGGTCCACCTCATGCTGACAGAGGGTTTTCAAGGACAGTGATGGATTTTTTGTGCCAGGATGTCACTCTATGATAGTACTACGAAAAGTCTTCACCCTATTGGCATGTATATGGATAATTGCTGTATCTGCTTCTTTTTTCTGGTCCTATGTTTTTTTCACCGATAAACAGGAGGAGTTGGCTTTTCAGAGAGGTCAAAGCTACTTTGATCTCATCGTTATGACCAGGGAATGGAATGCCATGCATGGCGGCGTGTATGCCCCGGTATCCGAACACCTGCAGCCAAACCCGTATCTGCAGACACCAAGGCGTGACGTTCAATTGCGGTCCGGACAGATATTGACCTTGATCAACCCCTCCTTTATGACCCGCCAGATTTCCGAAATCTCTGAACGAAGGCAGGTATCCTTTCACATGACCAGTCTCGATCCCCTTCGGCCGGAGAACAGACCATCATCCAGGGAAAGGGAGGTCTTACAGTCTTTTGTCCAGAAAAGTAAAGCTGTTGAGACCAGGATTCTGAGTGAAGGCGAACACGATTTTTTTTATATGGCCCCATTGAAGGCCAGGAAGTCTTGTCTTTCGTGCCATGCCCGACAAGGTTGCTCGGAAGGTGATATCCTGGGTGGACTGAGCATAATTTTTCCTTTCCCCTCCCCGAATCTGCTTTCCCCCTTGCTGTTTACCCATTTGGGCCTGGGTGTAGGCGGTCTGTTTGGACTCTGGTTTGCTAAGAGGAAATTGAATACAGCCTATGCAACCGTTGAGTGGCAGAACCAATACGACGCTTTGACCGGAATTCATAATCGACGAAGCTTCACGCAGCACATCAACAGGGAATTCCTGCGGGCCAGAAGAGAAAAGAGGCCCATTGCTTTGATCATGTGTGACATCGACAATTTCAAGAGCTACAACGACAATTATGGCCATGACCAAGGGGACATCTGTCTGCGGAAAACAGCTCAGCAGATAGCACAGACCTTGAATAGGCCCGGGGATCTCTGTGCCAGATACGGGGGTGAAGAATTCGTTGTTGTCCTGCCCAATACACTCAAAGTCGGAGCTTTCCATGTGGCCCAGAAAATACGAGAAAATGTCGAGAATATGCGGCTTATCCACGAATATTCCAGGCCATGGGGATGGTAACCCTGAGCCTTGGGGTAGCCGCGATAGTGCCCGGAGAGGGTGATTCCCATGAAGATTTGATTCAGCAAGCTGACGCAGCCTTATATGCAGCCAAACACGATGGCCGGAATCAAGTCCATTTAGCTACTTGAAAAGACTGTACATGATTACATCTTGTTGCTCACCCAGCAGATCCAAAGAAAATGAAGACGAGCTTTTCCCAATGGAAGAACGTATGCATCGAAACCAATGTTTACTCCCTGCCTCTAATGCATAATTTGTAAATCCTACTTACCACCACAGCGAAACCTCAACTAAACATCCTATCTTTGGCTCCGAACTCGAGCTTTTCGCTTTTTTGATGCGAGAGATAAGCTACAAGGTTACGTGTCCTGATGTATCTCAAAATCTCTATTATGCCCTTGGTGGTCAGTGATTTGTATCCATTCACGGGTTATCCCGTTTAGCCTGAGTAATCGATATCTTCGATCCAGCTCAGGTCCGGCTCTTTGTCATGAAAATAGGCGTCAATCGCTTCCACGAGCACTGGGTAGGAAAGCTTCTTTTGCAGACGGCAGGTCTGGGTCAGGCTGAGTATTCGTTCGACCCAGCGATCACCGGAATCGCTTTCTGTACCCAGGCTTCGTTTTCTCCACAGGACACCCCGGCGAAGC
>Ga0182239_1000885_pt1 | contig 10369 bp, 13 predicted proteins | sample hydfrate6_PW_210_FD_132456 | JGI IMG/M metagenome (GOLD analysis project Ga0182239, IMG submission 132456) | Subsurface microbial communities from deep shales in Texas, USA - hydraulic fracturing test 6_PW_210 | ecosystem: Environmental > Aquatic > Deep subsurface > Shale gas/oil reservoir >...
ATGTAATCAACAGCGGGAACACTTGACGTCCTTGCTCGCCCATATTGGCCACAACAAAATCTTCCATCCCGTTGACAATGAGTTCGAAGAAGTTTTGCACCCGGCCGGGAACAAGTGATATATGCCGGGTCGCCAACCAGCCAAGGATAATCAAGATAGCCATGACGAGCCAGGTGTACAGAATGTGGGTGGGAATCAGAGTATGTCCAGCCTGACCCACCAAACCTACTGTTTCCATTGCCTTGTCCAGCAAAAGGATATGAGGAGCAATTTCAGCCGCCATTGACTCAGGCCTCCTTGTGTTGTTGAGTCACAATATATTTGCCAGTCCAGACCATAAAGGTCACCAAAATCGTGGATAAGCCCGCTAAAACCGCAATTGGCGACAGTCCAGCCCAAACAATGGCCAGAAAGAGTGCTATTGCGGTCAAAAACAACCGAAAATAAAAACTGGCCAGAAGGGCAAACACGCTTCCCTTTTGGGATTGGATAAGCTGGGGTACGATCTTGGCTAAAACAAAGAAGTTCATTGTTGCCAGGAAGGCCCCAACCCCAAAGCCAAGACCGAATCCACCTTGACCGGCCAGCACGAGTCCGATTGTCGATATTAAAGAGAGCAGAGTCTGAAACAGGATCAGCCACTGAGCCTGGGAATGCTCTATTCCCCGTTGGCACAACCACGCTTCAATTTTTTTTCGAAGCCCGCTCATCATTTCTTTGTATCTTTCGCACTTCCTGAAACATATTCTTAAAGCCGGCAACAATCCCCAGCAGCAGAAAGATCATGGTCAACCAGGGGCTTGTTCCCAGCCACTTATCCAAATAATAGCCAACAGCCAACCCCACAAAGGTCGTGATCACCAGATGTATTCCCAGCAAGCTGGCCCGGAGTAAGCTGTTCCAGTAGTCTTTGTCAATATTTTTAAAGACCATTTGTGCCTTCCTTCACAAGCTGTTCGTAGCTAGCATACGATGTTGCCAAAGTCAAATCAATATCCTAGGTTATTTCCAGGTTTTTGATTCTTCGGGCACAAAGTCCCTATCCCAGCCCAGGCAGGGCTGATCAGGGAGTGGCTGGCTCAGCTGGCAATTGATATTTGAGGAAAACGCAAGGGAGGGTCCGATGACCACAGCCTGGTTAAAGAACAAGGAGCATGAATTTATCACCGAAATTTTTCGCAATTTTTGTCTGGTCCATCAGCGTCTCCTCGAAGAATGTATCTCCCCGGAGAATACGCACTGTGTCCGCTTTGACTGCCTGGACGAACTCATTGGCCAGGAAACCAATCAAGGGAGATTGTGGCGGCTCAAAGATACCGCCCATCTCCTCTTCCGCTCCTTCCCGGACACACCCCTGAGCGGCCGGTCTTTGGATTGGGCTCTGGGGTATCTTTTCCATGAATGCATGAAACTCAAAGAAGACGCTTATCAGCTCACGAAATATGTACCCTGGTTTGAATCAATAGCGCCTGAAACGAATCTGTCCTCAGACCAAAACTCTCTGGGGCAGGACCTCAAGGTCATCGCCTCTCAGACTGCGGAAAGTATAGACAGGGAAGTGCAGCGCATCCAGTCTGTCCTGTCCCTTTGCCGCAAGCTGTTTATCGTCTTTCTCCCCCACCACCGCGATAACTCTTTGCTGGCCAGATATATCTACGTCAATATGTCTCGAGTTCGCTCTGTATTCGGTCCCCAAACCGCTATATTGCTGCACTCAGTCTACGGTTCAAAACAAGACGATCTGGTCCGTTTGGCAGCCCGGAACCTGCGGCAAGGTGGCTGGATCAATGATGCTGACCAGGCCCTGCAAGCATTGGAAGGCGCACCGGAATAGACGCGCTATCCCTTTGGCCGGCTCGCCGGTATTCGGGGCAGATAATCCGATGTGAAGCTGCCTTGCCCGGCATCAAGGACTGAGCCTGGCACCGTGGGACCCTTTTGCGGATAATCTTCCCGGCTTGGCCCGGCCAGAAAGCAGACCAGGCCATCCAAATCCCGAAAAGCATAAGGCCAGGCTCAAAAACAAATCCAGACCCGGCTTATTCCTGCGGGTTGAGCTCGGCCCTGAACTTTCTGGACAAGCGAAAGACGCATACAGTGCGCGGATCCAGGGTGATGGCCTCTTCGGTTTGGGGATTGCGTCCTTTGCGGGCCTTTTTGTCATAGGCCTCAAACTTGCCAAAGCCACTGACCAGCAATGCATAGTCCTGCTTAATGGCCTGCTTCATGATCCCCAGCAGATCTTCCACCTGATTTTTGACCTCAGCTCTGTTCCTGGAAGTTTGCTCGTAAATTCGTTCTACTATGTCCGCCTTGGTCAAGGTATTTCCAGACATGAAGCCTCCTCATTGGCTCTGTACATTTTTGCCGGACAGGCCATCAACCGGCCACGGCCCGGCGGATTCCTTCCGCCATTTCCCGCATACTCTGATTGGATTCATATTTTTCTTGCACCACCTGCAGCAGCCCGTCATTCTCCCGCCTGGGGATCAAGTGCCAGTGGGCATGGGGCACCACTTGACCTGCTGATGCATAATTGTTCATAACCACATTCAACCCTGAGGCATGAGTTGCCTTCAACACGGCCTGGCCTACAATCTGTAGGACCTGATTCAGCTGTGGTGCAAGATGATCAGGAACATCCCATAAAGTGGCATAGTGCTGTTTGGGGATGACCAGCACATGCCCGGGTGCGATGGGAGCGATATCCAGAAAGGCCAACACGGCATCGGTTTGGTACACCTGCTCGCTTGGCAATTCTCCGCGGACAATGCGACAAAAAATGCAATCCTGCATACCTTCGTTCTCCCGGATTGAGGTTCACATCACCATTCCTCCGAAATCTATTGAAGAATACGACAGGCAAACCGGTTTGACAAGAGCTGAAGAAAGAAAAAAGATATTTTTTATTGAACAAAACTGAACTGTTGAGATGGAGACTATGTCTGAATGTGTTTCCATGCCGGCTCCTGTGCCTTACAGGCCCGCAAGCTCCATTTGGCCCATATTTCTTCCTGGCATGGGCTGTCCCAGCCGATGCATCTATTGCGATCAAGAACAACAGACCGGGACCGCTCCCCAAACCCTGGCCCGGATCTATGCAAATCTCGCCCGGGACCTGGATCTGGCTTGGCAGTCACATCGTCGCCCCTTTGAGCTGGCCTTTTTTGGAGGAACGTTTACTTCACTGCCCCGTTCCTGGCGTCTCAGGCTGGTGGAGCTGGCATCAGAATATAAAAGCAAAGGCCTGGTGACCGCTATTCGCTGTTCGACCCGTCCGGATTGTTGTTCTGAGCCTGTCCTGTCCGAACTTGCCGAACGGGGCTTGGATACAGTGGAATTGGGAGCCCAGACCTTTTGTCCGCATGTCTTGCGTGCCAGCAACAGGGGGTACGCGCCCCAGGCTATCCATTCCGCCTGCGCCCTCGTGAGGGCATCAGGTTTGAGACCGGGCATTCAATTACTGCCCGGCCTACCTGGGCACGACACCTGGAAATGGATGCATGATGTACGGCAAGCATGCAACCTGAAACCGGATTTTGTCCGTATCTATCCCTGTCTTGTGCTCACCGGGACACCGCTTTTCCGCCTCTATGAACAAGGCCGCTTCCAGCCATGGTCTCTGGACCTTACAGTTCTGGCCCTGGCCCGCGGCTTCCTCCGCTTCTGGTCCTGTGGCATTCCGGTGATCCGTATGGGTTTGCCACCGGAATCAGGCCTCTTGCAGGCTGTAGCCGCCGGACCGTGGCACCCCGCCCTGGGGTCACTGGTCCGCAGTAAAGTCCTTCTGGCTTTGATCAAGCATCTCAGCCTCTCGTTGCCGCCGGGTCCCAAGTCCATGCTTTGCCCCAGGTCACTGCAAGGTGATCTCTGGGGCCATAAAGGCACCAACCGCGAACCATTGTTGAAACTGAACCTCACCCCGGGACGAGTGGCCTATCATGATCAGGCCAGAATTGAATTATTTAATCTGTAAGCCCTCCCGGCTTTTCTTCCCTGCCTCATATTTTTGGACGGCCATGGGTGATCATGTGATCAAATGATGATTTTTATTTCCTCCTTGATGACATCTCGGGTCAAAAGAGATAAAATTTAAAATTGATGCCTTGGAAACAGCAAGGAATCAACGCATCATTTCGATAACATGATTTTTTTGAGAAAAGTTCGTGGACGTCACTTCCCAGTTTATATCTCCTGTTCAAGGCTACCGGGCTCGACGCATGCTGACCATGGACGGCCAGCATTGTGTCCTGGACAATGCGATGTTATGGGTAGGCAATGGGTATATCCTGAGCATTGGCCCGTATCAGGTGCACAAAAACGATTTCACCGCCCCGATACATGATCTCGGTGATCAGACGATGGTCCCCGGAATCATCAATGCCCATACGCATTTGGAACTCTCTCATGTCCATAATTTGACCCTTTCTGGTCAGGGATTTCTGCCCTGGGTGCAAAGCCTCCTGCAACTCCCGGTCAAAGAGACCCGGCCGGACATAATTCAGACCCATCTGACGGCCATGTACAAACAAGGCGTGGCTGGAATCGGTGATATCAGCGGACAAAACCCTGTGGCCATGCATAAAATCCATGCCCGGGCCCCTTTCCCTTCTCGTTTGTTCGTGGAATTTCTAGGCTTTAAACATCAGGGCGCCAACTCGTGGCCTCTCAGCAGTCATCCTGTTGACGATTTTCTCTCTGCAGCCGGGCATGCCCTGTACTCAACCCATCCAGAGCTGCTGCAAGCCATCAAGTCCTGGACCACCCAGAACCTTCGCCCTTTTTCCATCCACCTTGCTGAGCATGTGGGAGAAGTGGATCTGTTGACCACCGGCTGCGGAAACTTTGCTCAAATGCTGCGCGGGAGAGTGATGCCCCAGTCTTATACACCACCTGGATTACCACCTGTGGCTTATGCGGACAGGCTGGGATTACTGGATGAGTGCACCTTGGCTGTACACTGTGTACATATAGACCGCAAAGATATCCGTATCTTGCATGAAAGGAGAGTGCATGTATGTCTCTGCCCTCGCAGCAATGCGTACATCAATTGTGGCCGGGCCCCCGCAGAGGACATGCATGCGGCCGGGGTGGCCCTGAGTCTTGGGACTGATGGACTGAGCTCAAATCATGACCTGGATCTGTGGCATGAAGCCTCCTACTTGGCTGGGCTCTGGCAGAGAAATCTGTCCTTGACAGAACTGGTCGCCATGATAACCATCAACCCAGCCCGTGCCCTGGGACTGGAGCATTTTGCCGGCAGCCTACAGCCGGGAAAACTTGGCCAATTCAGCCTGGTACCGGACCATCTGCAGGCCGCCTTGCCTGCATGACCCTTTACGCGTAAGGAGCGGGAATGCATTGGGCTCACTCACACTTGTTGACCATTTCCGATCTCACAGCTGACGACATCCACACGGTTTTCGAATTAGCCGATCGCTTTGCTGAGATGGCAGATCGTCCGGTGAAGAAAGCACCCACCTTAAAAGGAAAAAGCGTGCTCCTGTTTTTTGCCGAGCCGAGCACGCGGACCAAGACCTCTTTTGATATGGCGGCCAAGCGTCTGTCCGCAGATACCTTCTCCCTGGCTCAGACCGGGAGCAGCCTGCAAAAGGGCGAAAACCTCAAGGATACAGCTCTCACCTTGCAGGCCATGTATCCTGACGTCCTGGTCATCAGGCACAGTTTGAGCGGGGCTGCCCACTATCTGTCCCAGATCCTCACCTGCAAAATTATTAATGCCGGGGACGGATGGCATGCCCATCCCACCCAGGCCCTGCTCGACGGTTTCACCCTTCACCAGATTTGGTCCGGTTTTGCCGGAAAAACCTTGCTCCTGCTCGGCGATATCGCCCACAGTCGAGTGGCCCGCTCAGATGTGGAACTCTTTCACAAGCTCGGCGTGCACATCAGGGTCTGTGCTCCCAGGACTCTGCTTCCCCGGGGCATAGACAACTGGCCGGTCCAGGTCTTCACCGACCCGGTCCCGGCCTGCGCCGGGGTAGATGCCATTCAGTGCCTGCGTCTGCAACTCGAACGGCAAGCCGCCGGACTCTTACCCTCTGTCCGTGAATACGCCCAGTTCTATGGCCTGCGCTCTTCGCACTTGGACCTGGCCCAGCCAGGGGTCAAAGTGCTCCATCCCGGCCCCGTCAATCGAGGAATAGAAATCCAGTCCTCCCTGGCTGACGCTGCAAACAGCCTGATTCTTTCCCAGGTCAGCGCCGGAGTAGCTGTGCGTATGGCCCTCTTGTACCTCTTTCTCACCCAGAGCCAAAAGGAGTGATCATGACTGCACCGGAATGCATTGTCCGCAATGGAAGGTGGCAGGGCCGCCAGCATGATGTGGTCATTGGTCAAGGTCGGATCATGGATCTCTTGCCTTCAGATTCAACCCGCAGTTTCGAGGGTATGGAGTGCTTTGACGTCAAGGGGGCCATGCTCTTGCCCGGGCTCATTGACGGGCATACCCATTTCCGCGAACCGGGACAGGAATATAAAGAGGATATAGATTCCGGCCTCAAGGCCGCCGCCCAGGGAGGATTTAGTCATATTCTGTGCATGGCCAATACCGACCCGGTCAATGACTGCGCCGCTGTGACCAGACTGCAGATGCAAAAGGCGGCCGCAACCCATCCCTGGGGACCTTTTCTGCATCCGGTCGGGGCCTTGAGCAAGGGCCTGGCCGGTCGGGAATTGGCTCCATATTACGAATTGGCCGAGGCCGGCTGTATCGCCTTATCCAACGACGGGCTTCCGGTCACCGACAATCACCTCTTTCGGCGGGCCCTGGAATACAGCACCGGTCCAGGGCTGCTCGTCATCGATCACTGCGAAGACCCTGGGCTAGCTGCTGACGGTCAGGTCAATGAAGGAGTCATGAGTGACTCACTGGGCCTGGCCGGGCAGCCTGGCATCGCTGAATCCCTTCAGGTGGCCCGGGATATCCTGCTGTCCAAGTATTTGAATATCCCGGTCCATCTGGCCCATATAAGTACCCGGGAGTCAGTGGAACTTATTGCCAGGGCCAAGCAAGCGGGAGTGCCCGTGACTGCTGAGACCTGCCCGCATTATCTGCTCTGGGATGAGGAACTGGTCAGCGGATATTTTACCCTGGCCAAGGTCAATCCCCCCTTGCGGACTTCGGACGATGTTCTGGCCCTGCGTCAGGCTGTACGAGAAGGGGTCATTGACATCCTGGTCACCGATCACGCCCCGCATGCCGATTTTGAAAAAGACGCCCCTTTTGCCCAGGCCCCCAATGGGATCTCCGGTCTGGACACAGCCTTATCTTTATCCTGGTCTTTGGTTAAGGACCAAATCCTGTCTCCCGAAGAGCTCATCCGGCTGTGGTCAACCGCTCCGGCTGCAATCTACGGCTTGAAAACCAACTCCTTTACTCCTGGTGATCCGGCTGATATCTGCATCTTTGATCCTGACACAGTATGGACTGTGAGTGCTGAAAGCATGGCTTCCAAGGGCAAGAACACCCCCTGCCTGGGCCAGACCCTTCCTGGTCGGGTGCAGGCCCTTATGCTTCAGGGCAGGTTAATTTATGAGCACGCCTAGGCCCAAGTATCCTTTTCAGTTTTTTTTAATCGCCCATCAGAAGCAACACCCGATCATGGACCAGACCGGTTCTGACCAGTCTGGACAGGCCCATACGGAGTGCGGAGAGTTTTATGGCCTCGATCCTGCTTCTTGATGATGACAAGAGCCTGCGCGAAGTCCTGGATGTGACGTTGAGCGAACAACAACACACCATCCATCAGGCCAGTACTATCCAGCAGGCTTCTACCGTGGCCACGAACGAAATCATTGACTTGGCATTTGTCGATCTGCGCCTGGGTTCTGAAAATGGGCTTGATTTCTTGAGGTGGCTGCAAGACCAGTCCATTGACCTGCCGGTGATAATTATCACAGCGTATGCCGATTCTCAATCTGCAGTGCAGGCCATGAAGCTGGGAGCCAAAGACTACATTGCAAAACCCTTTGATGTTGATGAATTGCTCCTGCTGGTGCAGAGACACCTGGAACACTCACGCCTGGCTGAAGAGAACAAATGGCTCAAGAGCCAGATTAAGAGCCATTTCGGCTCACTCATCGGCGAAAGCGATAAAATGCAGGAAGTATTTCAATTGGTCCGGCGCATCGCGCCCACCAATATTCATGTCCTGCTTACCGGAGAGTCTGGAACAGGGAAAGAACTCATCGCCCGGGCCATACATGAGCACAGCCCACGCAGCGATAACCCCTTGATGATCGTCAACTGCGGCGGTCTGCCTGAGTCACTGGTCGAAAGCGAACTCTTCGGATATCGGCGCGGAGCATTTACCGGAGCGGATAGGGCCAAGAAAGGACTCCTGGAAAAAGCGGACCAGGGGACCTTTTTTTTAGATGAAGTCGGCGAGCTCAAGCCGGGGACTCAAGTCAAGCTCCTGCGGTGCATACAGGATGGAAGCTTCATTCCTCTGGGAGGCACCGAACTCATACACACAAACTTGCGTTTTCTGGCTGCAACGAACCGGGATATCGAACAGGATGTGGCCGACGGGAGGTTTCGGGAAGACCTGTTTTATCGTTTAAGCGGGGTCATAATTCACATTCCCCCCTTAAGGGAACGGGGCGATGACATTTTTCTCCTGGCTGAGCATTTTTTGCAAAAATTCTGCCGCCAACAGAACAAATCCCTTTTGGGCTTAAGCCGACAATCCAAACAAAAGCTCAAAAACTATCACTATCCCGGGAATATCAGGGAGCTGGAAACGATTTTGGCCCGGGCTGTTGCCCTGGAGACGGGCCAGCATATCACCCCATCCTCCTTGATTATCTATGAACAGCCGCTCACAGGCCAAACCAGCGCCCGGGAAAAAGTTTTTACTCAGGATATATCCCTGGATGAATACCTGGAACAGGAAGACCGGGACATCCTGTTGTCGGCCCTAGAACGAACCGGGGGGCATAAAGGTCAGGCAGCTCAGCTTGTGGGGCTCAGCTTCCGCCAGTTCCGCTACCGCCTCAACAAATATCTCATTGCCTCCAAAGGAGAATGATCGTTGCTCAAATGAAAAGCGCACCAAGCGAGAAGAAATTTGTTTCCGGCGCTGCTGAGTGCAGTGGGCAAAAGGAAAGTACTTTTTGTTCTCATGCGTAAGCCCTGGGCTTCCGGAATCAGTCCATACCTGCTTCAGCCTCCAGCTCTCGAAGCCTGGCCAGAATCTGCTCCTTCTCCTCCTTGCTCAGGGCAGGATCCTGCAGACGTCGGTACAGACCCAGGATAACCATTTCAATTCGGAAATCCTGACATGAATATGTGCCTTGTCCCAACTTGTATTCCTCCTGTTCTTTGCGACAAAATACTCCTGACTGAAAATACCAGCATAAGCCGACCCTGGCAAATCCGCGCCTGCTAGGGTGTTTGCCTTGATTTTTGAAATCGGGTAAGAGTAGGCGTTTGTGCATTGGTCAATCTTGGTCCTTAGGAGGAGTGGCCCATGAACCAAAAATCACCAACCAAATACCCTGCTCCCCTGGGTATTGTGGCCGGGGAAGGGCAATTTCCGCTCCTCGTGGCCCAAGGTGCTCGACGATTGGGACGGCCTGCTGTAGGAATAGCTTTTAAGGATCACACCCGGCCCGAACTTTCCATGCTCCTGGATGAAGTGACTTGGTTGCGCCTTGGTCAGCTGAACAAAATGCTGGCCTTTTTCAAGAAGCATGATGTCCAGGAAGTGGTCTTTGCAGGGGGGATCAACAAACCGCGGGCCCTGGACATGCGGCCAGATTTCCGGGCAGCCAGGCTCCTTTTCCAGTTGCGCAGTAAAAACGACAATTCTCTTTTGCACAGCGTAGTCAAACTCATGGAAGCAGAAGGTTTTACGCCTGTGTCTGCTTTGCAGTTTGTGCCCTCTTTACGCACACCAGCTGGAGTATTAACCAAGCGGGAGCCCACCCGGCAAGAAAAAGCAGATATTGAGTTCGGATGGCCGCTGGCCAAGGAAATCGGCCGTCTGGATATCGGACAGTGTGTGGTGGTCCGCGAGCAGATGGTGGTGGCTGTGGAAGCCATAGAGGGGACAAACGAAACCATTGCCCGGGCCGGAAGATTAGGAGGCAAAGGGGGAGTGGTCATTAAGACCTTCAAGCCGGGCCAGGAGGACAATGTTGATCAACCCGCCGTTGGCCTGGAGACCATACGAACCATGCTCAAGGCCGAGGCCGCGTGTCTGGCTGTCGAGGCGGACAGGAGTCTGTTCTTTGATCGCCAGCAGGCACTTGAAATAGCCAACGAGGCCCGAATTTGCATTGTGGGCTATTCTACCGGATTTGCATTCTAAACTGCAAACACCAGAGCGGACAAACTGATAAC
>Ga0182239_1000886_pt1 | contig 10359 bp, 7 predicted proteins | sample hydfrate6_PW_210_FD_132456 | JGI IMG/M metagenome (GOLD analysis project Ga0182239, IMG submission 132456) | Subsurface microbial communities from deep shales in Texas, USA - hydraulic fracturing test 6_PW_210 | ecosystem: Environmental > Aquatic > Deep subsurface > Shale gas/oil reservoir >...
AAAGATATCATCATTAAAATTATTTATTTGATAGAGTCTATCCCGCAGACTATCCATATTTTGTTTGGTATCTGCCAGCCTGTCTTCGAGCGCAAAAGCCTCATTTTGAAAATAGCTCTGCCTGAGTTTATATTCCATAAAACTCTTAGTTTTTAAACTCATTGTTACAATTGCTGATTTAATATTTAAGATTTTATCAGAAAGATCTCTCTTTTCTTCACTTTGAGCTTTAATAAAATCCAGCCAGAAATTAAGTTCCCCTTCTTTTTGAATCAACTCTTCTCTTTTACTTTTTATTTCTTCAATTGTTTTTTCTTTGGTTTTAATTTGATCTCTATACTGACTTTTATAAACTCTATACTTTAAATATTCTTTTAGATTGTTCTGCAGATATTTAAGCTCTTCCAGCTCTTTAAAATCAGCTTTATGTTTTTTTAAGTTCTGCAGCTTTTGCTTCAGCTGTTGATATTCCGATTGTTTTTTCTTCAATTCCGAAAATCTTTCGACTAAATTGCTGTAATGATTAGATTTACCTTTTAAAGCATAAGAAATTAGTTGAACTTTTTCTTTTAAACTCTTTATTTCTGTCTGATTATTATTAACTCGCTGAAATCTGTCTTTAATTTTAAGATCAAATTGATCTATTATCTGTTTGAATTGATAATTTATATTTATGTTATTCGACAAATTTATTACATGTTCTTCTTCATCCTCAATATAGGAATCTTCCAGAAATCCCATTTCATATTCAAGATTACTATATTCAGCCTCAATATCTTTTAATTCCTGCCGCAGCTCTCTTTCTATTACTGCATACTCTTCGGCTGTTTTAAGATACTGATGGGTTCCCAGTAGATTAGAAATCTGATTCCAGCGTTCAGGTGCTTTTACACTGCGAACAAAGCTGCTCAATTTATCCTGGGTTAAGAGATGATAGTTGCTGAAAATATCTTTAAATTTAACTTTATCCTGCCAGTCTGGATTTAATAAAAGTTGATTGAGAAAGTCTTCTGCCTCAAGACCTCGATAATGCTCTGAATTATTTAAATTTTTGACAGTTAAAATACTGCGGTGGCGGCCGTAATCACTTCTTTTATCTCTATAATTATCAGCTTTTCTCCTGAGCAGATATTTTTCTTTTTCTCCTTTGATTACAATTTTAACTTCTGCGGCCTTTTCTATTTCTCTGGCTGCCCCGGAGCGGTGATTGATAAAGTGACTTTCTCTTTTTTCCTCATTGGCTTCTTCGTAGCGAAATAATTTACCGGTTAAACCCCATTCTACAGCATCAAAAAAGGAGGTTTTACCAAAACCATTGGAACCTGCAATTACTGTTAGATCTTTAGCTTTTCCTAAATCGAAGCTCTTTTTGGTTCTATAACCTCTAAAGTGATCTATTTCTACTTCTGTAATATCATATTTTTTCACTGGTCAATTCACCACCATTTTTTAAGCTCTTAATTACTTTTGCTTTAGCTGCTAAAGGAGATCTCAACTCTTTTTGATTGATATTATTAACTGAAAAATCAAGTTTCCGAAGGAGCTTCTGCTCAAATATATCTTCTTTTAAACTGTGAGCAAAGCCACTGGTATTATAAAAATTATCATTAAAGGGAAGTTTGCCTTTAAGTTGATCTATTAAGTCCTGGTAATTCTGATATTCAATGATCAGTTTTCTGCAGATATGTTTATCTCTTTCTATATTGTATAATTCAGCTGGAGAAGTTTCTTCTGCCGGATAGAAGAGAATATAATAAATATCCCAGCGAATATCATTACCACTGTATTTTTTATTCTGAAGATAGGCTGCTATATCCTGGTTCTGATATTGCTTCCAGTTCTTTTCTAAATCATTAAAACTATCAAAGTGTGAATAGCGAAAGATAAATTTATTTTCTTCTGGATCAGTAAAATAGCGGTCAATATATTCCAGTTTTGAATCACGATGTTCTATTAAACTAAAGTTGTTTTTAAAAATTTCAGCTATCATTGGTTTCTCCTTCCAGCAAGAGACTCAATTTATCATCCAAATCAGACCTATTTGTTATTGAATAGACGTTAAAGCAGCTGCCGCAGTGGCATCTGAATTTATATTCTTCTGTTAAATCAGTCATTGGAGTTTCTCCCGTTTTAAAACTGATTACTTCGGTTATTTTATTTACTATCTGATCAATATTAATTCTGGCACCATTTTTTAAATTAATGCAGGCTTCTTTTTGAGCTTTATTGATTAAAAAACAGTTTATTTTGGGAGGTAAATAGGGGGCATCATAGTTTAGGTATTCAATTACTGCTGCTTCTATTTTCTTGTCATTTTCTGTATGCAAATAGCAGATATTTTTTGTTTCAGCTACTCGAAAAGCTTTTCCAGCTGCATATTCCAGATTAAGTTCTGGATATTTTATTTTTATAAGTACTAAAACTCTTATTATTTTTTTAATAACCAGATAGTTAAATTCATAATCAACTTTATCCATATTAAAATCTTGATCCATTGGTAAAAGAATAGCGGATAGAAGCTGCAAAAAAGATTTTTCACCTCTCTCTTTTATCTGCTCTAGTAATTTTCTATTATGTTCTTTAAAATATTCTTTTAAAGCATAACTGTCATAATTATCTTCTTTGTTTAAATCTATTTTAAGCTGAGCAATTAAATCTAGAAAATCCATTTGGGAAGCTCTAACTTCTTGATAAATTTCATCTAATTTCCCGGAGTTGACTTCCTGAGTAACCTGAATACTAATTAGTATTGTTTTTAATTCCTGATGAGCTTCCTGATTGCTGCTTAAAAAGATTTTTATTTCTTCTAAAGTTTTCTGCTGCTGATGACTATAAGTAAATAGCAACTTATTAAATTTAACCTGATCTTTTGTGATTAGATCAATTAATTCTGATCTCAGTTGACTGATAAAGTTATTTAAAAGTGAATAAAGATCATGATCATTAAGATTACTGCCTCCAATTAAGAAGTTGTCTTTTAAGGAGCTGCTTAATTTATCTATAAAGTCTTCTTCCGAGAGGCTTAAAAGTTCCTGCTGATTAAAAGCTAGTTTGCTGGCTTTTATTTCTTTTATAAAATCTTCAGTTAAAATTTCTACTTCTCCAATCTGATCAGTATAGTTGGAAAGTATATCTTTTTGAGATTTAAAGGTAGTAAGTGCTGCTTTTTTGAATAAATCTTCAAAGGAGAGTTCTTTTTCTGCCAGAAAGTATTTTATAAAATCATTGGCAGAGTTTAGGCTTTCTAAGAAGTCTCCTTTTTTAGCTGAGGTTACGACTTTAGATAATATTGATAATGCAGTAATTAAGGCCATTGCTAAATCTCCTTTTATTGTGATAAGTTATATTTCTTGGTCAGTATAATTTTTCCTGCATTTTAGTGAAAGTTTTCTCAAAATGATTTAAAAATAAAAATATGACCCTATAGATTTTATATCCATAGGATGAAAAAGTGTAAAAAGTTATTTGACATTCACACTCCGATTGTTCCACAATGCTGACCTTCATATTTCCAGAAGTATAATAAGTACCGAGTACTTCTGTTGCATCTTCTACTATTTTTAGAGTGTATTTAGCTCCAATTTCCATTATTCTTTCCATATCAGCTGGATTACCAAAAACATGAACTACTACAATGACCTTTATTTCTTTGTCTGTTTTTTTTAATCACCTTACCATCTACCATTTTACATTGACCTTTTAAAAATGATTCTAATTTATCGGGATCGATGTTAATATCATCTCCACAGTCCATAAATACAGGTTCTGCTCCCATATAAGTAACTGGATTTACTGCTGCAATAAAGGCTGCTGTAGGACTGATCACGTCTACTCCTAAAACCCTCATTGCAAGGTGTAAACAGGCTGTTCCACTATTCAAAACTGGTACATATTTCAATTAGCAGCTAATATAATTTAAATTTAGAAAACTATTAAATCCTCGTAATTCCATATAATAAATCAAACTGCTTGTAAGCATAATCATCTGTCATACCTGCAATATAATCACAAACTGTTCTCAATAAAATAGCACGGTAATCAGAATCATTTTTTGAAAAATGGTCATCTTTTAATTTTTGTCGACATTTAAAAATTATATCTTCATTTTCATTATTAGAATCTGATTCCAGACATCTCATTTTTGAATTACCTAAATCATTATAATTCTCATATATTTTAACAACTGTACTATCCGGCAATTGTTGTGGATTACTAAGATAGGCTTTAATTAATTGACGAATTATGTAATTTGCTTTTCCATCCATACTTTGTGCAATGTGGGAGTTAATAATTTTTTTATATAAAAAATCCTGTAATTCTTCATCAGCTTCTTCTATCTTTTCGGGATAAGATAACACTTTAATCTCTTTTTTTGAATTTTCATTTTTTAAAATAGCACCTTTACTTTTATTAAAATCTTGATAATTAATCATATTATACTTCTTTTTTAGATTTTTCAGCTGAACTTTACTGTTTTCAATAAAAGCAATTGTAAGAAAGTTTACAATTAATTTAGAAATCATGGATAAATAATAATCTTTTCTTTTTTCTTCTTTTATTTCATCCAGAAGATCATTTTCTTCTTTTGTAAATAAATCAGAAAAATTATTACTAATTAACTTTAATAATTCTTCTTTATCAATAATACCCGCTTCTAAGCCATCTTCTAAATCATGATGCCTTTGTGCTATCTCATCTGCTTTTGCAACTATTAATGCTTCAATTGTAAAACTTTTATCATAGAAATTACTATATCTGTTATAAAAATTAACTTTTCTAATCTGATTATGATGACATAAATCTTTAACCTTATGCTGCAAACTACATAGATTTTTATCTGAAGAAGAATCACCGAAATAAAAATCACACTCATTCTTGTATTTCAGTTTAGTATGATGTAAAATCCCCCATCTAGTATAATCAGTTAAATTCAATCCCTTATAATTATCATTAATCCGCTCTAATTCTGTAACAACTCTTAATCCCTGCCAATTATATTTAAATCCACGATAGTTATCATCTAAATTAATATTAAAATCTTTAATAGCATGGCAACCATTTAAAATATGATTTAAAGTTCTTTCTCCAGTATGACCAAAAGAAGTATGTCCCAAGTCATGACCATATGCTATCGCTTCAGTTAATATTTCATTTACATTCAGTTCTCTCGCTATTGTTCTTGCAATTTGCGATACTTCTAGAGTATGTGTCAATCTGGTTCTTGCATAATCATCAAATCCGGAAACAAACACCTGTGTTTTACCACTTAAACGTCTGAACTCTTTTGAATAAAGAATTCTATCTCTATCTCTTTCGAATTTAGTTCTTATATTATGTTCGTCCTCTTTTTTATAATCACGTTCAGCTAATTCAACATCTGCACAAAAAATTGAATTCCCCATTAATTAAAATCAACTCCGATTAAAAGTGTATTTAAACTTTTTTCTTAATTATCCCTCTATCAATTCCCAGATTCTTTTCCATTCGCTACCGCTAAGATTAGTATCAGAGCTATAATTATTCCAATCTTTAATATTTAAGTTTTTTAACCACTTTCTTGTACCAGATATTTTATCTCGTTCTATTGATAAATCAGATTCATCAATTTGTTCACTTATTTTTACTGCAAGGCTCCTTGGAACCCCCGCCATCCTGAATGCAACACCAACTTCATTTGGAACACCATAATAAATTAAACTGGGCAAATTTAAAACATCAGAATTTTCTTCGTCATTACTCAAAGCAATAGATTGCATAGCTCCCATTCCCCAAGATAATCTACCAGTAATAGTCTGATAAATATATTTAACACTCTTTCGGATATCATTATGAATATCTCCCAGTAACAAATTATAAATCTTATTTAAAGACCATCCATTTACCCAAGCATTAGTGACTTTAGCTACTAATTCTGGACTAAATGCTCCATCTCCTCCAACTCCTAGACTAATTTCTGGAACTCCTGAAAGAATATCAACTAAATCTGTCATTTTTCTTTGATTAGAAATTATATCTTGTAAATTAGTATTTTTAAAATCTGGAAGTTCTGACTTTCTAGCCAATAAATAATCTACTGTCATTGAACTAAAACCAGTCTGATCTACTAAAGATGCTATACCTTTCCAATTTTGTTTTCCTTTTAAATAGGCAATATATTTTTTAGCAATATTCAATAACTTCTTCCTCTGGATTTCTCCTTTTCTTGACAATTGTTTATAAGCAAAGCTCAAACGCAATATTTCATCAATTAAATTTTCGGGGTTTTCATCAATTTCTTCCTCATTTAACATATTTAAAGTTCCAGAAATGAACTGTAAAAGCTGAGATATAGCTTGATTATCAACTACTAGCTTACGATTAAATTTTATCGAAAAATCATCTAAGTTTTTAATAGTTTCAAAAATTGCCGAATTAATTCCTTCTCCCTGTTTTCTAATAAATTTTTTGATTTCTATTTCCCTTTCCTTACCATCAGCAAGAAATATAACTCGACCAGCGTAGTCTTTAAAAACCCGTCCAGCCCGTCCAGCAATATTCCAAAAAACCTCCGCTTCCATTTCTTCAGGAGCTTTGTTTTTTCTTGGAAAATATATTGTTCTAAAAATAACAGTAGAAATAGGAAAATTCATACCTTGAGCTAAAGTAGTTGTGCCTACAATATAATTTATATCACCTTTAATAATTAATTTTTCAATTAATATTTTTATTTCTTCAGATAAACCACTATGATGAAAAGCCACCCGTTTTTTTAAACAGTTTATTAATGAATGAGTTTCACCAAGTTCTTCTTTTATAAATTTGATCAAAAGTTTTAAATCTTCACTTAAAGCCTTTGATTCAGAAATAGATTCAGCTAGATCTAGGGCCTGTCCTTCCGCCCTATGTGGTGATTCTGCCAGTATTAAAACAGCTCCTTTATTAATAAATCTTTTTGCTACTGCAGTTGCCATAGTTTTATAATTATTAGGTTTAGTAGTAGTATCAAATTTAATTTTTTCTCTTAATTTACTATATTCTGCTTTGAAATCAACCTGTTCAGGTTTTAAAGTTTCTAACTCAAATTCATAATATCTGCTATTAGTTGGTTTATATCTTTTTAAAACACTTATTAACTGTCTTGTTGGTTTCCATTTGCTATAAACTGGTAAACCTCTATTCCCACCTAACCACTCTGCAACTAATTTTCTATTATTATCATCCTTAATAAACGGTGTTAATAAAACCGTGCGAATAAATTCCTTTTTTCTTTTCAAAGTGGCTAGTAAAAATTCAAGGCTTAACCCACGGTTTTTATCAGAAATATTATGTGCTTCATCTACTACTACAAAAGAAAGTCTTTTAACAGCTTGATGATTAGAACGTACTAATAAATTTAATTTCTCAGGTGTAGTAACCAATATATCAATTTTTTCATCGAGAAGCTTTTCTTCCACTTTATCAATTTCATATGCAGGAATAGTAGCTTCAATATTATAATCCATATTCTTGAAAGTATTTCTTAAATCATATAAAGATTGATGTACTAATGCTCTAGTAGGTACTACATAAGCTATTTGGGAATTGCTATCATACTGTAAATTTTGAGCAATTAAATACTGAGCTAACAAGCTTTTCCCAGCACTTGTATGCATTTGAATTATAATTGCAGAATTTCTTTGGCTATCAATTCCTTTCTCAAAAGCCTCAATTTGAGAAGGTAATAGCTGAAAAATAGCATTTTTATTTCCTCGCGATACCATTTCCTCAACAAATTTATCAATTGGTGCTCCAGTTTTTAATTGTTTCCAAACACTATTTTTGATAATCAAATTTAATCCTATCATAATATTATTAATAGCATAATAAAATCTAGCATCCATTTTTTTATTAAATACTTCTTTTATGTTATCAGAATATCTTTCCAACTTAACTTCAATTGTAGTTGGAAATCCTTTTTCTAAATAATTATTACTATCCTTCAAAGCTGTTATAGTATTATAAAGTACAATAAGTTGAGCAATTTCATCTGTTGACATAACTTGTTCATCTAATAACATTTCTTCTTTTTCTTTTTGCATTTGTGTTAACTCATCTATCTTTTGATAAATATGATCAATATCACTAAAATTACCTTTTTGCCGAATAGTTAATAAGAAAAGTCTCATTGTTTCAAGATATAAAATTTCAAGCCAGTTATATTTTTCATAATTTAATTCAGATAAATCTTTTTCATTTAAGAAAAGCTTTACATCATTCACATTCCCAGTGATTAAGCCCTGAACAGCAACAGAAGTCAATTGCTCAAAAAAAATCATTTTATCTCTTCTATTTTCTCCGCTTAAATAGCTATTTACAAACTTAAGAAAATAAGCTGTTTTTAAATCATTATTCTCTTTTTCACTGCTTATATTATAAAATGCATGCATAAGTCTAGAAAGATTATTAGCTTCAGAATTAAAAACCATTTTTGAATTAGAATCAAGAGTGAGTAGTTCTCGAGTAAATTTTTCTTGTAATTCTTCATAAACTTGATCACTTTTTTTGGAAACAACAATATTATTATACATTTAACTACCCTCCCTTGCCCTTTGGTATAATATTTTTGAAATCTCATTTATGTCTTCTTTTATTTTAACAATAATAAATCTAACTTTTCTTTTTTCAGATCCTTCATAATCTAAAAGATTGCCAGTATCTTTCATATCAAAAACTTCTTCTGCTCTAAGTAAAAATGGAACTCCTATTATTACCTGATCACTTTGATCTTTAGATAAATTAGTAGCAATATTAATATATACTTCTTTATGTTCTGCATCAACTTTTTCAATATAATAAGCCAGTTCTTCAAATATTTCATCCTTTGAAGCAAGTAATTGCGGAACCTTATTTTCTAAACAATCATCTTTACCCGGTTTATGTACTACTCCAGGAGGATTCTTCTTATCTTCAGAAACTTTAACTTCTCCTAATATTAAATTTAAATCTTCTGAATCAGATTCGACACCTAATAAATCAATACCTCTGGTAGGTAAACTTGCTTTTTCTTTTGTTTTTAATCTATTTAGATGTATTTGTGTATCAAAGTATTTTTCTAAAGCTAATTGAGCAATTATTTCTCCAAATTCAGATCTAACTACTTGAAAATTCTGTTGACCAGTTTCTTTCCACTGCGGTATCCTAGAATTTATTAAGTTTTCAATAAAATCGTTATCAAAAATATTATTTGAAGGTAAAGAAGTTTTGAGACTATTAAGATCAGTATAAAAAGTTCTAATAGAATGTGCTAATCTCTCAATTTTTTCTTCTTCATGTAATTCTAATTGCAAAGAATATTCATAAAACTTATTGAAGTTGTTATCTAAAATATTTATTTCAGCTAATTCTATAGTCATTTTATAATAACTCCTTTACCTTTACAAATTATTAATAAACAAATTTCCAAAATAAATTGAATTTAAATCTCTTATAATTATATTCTTTAAAACATTATAATTACCTGTAAAAAAGTTTGGTTTTAAATAATTTATATTTTAATTATAATACAAATGTTCGTTAAATTCAAAAAATCCTCCTCCTAAACTAAAATTGGATCTAATAAGATCACTTTAGTTCAAAAAGAGGAAGTGTGGTTTGTAAGTATTTTATTTTTTAAATTCCTTTAACCACTCAACTACAATTTCTACCTCTTCTTCAGTTAAGCTAGAAGAGCAGGGAATGTTAATTAAATGATCAACAAAGTACTGGGCCTTTTCTATCTGATAGGCCTGATTATCAAGATAAGGTTTCTGCTGATGAATCAGTCCCCAGAGAGGTCTGGCCTGAATCTTAACCTCATTTAGCTTTCTTAAAAGCTCATCCCTATCAATTCCGTATTTATCCTGATCAACTATTACAGCATAAAACCAGTGATTGGCTCTTGTTCCCTGATTGAAGGGTAATAAGCTTAATCCATCAATTTCTGCTATTGCCTTTTTGTAAAGCTTATAATTTTTCATTTTAGTGGCTATAAAATCTTCCAGCCTGTCTATCTGGTCTGTTCCATAGGCTGCCTGAATATTGGTCATCCGGTAGTTATATCCTATTTCATCATGCTGATAGTATAATAGGTCTGTTTTAGCCTGCACTCCTAAGAATGAGGCCTTTTCTAAAAGCTCAGGGTGATTGGAAACCATCATTCCACCACCACCGGTAGTAATTATCTTATTGGCATTAAATGAATAAACTCCAATATCTCCTATTGTTCCACAGTGCTGACCTTGATATTTACCGGAAGTATAATAAGAACCGAGAGCTTCTGTTGCATCTTCTACTATTTTTAGATTATATTTAGCTCCAATTTCCATTATTCTTTCCATATCAGCTGGGTTACCAAAGACATGA
>Ga0182239_1000890_pt1 | contig 10317 bp, 4 predicted proteins | sample hydfrate6_PW_210_FD_132456 | JGI IMG/M metagenome (GOLD analysis project Ga0182239, IMG submission 132456) | Subsurface microbial communities from deep shales in Texas, USA - hydraulic fracturing test 6_PW_210 | ecosystem: Environmental > Aquatic > Deep subsurface > Shale gas/oil reservoir >...
AAATTCATGGAGTTGGGCACCATTTTTACCGATTAGACTGCTGTCAGGGTGCGCCAGATAGGTGCTTTGTTGAGACAAGATCGTCAGATAGCCATCACCCTCGATGCTGAGACCGCTTACAGCGGCATCAAGCGTTTTCAGGGTCATATCCACTCCGACTGCACCTGCAAACTGACCGTTCACATGGATCGGCACACTCAGAGTTGTCATAAGCACACGTTCGCCATTGAGAGTATAAGGGAAGGGCTCAAGAATGACGGGCTGATTGGCCTGTTTAACCTGCTGGTAATAACCGGCCTTACCTGCTTGGCGATAGCCCTTTAGGGCTGTGGTTTTGACACCTGAACCAGTGTGGAAAACGTAAGGGATGAACCTTCCGGTGCTATCGTGTGCGGTTGTACCCGCATATTCAGCGTCACTCCCATCAAAAGCATCCGGTTCCCAGCAGGTCCAGATCCCGAGGTAGTCCTGATGTTCGTGAACGATTTTTTTAAGCATGGTGATCACAGTTTGTCGGCCCAGGGCCGCATTCTCCTCCTTGGCCCCTTCCAACGACTCAACCAGGGTCCGAGCAGATTGTAGCGCACCTTCAAGCGAGCGTTGCAGTGTTGAGGAGTATCTATCAACATTGAGCTCCGCCGCGTGCAGGGCTTGCTCGCGCTCTATATTACGGACTTTGATGCCCACTATAAGGGAGATCGCCATGAAGGCGATAAAGGTAGCTATCCCTATGGTTGTGAGCATCCGGGCTCGGAGGGATAGGCGTGAAAAGGTCATTTGCAGGTTCCTTCTGTTTTGCAGTTTTGGGAAAAATTTTACCTAGGACTGTTGGTTGCTCTAACAAACAAATCGGCTTCTTCTCAGTGATACCAAGCTTTGTCAAATTTGGCTCTGGGGTCGTGTTTTTTATATTGAATAGCGAGGTGCTTTGTTCAAGTTGCTCTTGCTCTCTCAATGGCACAGAGGGTTGTACTCCTTGTTCAAGGAGGTTGTGGGGGGCAAGGAGCGATCACACTGGGTGGTTTGTAGGCCGACTTGATTTGATCCAGATGAATTGTTTTGCGATTTCGATATGTTACGTGATCAAAGATGTGTTTTTTTGAGGTTTACTTTCCTGTGTTTTGTCAATATTCGCCATCGGCAGTTAACCGGTGAAGATGTCTGGTGAAGATGTCTGGTGAAGATGTCTGGTGAAGTTTTTCGGAGAGTTGCTAGGAAAGTTTTCTGGTAGAGGAGTTCAGTCAGTTGGGGGACAACCTTCAGGTATGGGTGGGACTTTTGGTTATTGCAACGTTCAATGGTTTGGTGAGGTAGGGAAGAATAGGTACTCTTTTTGGTTACTTACGTTGCACCGGGACTTCCTCCAGGGTGAGACGAATTGCACTGAGGACTCACGAGCGTTTCGGTTGTTGGGCCCATACCCCATGAGTTGGCTATTTTCAGGACACCATGAATCTCTCGCTCTTGTCCCAGCCTCGATTTATGGAGCGTGTGGTCGATACGGCGGGATACGCTCGTCGGAAACGGGATGGGGGGCTGGAAGATACATGATGAAGACCGTGAAACTCGAAATACTTTCATCTCCATAATTCAATTTTTTGTTAAAAAGAATATGTTGAAAGGAAATTCTGAGATTTTTTAGGAATATGAAATTGTAAATATGCAAATATATATGTCTCTGTTAGCTGAATGGTGTGAATTTAAAGAATCCTGGCCCTCAGGGCCAGGATTCTTTAAGGAACTCAGTTTTCGGCCATGATTTCCTCAAACGGATGGCAATAATCAAAATTGTGCCGCACCTCAGTGAGCGGGTACCTCAAATCTCCTGCTGGGAGGGCCATCTTCACGTGTATAGGCCATCCAGCTTTGTTTGGTCTTGGGGCATTACCGTGAAACAGTTCCTCGTCTCGCGAGCCTAAGTGCTTCCAGGTTCCACTTCTGCCAAGACTCGGGACTCTGGGCGTGTTGGAGATTCCTCAGTAATATACAGCCGGTAATCAGCTGCGGGACCGAAACGAAAGGCCCCCTCGACCATCAGAGAACGCCAGCCGTCATCATTCTGGCTGGTGCTGGAGCGAACGGCGGCGTCAGCAATACTCCCGTCGGAGTATAGAGCCAGGGAGGTGTCGGCTGCTGATCGAGTCATGTCGATCACAAAGAGCAAGAGTTCACGTACTCCATTCTCTGCAGCAATCTCATCAGGGGACAGGGCATTGCTGGCTGCGATTTCAAGAAGTTGAGCGTGGTCTACATCCCGTAGATATTCAGGTGCCGGGAGTTGTTCTGGGGAAACGAAAAACAGGTGTATCCGATCGAAACGGCCCTGCACGGGCATCATGGCCGAGCTGAGTATGAGGATACCTTCGTCCTGCACAATGTACTCTGCGGCACAGGACCAATAGGCGTCGCGGCCCATTGGGTCAGCCAGGCGCATCACGCCGTCGAGACGGCGGTGTAATGGATTGTCGCCTATCTGATCATCGGTTTCGAGCATGACATCCGCGAGACCGAAAGTGCCCAGCTGGGGATTCTGGGCCTCGATGAGAGGCCGTTGGCCAAAAAGCACGGGACCGCTCAGAGGTGCGCCAGGGTCTTGGAGGGCGGCGTGCAGGGCGACGAAGACGGCCATGATGTCCTCGCGCGTATCGGCCAGACGCAACCGGAGTTCTGGCTCGGGGGCGAGGGTGCGGCTGGTGCCGGACGCCACGTCGCTTGTGGGACTGGTCGTTTTGGGCGCCGAGGCGCAGGATGTCAGCAGGAACGCTATGGATACGAGCAGGAGAATGCGTTTCATTGGTGACCTCCGGCGATGCGCCGCGCTCCAGCGGGCAGTTTTGTTGTCTGCGGCGTACTGCCAACCAGGGCTTTGGTGACGTTGTCGTAATTGAGTTGGGCGTACTCATCCAGGGCGGTCTCAGCCTGTTGAGCGCCTTCGGTCAGCAGGAAATCGCGCGTCTTGGCGGCAGCGGGGGCGCTGGCGGCGCCAGCTTTTGCCAAGCGTTTGCCCCAGACGCGAGCGGCTGCATAGCGGGCGACATCGGTGCCCTGTTGGCTGACAGCGCTGGACAGTCCCATGCTGGTGGCGGCTTTGCGCGAAAGCGAACCCACGGCCTTGCCTGCGGCCATTCCGGCCCTGCCGATGAGTTTGCCGGCTCCACCCACGGCCTGATCGACCAAAGTGGTCTTGGCACCGGCCCAAAGGGATTTGCCGACCTCGCCACTGCCGTAAAAGTATTCGGCGCTGGATTCGCCCACGAATTTGGCGGTAGCGTCCGTGGCCACCATAGCTGTGGAGCCCAAGGCCAGGCCCAGGGCGGGATTGGCGATCACCAAACCGACCTTGGCGACATCGGGGACGACGCTGGCAACGGTCAATACCGTATCAGTGTTTTGTCCGGCGAAATTGTAAAAAGCATCTTCGTGCTCGTTGCGCAGGGTCTGTTGGCCTTCGCGCATACGGTAGCGCATGCGCATCTGGTCGATAAGCTCTTCCCGCGCCCGCGGCTCGATCTGATTACGCCGAACAAAGGCATTGAGTTTGGAGAGCAGTTCGGCCTGCTGATCGGTGTTACTGTCCATGTAGGCACGGTCGATGGCCATCAGATAGTGCGCCAGACCGCGTTCAACTTCGGTCATTTCCTCTCGCAGAGCGATAAAATTGTCCCAGTTGTCGGCGGCGCTGACGACCAGGTTCATATCGATCTCGATGACCTGCGGGCCGCGGTGCTTTTGCGCTTCCTGGTGGATAAACGGCATAGAGCGGGAGACGAGTTCGGCCATGGTCAGAACCATATTTTCTGCGACCGGACCGCTGTTGACGGCGACAAAAGATTTTTCGCCCCGATATTTGTCCAGCCGAAAGGTCTGCGATGCCACCTCGGCGCCGTTTGCATAGATCCGTACGGGCATATTGAGTTCGACGCGGATGGTTTGGAGGACGATATCGGCCATAACAAACTTGTATTTAAAATCCGAGAGCGTTGGAACAACGGCGAGCCCATTGCGAGGCATTGCCTTTGTACTTACCGTGGTCGGACCGATATAGTTTTCCAGATGGGCCGCCATGGTCCCTGCCAGCCCCCGCCCCAGATAGAATCCATAGGTGCGAAACGAGGCCCCGATGCCGCCGGGCTTGGATTCGTCAACATACTGGGCCGTCAGTGGATCGAGAACCAAGGTCACAGGAACATCCAAACGGTCCAGTGGCAAAGGCTTGACCTGAATGCGATCAAATGGAGAGACCACCCGCCAGCCGCCATCCAGGAGTCCAGAGGGGACACTGTTGCGAAAGACGTTCTGAAAGCCTTCGATCTCTGCGGCAGTCGCTCCGTGAGCGCGGCCGGTGGCTGTAATGACGTCATCGAGCACATCGCCTGTTTTCTGCTCGGCGAAGGCGCTGCCGGTAATGAGCAGTACCAGGATACAAGGAACAACGAATCGCATAGAAACCTCCCCGGAGCGAATAGGGTCGATTGGGTGGCACTGCCTCTCCCACAAGGTGAAGCTATTATACGTTCGCGCTGTGGAAGCCAAGCTGATTAATAGGAAGAAAAGTAGAAATTTTAACAAATTCGTTTCAATTTGATTTCTCAATATTGCTCGGATGCAAGATTGTGAATCTACAAAGGGAGACCTCTGGCCCATCTTGTGGAAAAGGAACTAAGTCCCGTTGCGCTCACTAACTGGATCGCCACCTGAATGGACAATATGAAGGAAATAAGGTCGAGGAAAAATTCATTCTCCACCCGGGCGAATCAAATGATCACTCCGAAAAGCACGTGGCAGTGATGTATTTGGGGTGACAGGTGTCAATGGAGTATATACAAACTTTCAATTTTTCGAATTTTACATTTAAATGCTATTTAATAAAGTGGAGGCGGGTATTTTAAGATGTCATTGAGCAATTTTTTTTGCTTCTTCTGGATTATTAGTATTCTATGCTCGATTACAAAAAGTAATAAATAATGAAGTAGTGTTGTAAATTTCCTAATGTATTCCGATGCGATGAGATGTGCTTATTTCTAAGGGTCGGGCCAGACGTTATTTGTTTTTTAGACTGCGCTGATGTGTTTTGAGATTTTGAAAACTGAAGTTTTTTTAGATCAGACATGTTCATGTTGTTTGGTTAATAGATTGCGAATAAAGATTCGCATTGTAGATATATAAATATTTGCAGTAATATTTTTGTATGGGAAATAAGATTTTGTGGAAATTCCAAATGGATTTTGTGGCTTGGGGAAAATTACTGTTGTTCAGCTTTATATGCGTCGATGTATGAGCGGGATCCGATTCAATGTACTGGTCTCGCTTTTTGACAAGTATGTACTCGATAGCTATCCTTGAGCTTCAATCAAGGAATGTACCTTAAAAAAGCATAAAAAGGTGTGCGATGAAATTGAGCAACGTGAATTTGCAGGTCAAAATCGTTGGAATGAGCTGCCTCGCGGTCCTGGCAAGTGTGGGCCTGATCCTGGGCATACTCTACTATCAAGGCAGTGGCTTAGAAAACGAGATGACCACAGAAGTTGACCAGATGGCCGAACGGGAGCTTGGGCATATTGCTAAGGATATCAGGCACATGGTTCATGCTCAAGATGAGTCGGTGCAGCAAAAGGTTCAATCCGATCTCCGAGTGGCCAGTTATCTGCTGGAACAGCGAGGAGGCCTCTATACGACAACACAGTCCGAAACCGTTTCTTGGCAGGCCAGCAATCAGTATACTGGACAGTCCAAAAAGATTGAGCTGCCCAAGATGCTCTTGGGGTCGACATGGTTAGGTCAGGTCCGATCAATGCAGGAAACAGCTCCCTTAGTGGATCAGGTGCAGGACCTTGTTGGAGGCACCTGCACGGTGTTCCAGCGCATGAATGAAGCTGGCGACATGCTCCGGGTAGCGACAAATGTGGAGAAGAAAAACGGGAATCGGGCCATCGGAACGTACATCCCAGCCACCAACCCTGACGGAGAGTCCAACCCAGTAATTTCCACTGTCATGCAGGGGCAAACCTTTTACGGGCGGGCGTATGTGGTTAACGCCTGGTACATCACCGCCTACAAGCCTATCCGTAACCAACTTGGTGAGATCACTGGCATACTCTATGTTGGAGTCAAGCAGGAGAATGTGGACGCTCTGAGACAGGGGATTGAATCCACGCAAATAGGGAATAAGGGGTATGCCTTTGTTCTCGGAGGGAGCGGGGATCATAAAGGGCAATACATCGTCTCGAATGACGGAAAGAGGGACGGAGAGAATATTCTGGATGCGCAAACCGAGGACGGTACATACTTCATTCGGGAAATGATTGAAAAAGCGAAGCAGGCCCAAGGGGACACTGTTTTCTACTCGTACCCCTGGAACGGGGAGAAGAAAACCGCCGCCCTGACCTATTACGAACCTTGGGATTGGGTGATTGGGGCTAGCGTCTACAACAGCTTTTATAACTCCATTGAAAAGCGCATTGTCGATTCGGTCCATAGCATGACGATAACGACAATAACCTTTGGCGCGATACTGATTCTTCTCATGGTCGCCGTGGCGTATTTCCTGGCACGGTCCATCGTTAAGCCGGTCAAGGGGATTGCCAAACAGCTTTTTGCCGGATCAGAACAAACAGCCAATGCCTCCGGAGAGATCGCCTCATCAAGTCAACGACTTGCAGAAGGGGCTAGTGAGCAGGCCTCCAGTCTGGAGGAAACGAGTTCCTCTCTGGAAGAACTGTCGGCCCAAACCAAACAAAATGCTCAGAATGCCTCGCAGGCCGACCAGTACACGCAAGAGGTCAATCAGGTTATACAGGAAGGGGTGAGCTCTATGGGGCAAATGGAAGCCACTATAGGCTCAATTAAGGAGTCCTCAGAGCAAACGTCAAAGATTATGAAAACAATTGACGATATTGCCTTCCAGACCAATCTGCTTGCCCTTAATGCTGCCGTTGAAGCCGCCAGGGCTGGCGAGGCTGGTAAGGGCTTTGCCGTGGTTGCCGAAGAAGTCCGGAGCCTCGCACAAAGGTCAGCTGAAGCAGCCAAGAACACTTCCAACATTATCGAAGATGCCCAAACCAATGCTGATCAGGGTGTCCAAGTAGCCGGAGAAGTGTCCCAAAACTTGGGCAGGATACAGGAAACCGCAAAGCAAGTGGGAATCCTCGTCTCCGAGATCGCTGCTGCCAGCAAAGAGCAATCCGAAGGCATTGAACAGATCAATACTGCCGTGTCCGAAATGGACAAGGTGGTGCAGCAAAATGCATCCGATTCGGAAGAAACAGCCAGTGCTTCTGAAGAACTTTCCGCTCAGGCTGAAGAGCTTGAAAAGGCTGTGCGCAATCTGATGGTGATTGTCGAAGGCGGACAGAGTGGATTGGATCAGGACCAAGCGTTTATTGGACAAAGCAAGAACAGACAGGATTGGGGCAATGCTTCTGCCCAAGAGCAACCGCAGGCTAGTCTTCAATCCTCTAAGAGGGCTCTGTTGGCTGACAGGAAAAAGTAAACGCTAAGCAACGCTAACGAGAACGTTTAGGGCAGGGAAATTCCCTGCCCTTTTTTTCCTCTGAAGCTGCCGAAATTGGTTCTTTGACGGATCCTGTGGATTTTTGGAGTTTGCCGTCTTTTCTGTGTGCCCACTTTCGGCCCGGTATTTTCTAAATCCCGCCAAAGGGGGATCCTTGCCCCCTCCGGACTCTCAAGTGGAACAGAACTCCAGGTGTCGAAGATGGCCCTTGTTGCATTTGAATCCGCCTGGGAGCATTCAGTTCGCGGTCCGGTTTCCCCCTTTTGGCGGGACCAAGAAAATGTGCGGGCCTTCCGCTCGAAGCACACAGAAGAGACGGCAAGCTTTTGCGTCTGAAATTCCATGCTCTGTGACGAAGAGCCCCGAAATTGAATACCCTAGGCAAAGGTAGCCGAGCTTTTGGGGCAGGTGCTGTTGCCGGCTGTATTACCTTATCCTTTTGTCCAGTTTTCGGAGCGAATTATAAGAAATCCATGTTCTCAAGCAATTGAATACACTGCCTTGGCACCGGTGACTTCTATTGTTCGTCCTGCCAAGCGCACGAATTGGCCAGGCGTGGTCCCCCTTGACCCCCCTTCTGGGGCCGCTCAGGGCAGGACACCGCCCCTTTGACGTTACGGCAAAAAACGTTCATTGGAATAGGCCGGATTGCGGATTGATCCACATCCGCCCTGCGCAAACGGTAACGCGCTTATCTTTGCGGCGCCTCCAATTGCTGAAATAAAGGAACGGTGATGTCCAAAATAAGTACGGTGCTTGTGGCCCTGGCCGCGTTTTGCTGGGGGCTGTCCGGCGGGATTGGCGGGGTACTCATGGCCGAAGGCTGGGACCCGGTCGTCGTGTCCTTCTACCGCGGGGCGATCGGCCTGTTGTTCGTCCTGGGCTGGTTGGCGCTGCGCCCGAGAGAGAGCGGATTGGGCAAGCTGCGCTTATGGGCCTGGTCGGCCATTGCTGGGCTTGGCGTGGCCGGGAACTTCGCTTTTTATTTTGTGAGTATTGCGGAAGGCAGCGTAGCAGTCGCGGCGACCTTGATGTATTGCGCCCCTGTCTTCGTGTATCTCGTGTCCTTTGTCCTGAAGCTGGAGCGCCCCACCTTGCCAAAGTGGGCCGCGATCGGGCTGGTCATGATCGGCGTAGTGCTCCTGACCCGGGTCTATGATGTCGGGGCTGGGGAAGTCACCCTGCTTGGCATTGGTGCCGGCTTGCTTTCCGGGCTGTCCTATGCGGTCTTTATTTTTGGCTTCAAGTATGCCGCGCCCCACGGTAGCCCCCAAGCCATTTTGGTTATTGCCTTCGCGGCCCTCGCCGCTGTCCTTATTTGTTTGGGCGACGCCGAGCAGACCGTGGCCGTACTGCACACGCCGAGTTGGCCCTGGTTTGCGGTGCTGGGCGTGCTGGGCGCGGGGATCTCCTTTCTTTTTTACATCGTTGGCCTGCACCATACCGCCCCGTCCGTGGCCTCGATTGTGGCCATGGTTGAGCCGGTCACCGCCTCGGCCTTCGGCGTCGTGGTGCTGCATGAGAGCCTGGTCGCTCCCCAGATCGTCGGCATGGGGCTGATCCTGGTCACTGTGACCGCCCTGAGCGTGTATTCGAGCGCGCCGCAAGAACCGTACGATGAACCCCTCCCCTGAATTGGTGCTTTGGCCATCCCTGCTCGGCAAGACTCTCTCCGCACCGGAGTCGCGACCCGGGGGTTTTACCTCCGTCGGAAGAGCGGTATTTCGCACACACGGGACACCGTGGGGGGGTCTCCCACTACAAGAATGGGGCCCGTTCAACGTTCCGTGGTTCTGGGGTTTTGCCCCTGGCCCGAAAAAACTCGCTCGCGGGCAGCGTACCACTCCTGCCTGCCAAGGATGCTCTCGTTCCGCGCGGGGGCGCGACAACTCGCTGGAGGAAGGATTCTTTGTTCCAGCCGAGTATTGCTTTTGAGCCGACAGGAGTGAACGCTGCCTCACTCGCTCGAACAGTTTTCGGGCCGGGTTCAAAACCCCCAGAACCGCGCCTCCGACACGACCAACGGTGTCCGTGTAGGTCAAGGTCAGGCCGGAAGAGATACCGAGCGCTTTTTTGCCGGCTTCGCTTTTGTGAACATCCCCTGATTGCTTTTCTGCCAAGACCTTTCTCCCCCGCCTTTTCTTCCGTCTCCATTCGCGCCACGCTTCGACCCATGTCGTAAATTCGTTCAAAGATGTCGTTTTCAGGCATGCAGTGCGCTCGGTCTCTCCGTAGGTTGCGGTTTGTCTTGCTGACGGGGCAGGGCCTTTTTTGTCCCTTGCCTCGAGGAACCACAACGAAGGAGTTTTCATGAGCAAGCGTTTTTCTATCGGACGGATTCTTGTCACTGTGTTGGTCTTCTCCCTCCTTGCCCTGCCCGCCATGGCCTCTGGGCCGGTCAAATTCGGCGTGCCTTCCTGGCCGGGAGTAACGGTCAAATCCGAGATCGCTTCGCAACTCATCCGGGCGATGGGCTATGAGGTCGAGCAGACGGTGGCCTCCCCCTCGATCATCTTCAAGGCCATGACCCTAGGCGAGTTGAACGCCTATCTCGGTGGGTGGTCGCCGGTAGAAGACCCGATGATTGATCCTCTGGTGGAAAAAGGGGAGATCATTCGTGTCGGGGCCAACATTGAGGAAGCAGTGACTGCCCTGGTCGTTCCTTCTTTTGTTGCCGAGGCCGGAGTGACTTCTATTGAAGATCTGGCAGCGCACAAAGCCAAGTTCGATGGTACGATCTACGGCATTGAATCCGGTTCCGGGGCCAACCACGATATCCAGGAGGCCATTGACGCCAATGCCGCCGG
>Ga0182239_1000891_pt1 | contig 10310 bp, 9 predicted proteins | sample hydfrate6_PW_210_FD_132456 | JGI IMG/M metagenome (GOLD analysis project Ga0182239, IMG submission 132456) | Subsurface microbial communities from deep shales in Texas, USA - hydraulic fracturing test 6_PW_210 | ecosystem: Environmental > Aquatic > Deep subsurface > Shale gas/oil reservoir >...
GTAAAAGCGACCCTGCACTGGGTGTCTGCCGCCCATGCGGTGCAGTCCACGGTCCGGCTTTACGATCACCTGATTACCGAGGAGAACCCGGCGGAAAAGGAAGATTTTGAAGCCTGCATCAACCCGGAATCCCTTGAGGTGATCAGCGACTGCATGCTTGAGCCGGGGCTTGCAGATGCACCTGCCGAAGCCCGCTACCAGTTCGAGCGGCTGGGGTATTTCTACGCAGACCACAAGGATTCCGCACCCGGCCGCCCGGTTTTCAACCGGATCGTCACCCTGCGCGACACCTGGGCCAAGATTCAGAAAGCACAGAAAGGCAAAGCCTGAAACCCGTCATTAAAATCCAGACGATCATGGTGGTTTTGTGTTGGGATGCTTTGAAGATTTAGAATTCAGGGTTATATTTATTTATCCCTAAAGGGATGCTTCGCGCGAATTTCGGTATTCGAATTTCTAATTTTCACCCAGGAGGGGGTTATGCTTAACTTTGACTTGTCCGAAAGGCAGCAGCAGATAAAACAGCAGGCCCGGGAGTTCGCGTTAAACCGGGTCCTTCCGGTTGCCGCCTATTATGATGAAAGAGATGAGACCCCGGTTGAGATTTTAAAAGAGGCCTACCAGGCCGGCGTTTCCACGGGCATGATCCCGGAGGCCTACGGCGGGCAGGGATACGGCCTGGTCGACGGCTGCCTGGTTGTCGAGGAAATCGCCGCAGCCTGTCCGGGAATTGCGACTTCGCTGTTTGATAATTCCCTGGGCATGGAACCGCTGATCCTTTGCGACAACGAGGCGGCCAAGAAAAAGTATCTTTCAAAGTTCGCCAATGCCTTCAACCTGATCGGCTTTGCCACCTCCGAGCCCACAATGGGATCGGATGTTTCCGGGATTCGATGCCAGGCTGCCGAAGACGGAGATGATTACATATTAAACGGCACCAAGTACTGGGTGACAAACGGGGGCATTGCCGATTATTTCACAATATTTGCCACCGTGGACCCGGAGAAAAAGCACGAGGGGATCTGCGCGTTTCTGGTGGAAAAGCAGTGGGACGGCGTGGAAGTCGGCAGGGCCATTCCGAAGCTCGGCCAGCGCAACTCCAATACTGCCGGGGTGCATTTCAACAACGTGCGGGTGCCCAAGGAGAACATGCTGGCCCCTCCGGGGGAAGGCTTTTTGCTTGCCATGCGCACGTTTTCCCACACCCGGCCGTCAATCGGCGCGTTTGCGGTGGGCGCGGCGCGCTCTGCCATGGAGTTTGCCATGGACTATGCGAAAAAACGGCGCGCGTTCGGCTCCAGGCTGTCGAATTTCCAGGCCATCCAGTTTAAGATTGCGGAGATGTACCAGAAAATCGAGACCTCCCGCCTGCTGGTCTGGAAGGCCGCCTGGGAGGCCGACAATGAGATCGATCCCACCATATCGGCTTCTATCTCCAAGATGTATGCAACCGAATCCGCCACCCAGGTCGCCAACGAGGCCCTGCAGATTTTGGGCGGATACGGCTATACCCGCTTTTATCCCGTAGAGAAGCTGCTGCGCGACATGCGGGTGTATCCCATTTACGAGGGCACCAGCGAAATCCAGCGCATGATCATTGGCGGCCACGTGTTGACCAATTATGAACCCGTGATGCCGGCGCTCGAGGACCTGCCCCTGCACCGCGAACACCACCCGGATGAACTCGGCATCGAGGGCCGGCCCGAAACCAATGCCTGGCGCTGCAGGCTGTGCGGATACGTGCATTACGGCGAGGAGCCCCCGGAGCAGTGTCCGTACTGCTTTTTCCCGGACTCGGCGTTCAAGCAGGTAGCCGGGCGGAAATCGGATTGATTTTTACCACGAAGCACACGAAGATCACAAAGCTGGCTTCCATGTACATTCTTCTTCGTGCGCTTCGTGTTCTTCGTGGTTTCGCCGTGTTTTGGTTTCAGACTTTCACCAGTTCATACTGCCGGCTGCCCAGGCCCAATTGCTCGGCATAGGCCAATTGGTGCGTATAGTCCACGTTCGGGTAGACGCCACGGAACTTGTCCGCCCCGGCATCGGTGTGCGTGGTCAGGCAGGAGTCGGGCAGGGCCGGCTCCTGGTTGACCAGGTCCACGCTTGCCTGGTCGATGGCCACGGGATCCCTGGATGCCACCACCCCGATATCCCGGACAATCGGGGCATCATTGTAGGGCACGCAGTCGCAGGCCGGCGATACGTGATTGATGAAGTTGATATACAGGGTCTTGCCGTTCTTGTTCTTTAATACACCGAGCGTGTATTCCACCATTCGTTCCAGAAACTCCTCGCCGGACTTGGCCCATTGGATCTGGATGGCTCCCTGTTCGCAGACGAGGATGCATTCCCCGCACCCGATGCAGGACTCCGGGTCGATTTGGGCGATCTCGTCGACGATCTCAATGGCTCCCACAGCGCAGTGTTCGGCGCAATCCCCGCACCCGATGCATTTTTTCGCCTTGACCTTGGGTCCGACGCCGGAATGCTGCGCCATTTTTCCCCGGCGGGAGGCGGAGCCCATGCCGAGGTTCTTGATGGCCCCGCCAAAACCGGAAAGCTCGTGCCCCTTGAAATGAGCCACTGAAATAAGTGCGTCCGCGTTGACAATCTCGGTGCCGATGTAGACTTCCCTGAATTGTTTCTGGTTGATTTCCACCGCGGTTTCCGTGCGTCCGCGCAGGCCGTCTGCAATCACCAGGGGCGCTTCCACCACCGGGTAAGCAAAGCCGTTGGCAATAGCGGTTCGCAGATGGTTGACCGCATCGCCCCGGCTGCCGGCATACAGGGTGTTGGCATCAGTCAGAAAGGGGATGCCGCCGGTGTTTTTGATCATGTCAACGATGTGGCGGATATAAACCGGGCGGATGAATGCGGTGTTGCCCAACTCGCCGAAATGCAGTTTCAGAGCGGTGAGATCGCGCTGCCCGACGCAGTCATTTAATCCCGCGGTATCAATTAGGCGGTGGAGCTTATTTACGCCGCTGTCCTTGAACGTGGCCTTGAAGTCCATGAAATACACGGTGCTTGCCATAGTCCCTCCGTTGGTCTGGTTGGTTGCCGTCAAAAAGTGTTCACCGTTATGCGTTGCTGTACTTCCGGGTTGCCTGGTCAATATCAATATAAATCAAAATTGGGCGTTTGGCAAAAGCCCTTGCAATCCGGAGCGGAATATCATACCTAAATTGAGCGTTTCAGATTTTTTTAAAAATGATTTTGTAAAGGATTATACTAATTTATATTTAATATTCTGAAACCCTTCGGAATTTCCAATTTTGTCGCATCTACTGCGTCAGATGCAGCCTCGCATAGTCCACTATAGCTCGTCTGCATCTTCCTTGTATCTGCGGCAAACTTGAAAATCGCTCAATTTAGGTCATAGAAAAAGGATTGATAAAACCCCGGCAACACGCCGGTAATATACATTTCAAATGGCAGTCCGCAAATGTTTGACCGACGTCTTGTCCAATACTTTGACTGGTGGTTGCTGGCACTGACACTGCTGGTCGGCGCCATCGGCATTCTGATGATTCACAGTGCGGTCAACGCAGGTGAGCACAATCCGCTGGCCGAACTTTATGTGCGGCAGATTTTTTGGTTTGCCGGGGGGCTGGGACTGATGGTGCTCAGCTTCCTGTTTTCCTATAAGCAGTTGGATCGATGGAGTCCGGTAATTTACGGTGCGTGCATCATTTTGCTGATCCTGGTCTTTTTTTTCGGAAAGACCATCGGCGGATCCACCCGCTGGCTGGATCTGGGACCGTTTACCCTCCAGCCGTCCGAACCTGCGAAACTCGGTGTGATTTTAATTCTTGCCCGATATTATGCCCGCCGGGCCAAGCCCGGCGGCCTGGAGGCCAGTGAGTTGCTTCCGGCCGCGCTGTTCGTGGGCGTGCCGTTTGGTTTGATTGTCATTCAGCCGGATCTGGGCACTGCCGGCCTCATTGTGCTGATTGCAGCATCCATGACAATTTTCGTAAAGATTGAGCGGAAAACATTGGTTTCACTGCTCGTATTGGCGGTGATTCTTCTCCCGCTGGGCTGGTTCATGCTGGAAGACTATCAGCGCATGCGCGTCATGATGCTTTTTTTCCCGGAAACCGATGCCCTGGGAGCGGGATATCACGTGCTTCAGTCCAAAATCGCCGTGGGATCCGGAATGCTTTTCGGTAAAGGGTATATGGGCGGCACCCAGAACATCCTTTCCTTTCTGCCAGAGCAGCACACGGACTTTATTTTTTCGGTGCTCGCCGAGGAATTCGGTTTTATTGGATCCATCTCCCTGCTTCTCCTGCTGCTGCTCTTGATCCTGTTCGGCCTGAATATTGCTCATGGGGCAAGAGACGCTTTCGGCACCATCATGGCGGTGGGAATTACCGCCATGATATTCTGGCAGGGCGTAATCAACATCGGCATGGTCATGGGTGTGATGCCGGTGGTGGGCATGCCCCTGCCGCTGATCAGTTACGGCGGCTCATCGCTGGTGACCGTTCTTCTGGCGATCGGACTGCTGATGAATGTCAGCATGCGACGGTTTGCCAGTTCGTAGCCGTTTAAAAAAATGTCGAAATTGTTTGACAAGAGCGAAAAGTTGGTGCTATGGAGTGTGGCTTAAATCAATCCATTTCCGGTGAATCAAACGCGTTTGATCAGTCCAGTAAGAATGTGCGGAGGTTGAGTCCATGGTTGAGCAACTGTTATCGGTAAACGGGTCCTTTGTTATCCAAATGGTGAATTTCATCATCCTTATCTGGGCCCTGAACTTCGTCTTGTATCGCCCGATCCGGGGAATCGTCGCTCAGCGCCGCGAGAAGATGAACGGCCTGGAAGAGGGTATTTCAAACTACGAGCAGGATGTAAGCCAAAAGGACAAGGCGATCCAGGAGGGAATCAGGGAAGCCCGGGAAAAAGGCCAGAAGGAAAAAGCGGCGCTCGAGGAGGAAGCCCGGGAAAAAGAACGCCAGATGATGGAGCAGATCAATGAAAAGGCGCGGGCGGATATGGCTGAAATTCGCGAGAAAGTCGCCAGTGAAACCGAGGCGGTAAGAAAATCCCTGGAGCCCCAAGTCGATCAGTTTGCAGATCAAATCAGTGAAAAGATACTCGGGAGGGCTGTTTAATGATTCCAAGTAAGCTAAGAGGCGCCAACCTTTGGGTAGCATGTTCCGCTTTCGGATTGCTGCTGTTGTTGACCGCCGGTGTCGTACTTGCCGCAAGCAACGGCGGACATGGTGAAGGCGGCGGCATCGGCTGGGAAGCCACAGACACCTACCGGGTAATGAACTTTGTCGTGCTTGTAGCCATCCTGTTTTTTATCCTCAGAAAACCTGTCAAACATTTTCTCAATGATCGCATCCGCGTAATCAAGGAGCAACTGGCGGATCTGGAAAATCAGAAGAAAGCGGCCGAACAAAAGCTGGCCGAATATAACGACCGCCTGGCCGCGCTGAGCCAGGAGTCTGAAAAGATTATCGAGCAGTACCGCCAGCAGGGCGAAAGTGTACGCGAAAAGATCCTGAAGGAAGCCGAAAACGCTGCAAACAAGCTGGAGGATCAGGCCAGGCGCAATATCGAGCGGGAATTTGCCCAGGCCAAGAAGAAACTTGAGTCCGAGGTTTTTGAAAAGGCCATCGAAAAAGCGGAAGAAAAGCTCAAGCGGGTCACAACCCCGGAAGACCAGGATAAACTTGTACAAGAATATTTAGATAAGGTGGTGACAAAGTGAGAAGCTCAGCAATCGCGAGGCGCTACGCAAAAGCTTTAATCCTGATCGGCAAGCAAGACGGCCAGGCGGAAAAATACCGGGAAGAACTGCAGGGATTTATTGATTTGCTGGATGCCCAGCCGGAATTCGAGCAAATCGTCAGCAATCCCCTGTTTGACACGGAAAAGCGCAAGCATGTGCTGACTGCGGTGCTTGGCCGGCTCGACATCTCCACCGTCATGAAATCCTTTATTACGTTGCTGTTCCACAAAAAGCGCTTTATTTACATTCGGGATATCAATGTAAATTACCACAAGCTCGCAGATGAGGAAAAAGGGATCGTCCGGGCAGAACTGGTTTCGGCCACCGAGCTGTCCCAGGATTCCTTTGAGCAGATCCGTGCCTCCCTGTCGAAGATGACCGGCAGGGACGTGGTTCTCGAGGCAAAGCAGGATCCGGAACTCATCGGCGGGGTGGTTACGAAAATAGGGGATCTTGTGTTGGATGGGAGTATTCGGACACAATTAAAAAACATGCGTGAATCTTTAAAAAGGGGTGAGAGTGTCTAATGGAAATAAAAGCCGAAGAAATCAGCCAGATTATTAAGGATCAAATTCAGGAGTTTGACAAAAAGGTTGAACTCAGCGAAACCGGTATCATTCTGTCCGTCGGTGACGGTATCGCCCGTGTTTACGGCCTTGATAAGGTACAGGCACTGGAGTTGGTGGAGTTTCCAAACGGCGTGGTCGGCCTGGCCATGAACCTGGAAGAAGACAACGTCGGTGTCGCGATTATGGGCGAAGACACGGAGATCAAGGAAGGCGACATCGTCAAGCGGACCGGCCGGATCGCAGAGGTGCCGGTGGGTGATGCCGTGCTGGGTCGCGTGCTTTCGGCTGTCGGCGAACCTGTTGACGGAAAAGGGCCCGTTGAAGCCGAGGAATCCCGGCGCATCGAGATGCTGGCGCCCGGCGTCATCGACCGGAAAAGCGTGCATGAGCCGCTGTATACAGGGTTAAAGGCCATTGATGCCATGACGCCTGTCGGCCGCGGCCAGCGCGAGCTGATCATCGGCGACCGCCAGATCGGTAAAACGGCGGTGGGCATTGACGCGATCATCAGCCAGAAGGGCCAGGATGTGCATTGCATCTATGTCGCCACCGGCCAGAAGCGTTCCACTGTTGCCCAGGTGGTAGCCACCCTGGAAAAACACGGGGCCATGGAGTATACCACCGTGATTTCTGCATGTGCCAGTGACCCGGCGACCCAGCAGTATATTTCTCCCTACGCCGGTTGTGCCATTGGCGAATATTTCCGTGATCAAGGCAAGCATGCCCTGATCGTCTATGATGACCTTTCCAAGCAGGCGGCTGCATATCGTCAGGTTTCACTGCTGATGCGGCGCCCGCCCGGACGCGAGGCATATCCCGGAGACATTTTCTATAACCACTCCCGGCTGTTGGAGCGGGCCGCCAAGTTAAACGATGAACTCGGTGCCGGTTCCCTTACCGCCCTGCCGATTATCGAGACCCAGGCGGGTGACGTTTCCGCTTATATTCCCACAAACGTGATTTCCATTACTGACGGCCAGATTTACCTGGAACCCGGCCTGTTCTTTGCCGGTGTGCGTCCGGCCATTAACGTCGGCCTGTCAGTATCCCGCGTCGGCGGATCCGCCCAGGAAAAGGCCATGAAACAGGTGGCCGGAACCATGCGACTGGACTTGGCCCAGTACCGCGAACTTGAATCCTTTGCCACTTTCGGTTCTGATCTGGATGCCGCCACTCAGAAACAGCTTCTGCGGGGCGAGCGGCTGGTGGAGATCCTCAAACAGCCCCAGTACCAGCCGCTGCGGCTGGAATACCAGGTCCTTATTTTGTATGCCGGCACACACGGTTTTCTCGACGATCTGCCCACCAACGTGCTGGCCAGGTATGAATCCGGCCTCTATGAGTTCATTGAAACCCGTCATCCGGAGATTCTTTCCGGTATCGCCGAAAAGCGCGAAATCACCGATGACCTGGAACAGAAACTGCAGCAGGCATTGAAGGAATACGGCGAGGAATTCAAGGACACGATCAAGTAGTCTGCGCTGTTTTAACCGGAACCATAACCGAACAAGGCGAGTCGATATATGGCATCCCTACAGGAAGTAAAAAGCAAGATCAACGGGGTCAAAAAGACCAAGCAGATTACCCGGGCCATGAACATGGTTGCCGCGTCCAAGTTGCGCGGGGCGCAGTCCGCCATGGAGGCCTTTCGACCCTACGCGGAGAAGTTTGCCGAGGTGCTCGGCAATATCGCCGGCAAGGCCGGCGACGATGTCAGCCCGCTGCTGGTTGAACGCGAGGCTGTCAATAACGTACACGTTGTGCTTTTGACCTCGGATCGGGGTCTATGCGGCGGTTTTAACACGAACCTGATTGAAAAGGCGGAAGCCTTCAAGGACGAGCAGATCAACGCCGGAAAAAACATTTCCTTTACGAATTTCGGGAAAAAAGGTCGGGACTGGTGCCGCAGGGAAAAATTGACCATTGTGGACGAATACCTCGGCGTGGTGGGTGCCAAATTCGGATTCAACACGGCCTCCACTTCTGCGCAAAAGCTCATCGACGGTTTCTTAAACGGTGACTACGATGAGGTGCATATCGTGTATGCCCAGTTTCTGGGTATGGCCAACCAGCCGCCCACGGTGCGCCAGTTGCTGCCGATTCCTGTGATCGGGGAAACCGGGGAGTCCGAGTCCGCCGCCGGTGAGGAAGAACAGGCATATATGGCGGAACACATTTGTGAGCCATCCCCGGACGAGTTGCTCAATACCATGCTCCCCAGAAATATTTATATCCAGCTTTACAATGCGTTGCTGGAGACCTCGACCAGTGAGCATGCTTCCCGGATGCGGGCAATGGACAATGCCACCAAGGCATGTGATGATATGATTGACAGCCTGACCCTGGCATATAACAAGGCCCGGCAGGCGGAAATTACAATGGAGCTTATGGATATCGTCGGCGGCGCCGAGGCCCTGCGGGGATAATCCACACAGTCAATTCTGCGTTTTACGATAGGAGGTCTATTCATGGCAGAGAACATCGGTAAAATTACACAGGTAATGGGGCCTGTTGTTGACGTCGAGTTCGAACAGGGCAAATTGCCTGAAATTTTAACGGCCCTTTTGATTTCCAATCCGGCGATCAATGACAAGGAAGACAACCTGGTGGTCGAAGTGGCCCAGCACCTGGGTGACAATGTTGTGCGCACGGTGGCAATGGATATCACCGACGGTCTGGTGCGGGGAATGCCGGTCAAAGACACCGGGAACCCCATCATGGTGCCCGTGGGCGAGCCCGCTCTGGGCCGCGTGTTAAACGTTGTGGGCCGTCCTGTGGATGGACTGGGCGATGTCAGCCACGAGCACATGTCTCCGATCCACAGGCAAGCGCCGTTGTTGACCGAGCAGGATGTCTCCGTGCAGGTGCTGGAAACCGGTGTAAAGGTCATCGACCTGCTGGTGCCCTTTCCCCGCGGCGGCAAGATGGGACTGTTTGGCGGTGCAGGCGTTGGCAAGACCGTTATCATGATGGAAATGATTAACAACATCGCCATGCACCACGGCGGTATTTCCGTGTTCGCCGGAGTCGGGGAAAGAACCCGCGAAGGCAACGACCTGTACCACGAAATGAAGGATTCCGGCGTTCTGCCCAAAGCCGCCCTGGTTTACGGCCAGATGACTGAGCCGCCCGGCGCCCGTATGCGGGTTGCGCTGTCCGCACTGACCAGCGCAGAATATTTCCGGGATGAAGAGGGTCAGGACGTGCTGTTGTTCATTGACAACATTTTCCGGTTTACCCAGGCCGGACAGGAAGTCTCTTCCCTGCTCGGACGTATGCCCTCTGCAGTCGGTTACCAGCCGACCCTGGCCGTTGAGCTCGGGGAACTCCAGGAACGGATTACCTCCACGGATAAGGGTTCGATTACAGCCGTCCAGTGCGTGTATGTGCCTGCAGACGACCTGACCGACCCGGCACCGGCCACCACATTTGCTCACCTTGACGGTACAGTGGTGCTTTCCCGGCAGATTGCGGAGCTTGGTATTTATCCGGCAGTTGACCCGCTGGACTCGACCTCGCGGATTCTGGATTCCAACTTTATCGGCGAGGAACATTACAATGTGGCCCGCGAGGTGCAGACGATTCTGCAGCGCTACAAGGACCTCCAGGACATTATCGCGATTCTGGGTATGGAGGAGCTGTCAGAAGACGATAAGATCACGGTTGCCCGGGCGCGCAAGATTCAGCGGTTTCTGTCCCAACCCTTTCACGTTGCCGAAACATTTACCGGCCTGAAGGGCGCATTTGTCAAGCTGGAAGACACGATCCGCGCTTTTAAGGAAATCTGCGCCGGCCAGCATGATGATTTGCCGGAACAGGCGTTTTATCTGGTGGGCACCATTGAAGAGGCAAGAGAAAAATCCCAGAAAATGGCGGCTGCATCCTAAATTGAGCGATTTTCAAGTTTGCCGCAGATACAAGGAAGATGCAGACAAGCTATAGTGGACTATGCGAGACTGCATCTGACGCAGTAGATGCGGCAAAATTGGAAA
>Ga0182239_1000892_pt1 | contig 10307 bp, 8 predicted proteins | sample hydfrate6_PW_210_FD_132456 | JGI IMG/M metagenome (GOLD analysis project Ga0182239, IMG submission 132456) | Subsurface microbial communities from deep shales in Texas, USA - hydraulic fracturing test 6_PW_210 | ecosystem: Environmental > Aquatic > Deep subsurface > Shale gas/oil reservoir >...
CCCCCGTGCAGGGGGCGACCCCTTATGGGGTCAATGCAATTCGTTTGGGTGATGTTTCAATTCACGCCCCCGTGCAGGGGGCGACTCCGCGCCGGTCTGGATCTTGTGCCCGTCATGCTGTTTCAATTCACGCCCCCGTGCAGGGGGCGACCTCTTCAATTCGAGTTCTTCAATGCGCCCAAGGACGTTTCAATTCACGCCCCCGTGCAGGGGGCGACCTTGAACCGCCAAGTCTCCACCTTCCAGGTTGAGTTTCAATTCACGCCCCCGTGCAGGGGGCGACGTCTTGGTCCGCAGCTCCTTGGGGATGTGGTCCAGTTTCAATTCACGCCCCCGTGCAGGGGGCGACGCCGCCTGGATCAGTACATCAACGACTTTTACCAGTTTCAATTCACGCCCCCGTGCAGGGGGCGACATGAGCCAAACAGGGGGTGAGTATGGGGGAAGGTGTTTCAATTCACGCCCCCGTGCAGGGGGCGACTCTCTGGCGCGGTTTCAGGACTGGACTGCCCTACTGTTTCAATTCACGCCCCCGTGCAGGGGGCGACTTTTGGTCGTCGTGGCCATTGCTCTGGCGCTGATGTTTCAATTCACGCCCCCGTGCAGGGGGCGACCCCGCACGGACAGTTATTTTTGCCACGAGTGCGGATGTTTCAATTCACGCCCCCGTGCAGGGGGCGACGTCAACAATCCCGCCAATTTTGTTTATGTCGATGTTTCAATTCACGCCCCCGTGCAGGGGGCGACTCCAGTAAAGGAGAAAACATGCAGATCGCAGAGATGTTTCAATTCACGCCCCCGTGCAGGGGGCGACGTAGTTTATTACAGAGACTATCTTGAAGCAAATTGTTTCAATTCACGCCCCCGTGCAGGGGGCGACCGCCATCGGCTAATTTCTTATCAATCACCCAAGCGTTTCAATTCACGCCCCCGTGCAGGGGGCGACCTATACTTGGCGCCTGCACATGCTCAAGGAAGCGTTTCAATTCACGCCCCCGTGCAGGGGGCGACCCGATAGGGTTGACCGGGCCTATTAATTTTCTGAGTTTCAATTCACGCCCCCGTGCAGGGGGCGACCTGAGCGGGCCTGGGGCGCCCACCTCCCCGGCGATGTTTCAATTCACGCCCCCGTGCAGGGGGCGACCGCGCTCACCGTCAGATGCAGACCGACTTGGAGGTTTCAATTCACGCCCCCGTGCAGGGGGCGACCTTCCCGATCACGGGAATTATGGGCCTTATCAGGGGTTTCAATTCACGCCCCCGTGCAGGGGGCGACGAGGCTGCATGAATACATATTGCCAGAAAAGTTTGTTTCAATTCACGCCCCCGTGCAGGGGGCGACCAACGGATCATGTGCCCCACAAACCATAGACGTTGTTTCAATTCACGCCCCCGTGCAGGGGGCGACGCGGCGACAAGTCGCCGGAGCAACAGGCCAGAGAAGTTTCAATTCACGCCCCCGTGCAGGGGGCGACTCCGCGCCGGTCTGGATCTTGTGCCCGTCATGCTGTTTCAATTCACGCCCCCGTGCAGGGGGCGACACATGCCTTTTACCCGATTGTATAAGAACCCTGTTTCAATTCACGCCCCCGTGCAGGGGGCGACTGCCACTATGCTACGGTGTTGCCACTATGCTATTGTTTCAATTCACGCCCCCGTGCAGGGGGCGACAGCTATCTTGTAAGCTCAGGGCATACAGGGGTCGCGATTGCCGATTCCGCGAAAACCCCTTCTAAAGGGCTGGACAATGGTGGACATTGAAGTCCCCATGTATAAGTCACCGAAATCCGGATTTTTCTCGATCCGCGAAACCTTCCGGCAAATGCTGTACGCCTCCGGTTCGCGGACAGCGTTTCAGACAACAAGAGGCCCTTCCAGATCATACCCGGTCTGGACCCCAATATGCTCCACTCGGCGCTTCCAATGCGAGCCAAGGAAGTAAAATCGGATACTGTCCTTGTCATGGGCAATTTCCCGCACCAGCTTATGCCGCAGCGAGGTCCATTCCGCCGGATCTACCAGGCATTCAAAGACACTGTACTGCACCCTTTGCCCATAATTTTGGCACACCTTGGCCACACGGCGCAGACGCTTCGCTCCCTGCGAATCCTCAGTGCTTACATCGTAGCTCACGAGCACCAGCATCAAGACCTCCAGAGATAAGGAGGATATTCCTCCAGGTCTCCTCGGATATACCTAGCCAAGAGAAGCGCTTGGGCAAAGGGGAATAGCCCGAGGGGAATCCTCTTCTTGAGAAAAGGGTGCTCCAGTTCCTGCTGTTTACGCTTTTGATAGGCCACGAGGACTTCCTTGCGTGTGTCCGCGTCCATGGTCACGGCCCCAGATCCAGAAGTTTCGAACCCCCCCGGACTCACTTGCCCCCGATTGACAAGGGACAACACAAGCCTGTCTGCGACGGCGGAACGAAACTCCTCCAGAAGATCCAGCGCCAGGCTCGGGCGACCCGGCCGGTCGCGGTGCAGGAACCCCACTTCCGGATCGAGGCCTACACTCTCCAGCGAGGAGCGGATGTCATGAAGGAGAAGGGTGTAGACAAAGGACAAAAGGCAATTCACCGGATCCAGGGGTGGCCTTCTGTTCCTGCCGGTAAAGACGAAGGCCTCTTCTCCCGAGACGAGAAGGTGCTCAAAGCCTCCGAAGTACGTCCGGGCCGCTTCGCCCTCCAGCCCGCGAATATCTTCCAAGCCAGCCGCTGCGGGCAGCCGTTTAATCACGCTGCCGAGGGCATCGGCAGCCTTGTTCAGATTCTCGGCGGCTGTTCCCTGTCTGTCTCGAGCCACGCGTCGCACTAGAGTACGGGAATTCACCAGCTTGCCGCTCAGGACGGAACGCGCCATGGCGAGGCTCTGCTCTACGTCGTCTGCCATCCTGAACTGCGTTCTTCGCAGCGTGACGTTGCCCGAAGCGGATCCTACCGCCTTGGCCAGAAAGCGCCCGTTTTCCGTAAGGAAGCTGACGCTGACATCGTGCTCGGCGCACATACCCAAAAGGAAAGGACTGACCGACACCTGGCCGAAACAGACCACTCCGTCCAGATTGCGCACAGGAATCTGGAACTTTTTCTCCTTCTCCGCTCGCACCACCAGGCTCTCGCCCTCCTTGGCCAGGTAAGCCCCTTGGGTGGTGACAAAGAGGGTGTTCTGCAGCTGTTTCACGGCTCCCGCTCGATACTGGATAAATAGTTCCGTATGGACCGCTTGCTCACCTCGGGGAGGCAGATACTCGCCAAGGAACATCTGCGACATCTGGGACCCTCTTCCGCCTGAGGCAGAATGCCTAAAGCGATGATTTCCCTGGCCCTCGTAGCAGCTGCTTTGGTCCGGCCGCGGAGGGGGTCGTCAATCTCGACACGTTCCCGCTTTCTCGGCTGGTCGTAGTAGATCGCTCCCAGCGGTACCGCCACTCCCAGCATCTCCTCCAGGCAAACGGCCTGGGCGCACAACTGCACCCGATCCCAATCCCCGGGCTTGGCCCGGCCGCGCTTGTATTCCACGGGGTAGGGCTGCCAGCCCCCGCTTGCCTCCTGATAGAATTCCACCACATCAGCCTGTCCTATGAGCCCCAGTACGGTCGAGCGCAGGTACACTCCGGTTTCCGTGCGCACATTCCCGCGCGTCTGGCTCCCGGACTCATGGGCACGCTCGTGCAACACGCGTCCCTCGGCGGTGTAACGGTTCTCCGTCCACACCCCGTCCACGTGGATGAGCCCGCACTGGCGCTCGCAGTAGAGCAGATGTTGTAGGGCGGACAGCGGAATGAGGTCCTCCTCCATAATCAGACCCACTCCTGAAGCGAAACGCCCTGGGGCACGCTTTCCCTGTCCACAAGAATCCGGTAGTCGTCGACGGAGCGCGGCGGGGAACTCTGGTCCGTTGCTCGCTCCGCGTGCACCAGATCAAAGAGTTGATGCGAAGGGGCGTTGCCCAGCTTGGAGTCGTGCTTGAAGGCAATGAGCTTTCGAGTGGCCATCTCCCCTCGCGTCGCGGAATGATCGTGATCGAACATACCTGACAGGGCCTGCCACAGAAGTTGCAGATCCTCCTCCCCGAAACCGGTTTTTTGCGCGAGCGGGGCGGAGATAAAGCCGTGGCAGCGGTAGAGCCCGTAGGGCACGATGGATTTGCGCCCCATGGTACGGTTGTCTCCTGCCTGGGCCTGGGACTCCCTTTCCGTGGCCACCGCCATACGGGTGATGGAAAGATCCAGGGGCACGATGGGATCGATACTCCGTGCGAAGGAGAGCTGCACCGGTCCGCGTACCTGGCCACAGTTATATCCGCCTTCTGTTAAGGACATAACAGCCCCGAATGTACGGACATCAAAAAAATTCCGGCACATCCAGGCCCGGGCCTGGACGATGCGATCCTCTTGCCGCTCCACTTCGCCGAGGGATTCGTGGGCCCTTTGATGCTGCCTGATCAATACGCCTCGCTCCCGGACATAGAGTTCGTACGGCGCCTGATTCTCCCGGGCCAGCTCCACGTAGTTACGCACCTTCCGCTTGAGGCACACATCCGTGACCAAGCCCTGGCTCGTCTCCGGATCCAGACGGGGAAGGTTTCCCGCGTCCGGATCGCCGTTGGGATTGCCGTTGGATACGTCGAAAAACAATACAAAGTCGTATCGGTTCTCCACTGGCTGCATAAGGTCTCTCCTTTAGGCTTGTTCCTGCGGTTCCGGCTGCCTGTCCTCTTGCTTTTTGAACAGCGCATTGCGCTGATGGTAATATCCCAGGGCGAAACGGGCCTGTTGCTGCATGGGCAAGTGAGCGGGTATATCCGTGATCCCGTCCAGCACCTCCTGTAGTCTCTTGTCCGCGGCAATGGCGTAGCCCTCGTTTTCCTTGCGAAGCTTGGCCAGATGGTGCTGCGTCAAGGAAAGGAGCCTGGGAAAGATGCTTCTGGGGGTCGCGGAAGCGGCCCCGAAAAACCTATCCCGGATTGTGGTGTTGAGGCTGTTGCCGGCGGCGTCTTGCTGGGCTTTCTCCAGCACCGCGAATAGACGCCCCAATCGGTAGCCCGTGTCCGTCGCTTGCGTGTCGAGGCTCATACTCACCTCCGTTTCGTTGTTACGTTTACGGGCCTGGCGCACCAAGATGGCCTTGAGAAGGGCCGCCTTGAGGGTGGTCACCTTGTTCTCGGCCCGGATTCTGGACAGAATCTGGCTCATGAGGCTCGCCGGATACTCGCCCCCCGTAATCACGGCGCGCATAAACTCCCCTGCCAGAACAGGCGAGATGTTATCGGATTTCCGTAAGGCAGCGGTTTCCAGAAGAAGACGCCAGATTCCCGGATATTCCGGCACGTTCTCGCCGCGGCGCTCAATGGCCAGATCGCTGAAGTGCAGGGCGAGGTTTCGTGCCATTCGACCCACGTTGGAGACATGCCAGAACCGCACCGCCAGGCGGGAGGAATTTCCGGAAAGCCCCAGGATGTAGAACGGGGTGGACGGATCGTCCCATTGCGACGGCTCCTGCCCTCTGCTCACTGCAGTGAGAAGCTCTCTTAGGTCATGGATTACCCCCGTGTCGTGGGGCTCCCTCGACGCCTGCTGGGCCTGCCCTCCCATCACCGCGGCAAAGAAACCCTCCATCTTTGTGGACCGCTCAGACCAGAAAACTGTTGTCGCGTCCCCTACCTGGACCTTCTGCGGGCTGTCCTGCCGTAACAGATGGTTGAGGGCTGTGGCATAGGCGAAGGCCGCCTTCTGGGACACCGGGGCGTTGTCTCCCTTCTCCTTGCCGTAGGAAGTGAAGGCGTCCATGTTGAAAGAAACTAAATAGGCTCGAGGTTTTGCATTATGAATGTATTTGCCTTTAAGAGATGGATGCAACCTAGCTATTGGCGCATTTTCACCGGTGGCAAGACATAGGCCAACTTCTTCGGAGCTAGACTGGAAATAATCAAGCCAGGCCCTTCGCGCCTTGGAGCGCTCGTGGATCTGCTGCCGTTCACCATCCAGGCGGAAAACTACATTTCCCCCGGCCATTTCCTGCCACAGCTCCAGCTCAGAGGCCTTCTCCGGAGCCCACTGATCCAGAAAGGCCAGGACCGCCCGAATACCATCGTCGTCCACATCCCCGGCCACCTCGCGCTGCCGGTCCCGAAAGGCCTCGAAGTGCCTTTGACAGATCTGGGTTCCCTGTTTCCCCTCCTCGGCTCCCAGGGCGTATTTGGTCTTGTCCCAAAGGAAGTAGGGATGAAGCATAGAACTTTGCCGATCCCTATCCTTAGGAACTGATATTGAATAGGGAACAAGTTTTCGACCTCTTTCAGGAGGCATCCTCAGATCGTTCACCTGCAAAAGCTCGCCGGAAGTCGAAATCACGAGCTCGAAGTGTATATCCTCATTACTGAATCCCGGCTGGGGCACATCTGAGCCGGGATCTTCCACCAGCCTGTCGTAGTAGGATGTCAGTGCTTGCAGCATCATGCCCACGTCTCCTCGAAGGCGGGGACCTCGATCACCCCATCCCGGATTGTGGCCCGGAAGAAATGGGGGCGCATCCCGTTGTCAAAATCGATGTCGTGCAGCATCCACCCCAGATCTCGCTCACCGGCAAGCTCAGAGTGGGGCGCATCTCCGTCGTCCGGGCCGAATTCGGCGGCAAACTCGCGGCACCCGAGATAGGGGCGGTGGAAGCACTGCCCCTTGGCCAAGCGCCGGTTGAAGATATCCAGGTGCTTGCCTGCGTTGTTGTCCTCGCCGCCTGAGAACTCAAAGTGCGCCTCGATGCGGTAGGCCACGTCCCGCAGAACCAGCCCAGCCCGCTGCTGCCGCTTGTCCTCAATGAAGATCTCTACCGGACTGTGTCCATCATTCATGGCCCTGGTTACATTGCTTACCGAGACCTTCACCCCGGACTTCCCTTGAACAGCCAGCTCATTGCGGCGGATGTTCTCGAAGCGGATGGGCCGCAGGACAGTAATGCGATCGATGACCCAGCGGATAGCGGGTTTCCAATAGATAGCGGTAAGTATGCCCCGCGCGGCCGAAGGCGTCAGCACGTCGTAAGACACGCGCTCGGCCTTCATTTCCGGTCTGGTGAAACAGGCGTAATCCCCCCAAACCTGGCATGAGACCCCATAGGCCATAATCCCTCCTATACGATCAAACTCTCGGCATCACGAAATGCCGGATTTTCTGGGCACAACCCCAACTCCGAGCTATAGATATCCATATTCCGCAACACGGGAACCCGGTCGCCCACGTATTCCACAGCCCCTCCGGCTGCCAGATGATGGAGCCATCTGGCGTGGACCTGTACTGTGTAAGGTTGAAGCCGACGCAACTGGGCTCCGGGATGGGCTCCATATGCAAGAGCGTTCACTATTGCTTCCGCATGGGTATCCAGGGGCACAACAATCGATTCTTTCTCCTCCTCGATCATCCGGAACAAGGAATCAACTGTCCGGAAAGGGATGTTGCCGCGCATCGCGTCCTCTTCCAGCCAGTAAAGGATATTGTTCTTGTCCAACTCCGAGCCAGCTCTCCAGAAAAGGTGACGGAAGTACATCTCTACCGCCTCGGGGTGGAGCGGGTCCTCAAAATGCCTGAGCACCTCCTGCGAGGTATCCGCTGTCAGCCGGAAGTGCCCCGGCGGCAATCCCTGCTCCGGATAAAAGACATAGACCCGGCCTGCGGCCTCCCCCATCGCTTCCGTGAGCCGGCCCTCACGATCGCACCGTCCTGCGGCTTGGGCCACGGAATCGATCCCTGTCGCCGCCCGGTACACCACCGGGAAATCCACATCCACCCCGGCTTCCACCAGTTGCGTGGAGACCACCCGGCACGGTTCTCCCCGACGCAGGGCTTCACGGATCGTGTCCAGCTTCTCCCGGCGATGCACGGGGCACATGGAAGCACTCAGGTGGTATGCGGACTCCGTTCCATTCTTGAGAATTTCATAGACATTCCGGGCATGGCCGCGGGTATTGGTGATGCACAGGACCTGGTTTTGTTCCCCAAGTTGCGCCGCCAAGTTCGTGTCGTTCAGCTCGCCCAGGTGCTCTACCTGGGTCCTTTTCAGCTCGGCGTGCAATTGGTGCGGAGCGGAAACAATCTCCCGCACGCCTTCCAGGCCCTGGAGGAAATCCTCTCGCTTGGAAAGGGCCGGCTGCGTGGCTGTACACAGCACCACGCTCGCTCCGTAATTCGCTGTCAGCTCCCGAAGTGCTTCCAAACAGGCCAGAAGGAGATGTCTAGGCAGCATCTGGGCCTCGTCCAGCACCACCACACTGCCGGCGAGATTGTGCAGCTTGCGGCACCTGCCCGGTTTTGCGGAAAAAAGCGACTCGAAGAACTGCACAGAAGTGGTGGCGACCAGTGGCGCGTCCCAGTTCTCCGTGGCCAGCTTGGCCCATTCCCGACCCGGGCTTTCCCCTTCCGCTCCCGCATCGAAGGAAAAGGAACTGTGGTGTTCCAGGACCGCATCGTCTCCGAGAAAGGAGCGGAAAACAGCGGCGTTTTGCTCGATGATGCTCGTGTAAGGCATGACGTAAACAATGCGTTCAAGACTGTGACTTCGGGCATGATGCAGAGCGAAAGCAAGGGAGGAAAGGGTCTTCCCGCCGCCTGTGGGCACGGTCAGGGAAAACAGGCCGGGTTCCAGATCTGCAGCCCGCATACACTCGTCCAAGACCTTCCGGCGCAGGCAGTTGACTCGAGAATCCGGTGCTCCAGACGCCAATTTCTCCAACTCGGGGAAAAATCGCGCGGTAAGATCCGTCATTCCGGGTTTTTGCGCTCGGAGCCGCGCACTCTCGGGATTCATGAACAACTCGGTATCCAGGCGGTCCGCGTCCACCAGACAGGAAAAAAGCATGCGAATATAGAAGGCGAGTTGCAATCCGAAGCGGTGCTGATGGATCTGGAAGGGGAATGCATGCGGCAGCTGCGTGCCCATGGCCTGAGCCATGTCGGCTGCGCACTCGGGCAGCTCCTTCTCCAGTCGCCTCTCCAGCGTGGGCCCAGTCCCCCTGCCGTCCGGCAAGCCTGCGTGGTGACCAGCCACCGCATAGGCCAGGATCTTTCCCCAAATGGCATCCCTTTCCCACGCAAACCTCGCTCCGACGCTGGAGTGATCAATCCCGCTGGGACCGTGCTCAGGATTACCCACGACCCGGTACAGATATTCCTGGAAAGCCTGCTTGCACTTCCCGATATCGTGCAATTCGCCAGCAGCACGGCCCCAATCAGCTGCACTAAAGGCTGCGGCAAATCTGGAAGCCAGCTTTGCTGTTGCACGAAGGTGCGTTTCCAGGAAGCGCCATTCATGAAAAGGTAGATCTGCTTTTCCATGGGAAAAGAGCATAAAACTCTATCCTATTGATTTTTTTTGTTATTAATGAGAATATAATTGTGTAACGATAAATTCCCCTTGGAAAAAATCAAACAGAAACATCCCGTGCTTTGGCTTAGAGTATTATATTGCCGCGAACGGAATCAGGAAACATATGCGCTTGGCTCTCGACTTCAAACAAAGCATAATTATTGTGATGGATTTATCGGCGAATGCGTTGCGATGACAGAAAAATGCCCTTGCTGTGGAAAAACGCCAGCCAGTATATCAAAGAGTGAAAAAGACCAAGCTCGAAAAGTTCTCAGAACAGGTCAAACAGTGAGTTGTGTGAGGCACCTGAATTGCATTTATCAAGGTCATCTTAAACAAGCCCCCTGGACCCGTAAAAGCCTTGTTTAAAAACGAACTTCAGCTCCAAGGGTTAAATACCTCTTTTAGGCAACCAAATGCCCAAGCGCGGGCTATAGGACCGAGCATAGATTTATCACCATTATCTATCTACTCGCTGCCCCCATTGAGGACATCCTCACGGGTGCTGAAAAAGAGTTGGGCGTTTTGCTGTGGATGCATAAAAATCCCACAGCCTGTGCTGAAAGACATGAAAAATATGGGTTCCCGGATGATCAGCATGATCAGATATCAGCGAAGAAAGGGAAATTCAAGAAGCTCTCAAAAAGGAAGGTCTTTGGCTTTTTTGCTACAACTGTCGCCACAACTGTCGCCAAAAATCGGCAGAGACAAAAAAAGGGTTGCGACTTAAGTCGCAACCCTTTGATTTTCCTGGTGCCGAGGAACGGAATCGAACCGCTGACACGGGGATTTTCAGTCCCCTGCTCTACCGACTGAGCTACCTCGGCGCATAGAAGCGCTTTCCCGTACGAAAGCGGGATGGTGCCGAAGGGGAGATTCGAACTCCCACGGGCTGGTGCCCACTAGACCCTGAACCTAGCGTGTCTACCAATTCCACCACTTCGGCAGCGGGAGA
>Ga0182239_1000893_pt1 | contig 10282 bp, 7 predicted proteins | sample hydfrate6_PW_210_FD_132456 | JGI IMG/M metagenome (GOLD analysis project Ga0182239, IMG submission 132456) | Subsurface microbial communities from deep shales in Texas, USA - hydraulic fracturing test 6_PW_210 | ecosystem: Environmental > Aquatic > Deep subsurface > Shale gas/oil reservoir >...
AAGCCATGCTGTCTATGTCTGCAAATTTCAGTATATACCTGGCAGGACTAAGCGTGAAATGAAACAACCTGCTGTTTACATTTTGGCAAGCAAACGAAACGGTACCTTGATTACAAATAGAATCAGACTTGGTTTTTAGTTACCATCATGACCATCACTGATATCACTATCCTTTTGGTCGATGACGAAAAAAACATCCGCAAGGTTTTGTCTTCTGTGCTCAAAGGCGCGGACTACTGCGTGCTCACAGCTGAGAGTGCTGAGGCCGCCTGGCCGGTGCTGAAGACTTCGGAAGTGGATCTTTTGATCACTGATCTCAAGCTCCCCGGCAAAAGCGGACTTGAACTCCTGGAGGGGGTCAAGACCTGTTGGCCCAGGTTGCCGGTGATCATGATTACCGCCTTTGGAAGCATTGAGGGGGCGGTTCAGGCTATGCAGCTTGGGGCCTATAATTATTTGTCCAAACCGATTAATAACGACGAGCTCTTGCTTTTGATCAAAAACGCCCTGGAACGGAGCAATCTGCAGGAGGAAAATACAGCGTTAAAACGGGAACTCAAAGATCGGTACAGTCTAGGTTCCATGGTTGGGAAGAGCAAGTCCATGCAGGATGTATTCAACCTGGTAGAAAAGGTTGCCGATTATAATTCCAATATTTTAATTACCGGAGAAACCGGAACAGGCAAAGAACTTGTGGCCAGGGCCATCCACTATTCAGGGTCCAGCGGGGAGAGGCCTTTTGTGACCATTGATTGTGCCTCCATTCCGGAAAATCTTTTGGAATCTGAACTCTTTGGTTACACCAAGGGGGCATTCACCGGAGCCAACGAATCCAAAAAAGGGCAGATCGAGATGGCCAACGGCGGGACCCTTTTTTTGGATGAGGTTGGTGAACTGCCTCTGGTCTTGCAAAAAAAACTGCTTCGGTTTTTGCAGGAAAAAGAATTTGTCCGGGTGGGAGGCACCAAGAAGCGCAAGGTGGATGTGCGTATCCTGGCTGCGACGAACAAGGAGCTTGAGATCGAAGTTCAGGATGGGAATTGGCGGGAGGACCTGTTCTACCGATTGAATGTGATCACTATCCATTTGCCGTCCTTGCGGACGCGCAAGGATGACATTGCCTTGCTCATAAATTTCTTTTTAGACAAATATAATTCCCAGAATCAACGATCAATTCAAGGAGTGAGCAATGACGTCCAAAAGGTCTTTGAACTCTATGATTGGCCGGGAAATGTGCGTGAACTCGAAAATGTGATCGAGCGGGGTGTGGTCCTGTGCACCGGAGACGTGATTACCTTGAATTGCCTTCCTCCCAAGCTGGTTGAGCTGGAACCTCCTAAAAATACTGAGAATGGGCTCAATCTGCTGGAAGTTGAAAAGCGGCTCATCCTTCAGGCCCTGGAAAGCGAAGGCGGAAATCAGTCCGCCGCGGCCCGGACTCTAGGTATATCCCGTAAGCAGCTGCGGACCAAGATGAAACATCATGGTTTGCTGTGAGCAAGGTTATAAAAGCCTTTGGACAAGGAATTTTTGACCGCGGAATGCACTGATGACGTGGAAAGGCACATTGACAGTTCATACACATGGTTTTAAGCTTTCTCTCTCATCGTCAATTTGGGAGGTGGGCGTTCCAGGCAAATATGCGGAGGTTCGATTATGTCTTTGGCCAAAGAAGATTATCAGGCCTTGGAAGAATATATGCGCAAGTTTTTGAGTTCCTGGCTGGCGGAACAGGAGAAGTCTACATTCGTGCCCATGGGGCAAATCGAAATCAGGGAGCGCATCGTCCGGGTAGAGGAGGAGCTCAAAAATCAGCGGGAGTTGATGAAGCAGGGCTTCGAGCTTATGGAGAAGCGCTTTGATCAGATAGAGAAGCGTTTTGAACAGGTAGACAAACGTTTTGAGGAACAACGCCAGGACATGATGTCACGATTTGAACAGGTAGACTATCGTTTTGAGCAACAACGTCAGGACATGATGTCACGATTTGAACAGGTAGATAAACGTTTTGAGCAACAACGCCAGGTCATGGTGTCACGATTTGAACAGATAGACTATCGTTTTGAGCAACAACGTCAGGACATGATGTCACGATTTGATCAGGTAGATGGCCGGTTGGAAGCCCTGACCAAGCGAATGGACCGGTTTATGGTCTGGTCATTTTCGCTTACTGTGAGTATGGCCGGCGTTGTGATAGCGGTGTTGAAGTTCACCTGAAACATATACAAATACACGGACAGGACATATGATCAGCTGGTACGCCGTGGCCATGTGCAGGCCTGCACTCCGCAGGGTGGTATCAGTCCGGGCAAACGCAGATTGCACAATTTTTGTTCATGGCACATTGTATACTGGTGTCTTCCATCCGCTCCCGGCGCAATGACCAGCTTCCGGTGGACAAGGGCAAAGGCTTGTGCTGCGCTGGCAGCTTTTTCTTGAACCGGTTTCATTCTCCAGTCCGGACAATCCAAGAGCCTGCATGATTGTATTTCTGGCCTGTGTCCATTTGGGATTGTCAGGCAAGGGCAAGGCCAGGCCCAGTGAGCCTCAGGCAGCCTGCGTACGGGTTGTTCATGCACAGAGCACCAGGAATCTTTTCCTCGCTTTGTTCCCATTGCTGCTGGGTTCGGACATCAATTTTCCCATAAGAGGGCAATACACGCGCAATTGACAGGGCAAAGACAAGTAAGACAAGAAGGGGAGGGGATTTTGAGGCCGTACATACGCAGGTATCTGGAAGCTGGGGGAGGAAAAATGTTGAAAAGATATGTGAGTGTGATGTGCCTGATAGCGTGCATGTTGCTGCCGGGGGTACTTCGAGGCCAGGATGTTCAGGAATTTGCCGTAGCTCCTTTTGCCATCCACGGTCCGGACAAGTATCAGTATCTGCAAAAAGGAATTCAATCCATGCTGGTTTCCCGTTTAACCTGGGAAGGGCGGCTGAGGCCTGCAAGGGATGGTGAGCTACTCCCCATTAGTTCAGAAAATCAGGCCAAAAATTTCCGCCAAAGCCTGGGCATCGACAATATCGTATGGGGGGAGGTGACAATTGTTGGACATGAAGCCGATGTCAGCGTCCACCTCTTTGGGGGGCACGGCGGTACAACCTTTTCCCGGGCCACGCCAATGCCCCAACTCATTCCGGTCTTGGAAGACGTTTCAGGACAAATCCGCAATGCCATCTTTCCGCAGAAGGATACCAAGACCTTCGGCAAAGAAGCACAAAATACAACAGAATCGCAGACAGCTAACAATTCAGGGTCCCGGATTAATGAAGGTTTTGTCTACCAGGATCAGCAGGCAGGACAGGGAGGACTGAACCCTCAGTTTGAATATACCGGTTACCAGAGCTCTACGGGCCGCTGGCGCAGCCAATCTCTTCCATTTACCGGGTTGAATATGGTTGTTGGAGATGGAGATGCCGACGGTGAAAATGAGATCTTTGTGCTCACAGAGCATGGGGTGCGGGCATACGGTATTGAGCAGAACAAATTGGCCCAACTGGGTGAATATCAAGGATCAGTCCGGATTGAGTGCCTCAACCTGAATGTAATCGATCTCAATCGGGATGGATATTTAGAACTTGTGGTTTCTGCTATGCAGAATGAGCGGGTGACTTCTTTTGTCCTTAACTTTAAAGATGGTTCATTTGAAGTTGTGGAAGATGAAATCAAGTTTTTTATGAACGTGGTTCGAATGCCGCCAGAATATCAAAAGACCTTGATCGGGCAACGCAAAGGCAAGTCGAAACTTTTTGATCACCCGGTACAAGAGGTGATACGTATGGACGGCAAGCTCAGGTTGCAGCGAAACATCAGCCTACCCAGCCGGACCAATGTGTTTAACTTTGCCTATTTGCCGTTCAAGGATATGTATAAGGTGATTGCAGTGACTGAAAACGACAGGCTGGCTGTATTTAACCACAACCACAAAGTCGAACACGTCACCGCTAATGCCTACGCCGCCTCGGCCCAGGGAATACCAAAAGATAATTCTTTTCCCGGCCTGGGTGAATCCATCGAAGATCCAACCAGGTTTTACTATATACCGTCCCGCTTAGTTCCATGCAATTTGGACCGTAACGATGAATTTGAACTTTTGGTCAATCGAAATATTTCCCTGGCCGCCCAGTTTTTCACCCGGTATCGCTATTTTCCCCAAGGCGAAATACACAGCCTGTTCTGGGACGGCATAGGACTGGCCCCGCAGTGGACCACCCGGCCTATCAACGGGACTGTGGTTGATTACGGGATTGCAGACATAAATAATGATGAGAACCAGGAATTATATGTCTGTGTCACCACCCATCCCGGACTGACCGGGTTTCGGGAGCGAAAAACTGTCGTCTATTCCTATGTTTTGAATGTGGAAGACGAGGGAGAGACTGGGGTGCGTACTGAAGGATTTTACCTGCGGTCTGGAGGGGAATAACCGAAAGCCGACGGGATGAAAGCCCGCTGGCTTTCGGGTGCTTTGCATTTATTAGGATAATGTGCCCTATGGCAAAAGGAGTTTTTCAGCATGAAAAAAATTACACTCGGCGCGCAGACGATTTTGTACCCGATGCCAGCTTTTTTGATCGGGGCGAATGTAGGGGGCAAAGCCAATTTCATGACTGCCGCTTGGAGCGGTATCGCCAACAGCAACCCTCCCATGGTGACCGTGGCCTTACAGCATCACCGCTATACCTATAAAGGGATCCAAGAAAACAACACGTTTTCCATAAATGTACCCACCGAAGATCAGGTCAAGGAAACCGATTACTGTGGCATTGTCTCGGGAGCCAAAAGAGACAAAACCGCGGATTGCGGGTTCTCTATTTTCTATGGACACCTGAAAACTGCACCTCTCATAGAACAATGCCCGGTTAATCTGGAATGCAAAGTGGTTCATATTCTGAATCTGGGCAGCCACAACCTGATTGTCGGTCAAGTCGAAGAAACCCACGTATCAGAGGACTGCACAGACGGGGGACAGCCGAACGCAGGCAGGGTGAAGCCGATTATTTTCAGCGTTGGTGCGGAAAAACGCTACTTTGGTATGGGTGAAACATTGGCGAAGGCATTCAGCGCAGGCAAGGAACTTAAAAAGTAGATGCCCTTGGGCATGCTAAAACGGGCCAAAAATTTGGCACACAGGCATGGAAAAGGCAGATGACGGATCAAATAATTCTCCGCGGCGGCAAGCAGTAAAGCAGCACCGGAAATACGAGATTTGATCTCTATAGCTTTTCCCTGTTGGTGTTGCCGGATGTTTTTTTGTCAAGAACCGGAACGCTACGATTGCAGGAGAAAGATGGTATAAAAATTGTGAATCATACGTACCAGTTAATACTGCCGCTCGTTGCGTTGATTATACGGATCCGGCAACGCGGTTAATATACGCACAGGAGATTGATTATGGCACTGATGAACGCGAAGCAGTACGAAGAGAGTTTAAGAAAATTAAACCGTAAGGATGTCGATTGGCTCATTTTAGAGGGATTCCGGGACGACCGCTATGACCTCTTTGGAGACGGGGCCATCCAGATTCACATGACCCCGGGGCATACGCCAGGTCATCAATCTATCCTGGTCAATCTACCAAACACGGGCCCACTCTTCTTTGCTGCAGACTCCTGCTATACTGAAGAAAATATCCAAAACGATGTTTTGCCTGGATTGATGTGGAGTGCAGGCGAGACAGTCAAGTCAGTTCAAAGAATGAAGAATCTTCAGGAGATGTATGGGGCGACCATTGTCACAGGCCATGACCCTGAAGGCTGGAAGCAGTACAAGCAGGCCCCGGAATATTACGATTGATAAGGCGACAAGGGGGTGAAAAGGCCCCCTTGTACAATTAAAGGATGCATTCAATACAGGCTTTCCTAAGCGGTCAATTAACTCAAAACCTTCAACGTCTTCAAATCCACTACAAATTCTGACATTAAAAAAGAATCATTTCCAGGAAATGACTTCTAAAATCCTTTAAACGTGCTCTGCCAAGCCCGCTTCAACTCTTGGACCTGGTCGTCAAGAACCAGCTCCTTCCCATTGAATATGCGCAAAACAGGCTCTTCCCTCACTTCGCCCACCCGGGCCAGACACTGCCCGGCAAAAAGCCCTTCAAAGGCCTGGACCTTCTCTTGGGGCACACTGATCAGCAGCCGACTGGGCGTTTCACTGTACAAGATCTCTTCCGGAGCATACTCCTCTTGTCCACAGACCGGAATCAAATCTAAATCCAGGTCAGCCCCCAGATTGCCCCCGATACACATCTCGGCCGCAGCCACCCCCAGACCACCGTCCGAGAGGTCGTGACAGGCTGATACCAATCTCCGTTCAAGAGCAGCGTACAAGACCAGGTAGCGGTCCCTGGCGCTGAGCAAGTCCACTTGAGGAACGAATCCGCCCTCAAGTCCGAGCTCACTCACCAGTTCACTCCCCCCCAGTTCCTTGCTTGTCCGGCCCAGAAGATAGAGGACATCCCCGGGCTGCTTTAGATCCGATGTGCAGCACATATTCACGTTAGGGATCACACTTACTACTGAAAACAGGACCGTGGGCGGAATAGAGATCTTGTACTGCTCAATGGTGTAGTCGTTTTTCATGGAGTCTTTCCCCGATATGCAGGGAACACCGAAACCGAGACAAAAATGGGCCAAGGCCTGATTGGCCCGGACCAGCTGCGCCAGTTTGTGTTCCCCGTCCGGGGTTTTGTCCGATTGGACCGGATCACACCAGCAGAAATTATCCACTCCAGCCATGTGCCGTAGATTCCCACCCACGGCCACGGCGTTGCGCACCGCCTCGTCCACGGCGTTGGCCATCATCCAGTAGGCGTCTAAATCCGTGTATCCGGGACACAAACCGTTGGAAACCACCAGGCCTGTGTCTTTGTCCAGCATCGGTCGGATGACCGCGGCATCGGCCGGTCCGTCTTGTAAGACGCCGGTCAGTGGTTTGACCACGCTTCCGCCCTGCACTTCGTGATCATATTGGCGGATAATGTATTCCCTGGAACAAATATTTAACCGTCCCAGCATGTTACGCAAGAGTTTTGTCTGATCCCGGCCGGCTTGGGAAACCTGTACCGGCTTTTGCGGTTTTGGATCCCAGACAGCAGAGAGCTTCATCTGGGGCAGCCCATGGTGCAGAAAGTTCATTTCCAGTTCGCCGACAAGCTTCTCCCCGTACCAGACCCGAAACAGTCCACTTCGGGTAAATCGGCCCAAAGGCGTGGCCTCCACATCCATCTCGTGGGCCAGACGCAGGAAAACATCCAGCTTGTCTTCGGGCACAGCCAGGGTCATCCGTTCCTGGGCCTCTGAAAGCAGGATTTCCCAAGGAACCAGCCCGTCGTACTTCAAAGGCACCTGGGCCAGGTCTAACTCGCATCCTCCGGTATCCTCGGCCATTTCTCCCACCGAAGAAGACAGGCCTCCGGCTCCGTTGTCCGTGATTGCATTGTACAGGCCCTGATCCCGGGCACGGATGATAAAGTCGTACATCTTGCGCTGGGTGATGGGATCGCCGATCTGAACCGCTGTGGCCGGAGACTCGGCGTGCAGGGCCTCTGAAGAAAACGTCGCTCCATGAATGCCGTCCTTACCCACCCGGCCTCCGGTCATGATCACGACATCGCCGGGCCTGGCTTTTTTCTCATGGCTTGGCCTGCCTCGGATCTCGGCAGGCATCATACCTACCGTGCCGCAAAAGACCAGAGGCTTGCCCAAAAAACGTTCATCAAACACCACTGCGCCGTTGACTGTGGGAATTCCGGACTGGTTGCCTCCGTGTTCCACGCCTCTGCGCACTCCTTCCAGGACCCGGTGCGGATGCAAAAGGCGGGGAGGCAAAGGCTGATCGTGAAAAGGAGACGCAAAACAAAAGACATCCGTGTTGCAAATCAGATTGGCCCCCAGGCCGGTGCCCATGGGATCGCGGTTCACGCCCACTATCCCGGTCAAGGCTCCGCCGTAAGGGTCCAGGGCCGAAGGACTGTTATGGGTCTCCACCTTCACACACACACTGTGCTCCGGGTCAAAACGGATCACCCCGGCATTGTCCTTGAATACGGAAAGGCAGAAGTCATCACTTTGCATCCGCCGGCGTAAAACAGCGGTGCTTTCCTGGATATAGGTGGAAAACAGGCTGTCTATTGTCTGCCGCCTGCCCTGTGTCCTGTCGATATAATCAATCCGGGCAGTAAATATCTTGTGCTTACAGTGTTCGGACCAGGTCTGGGCCAGGGCTTCCAACTCCACATCTGTCGGGTGCACTGGCAGTCCGCTGGCTGTTCGTCGTTCTTTGACCACATCCCGGGCATAGTAGTCCTGAATGGCCCGCAGTTCCGCCGGGCTCAAGGCCAGAACCCGGTCCTGACTCAATTGCTGCAGAGCCGCATCGTCCAGCCCCAGAAGCGAAATCACCTCCACCTCATCCGTGGACTGTCCGCTGACCCGGGGGATCTGGGCCGCAAAACCAGGTTCCTTTTCCCACTGTACCCGACTCTTTAGGGCATAACGCTCAATAAGTTCGTTGGCCAGCAGATCAGTGGCTATGCGTTGAACCTGCTCCCGGGATAAATCCCCGCAAATCAGATATTGAACAAAACTGTATACGGCCACGTCCTGATGTGAGCTCAAGCCCAGACCGTTTTTTACTGTCTGGGCCGCCACCCGGCCTTCGTTGTCTGTCACTCCGGGCCGAAATCCTATCTCCAGAATCCAGTCAAATTCTCGGGCCAAAGGATACAGAGAGACTTCATGCAGGACCGGATCGTGGAGCAAGGCCTGGTCAATGACTTTTTCGGCCTGTTTCGGGCCGAGTCCCTCCAGGGTATACACGGTAATAAGACGCACGGAATCGACCTGGAGTCCAAGTTCCCTGCCGATGCGCGAAGCTGTGACCCTGCCTTGCATATCGGTCAGATGGGTCTTGAGTTTGACCGCCAAACGATGCAGCATAGAAGTTCCTCCGGATATTTTCGCAGCCTGTAAACCAAACGTCGAGGGACTGGGCTCCTCCTACCAGAGTCCGGGGCAAAGGCCAAGACCCGGCACGATTGCCAAGCCCAGAGCAGTTATTGAACATCATTCCAAGTCGCGCTATGCTTTTTAGGCCATATCAAAACAGCAGATTTGCCAAAGGCAAAACTGAACAAGGAACCTATCATGATTCATCACTGGCCGGTTGTCCACTCCACCAAAAAATCATATCGCATATTCAACCTGCGCACCGACCGGGCCGTCTCACCCCGGACCAAACAGGCCCACGACTTCTATATCCTGGAGTCCGCCCCGTGGGTAAACATCATACCCATCACGGCTCAGGAGGAGGTGGTTTTTATCCGTCAGTACCGGCACGGCATCCAGAACACCACTCTGGAAGTCCCCGGGGGGCTGGTGGAATCTTTTGACGACCCCCAATCCGCCGCTGTTCGCGAGCTAAAGGAAGAGACCGGATACGAGGGCCGAGACATCCGTTTTCTGGGCAAGGTCCATCCCAACCCGGCCATCCAGGACAACGAATGCCAATCCTTTGCTATCTGGGATGTTGTCCAGACCGACCGGCAGGACCTGGACGCCAAGGAGGACATCGAAACCGTTCTCTATCCCCTGACTGTTGTCCCTCAGCTTATCCACAGTGGAGAAATCACCCATTCCTTGGTTCTGTGTGCTTTTTTCTACTTCTTCGCCGCCTACCGCTCGGATCTCTTGTCTGCAGGTTAAAAACTCCAGGCTCTGTGTACAATATCTCCAATTCAGCACGCAGCGCCTCCAATTCTCTGCGGGACTGATCAGTTTCAAAATCATTCAAGCGTTTGACCGGTCCCGGAAATAAGATTACCTTTGGGATCCAAACGATCCCAAAGGAACTTTGTTTATCCACCATTCGCTGGCTGATAGAGAAATATGCTGACCTGCCCATGGATTTTGCGGACGCAACCCTCGTCTGTCTCGCAAGTGAATCCAAAATCTTGCACATAGCCACCTTGGACCGGAGAGACTTTTCCATTTACAGAACCGTTGACAGTCAAATGTTCACAATTTTCCCCCGGCATCCGGTCAGTTAGGCCTGACTGAACAGAGGAACGTACCAAATGAGCTTTACCTTCAAGGATTTCTTGGCCCTGGAAGTCAGCCCTGCGTTGGGATGTACCGAGCCGGTGGCTGTGGCCCTGGCTGCCGCCGCTGCTTCCAGCCTCCTTTTTTCCCGCACCACGGACCGCATTCTGGTCAAAGTCGACGGCAATGTGTTCAAAAATGGCCTGGCGGTCATTATTCCCGGCACCGGGGGAC
>Ga0182239_1000895_pt1 | contig 10270 bp, 14 predicted proteins | sample hydfrate6_PW_210_FD_132456 | JGI IMG/M metagenome (GOLD analysis project Ga0182239, IMG submission 132456) | Subsurface microbial communities from deep shales in Texas, USA - hydraulic fracturing test 6_PW_210 | ecosystem: Environmental > Aquatic > Deep subsurface > Shale gas/oil reservoir >...
CGGGATGGCAATAAAAAAGAAGCGGACAAGGCATGCAAGCTGGTAAGAGGAAAGCAAGTCTATACTCTTTACTCCCCCCTAGATATGCTGGAGGAAAGAAAGAATGAAAGTAAAAATTAGGAAAGAACTTTTGGAGTATCTCCTACAACTAGCGAGAGATTTTTATCCCAACGAATTTGGGGGATTTCTAAGAGAAAAGGATGGAATCTTTGAGGAAGTCCTTATAATTCCAAAGGGCTATTTCGGGAAAAGCTCTGTTTATTTCGACACATGGCTATTGCCCCACGATGAAAACATAAAGGGAACAGTTCATTCGCATCCAGTTCCTTCCTCAAGGCCTTCTCGAGCAGACGTGAGCTTTTTCTCCAAATTCGGAGGGGTTCATATAATAATCGCGTATCCCTTCAAGGAAGAGAGTGTAAAAGCCTATAACAGCGAAGGGAGAGAAATCGAAATAGAGATAATTGAGTGACGTTAGAATTCATATGAAAATTTTTATAAATGCTAATTTTCTTAAATACTGTGGTGACTCTCCATGAAAGTTAGGGAACTTCTTGAAGGCTTAAACGAAAAGCAGAGAAGAACCGTGCAAAAATGCTTAGCTTCGTGTGAGATACTCGATTTGGAAGAGGAGGTCGAAACTGAGCTTTCCAAGGATTTAATAGAGTTCGTGAAAGTCCTATCAAACCCAATAAGAGCGGGGATACTAAAAATGCTCAAAAACAGATGGATGTGCGTTTGCTTGATAGCAAAGGCATTGAACCAAGATCAGACTCTCATAAGCCACCACCTCAGAACCCTTAAAGGAATGAATCTTCTACACGAGAGAAGGGAAGGAAAGCTTAGATTCTACAGGACAAACCTTGAGGAACTTAAGAAATACGTTGATATGCTGGAAAAGGAGCTTCTTTAAAACTTTATTTTATTTGGTGAGGATTATGGAACGGCTTCAAAGAGAAGTAGATAGAGTGATAAAAAGTTTTGGCGGGTACTGGGAGCCTTTTGAAATGCTTGGTGCGGTTGTTGAAGAGCTCGGAGAGTTATCGAGAGAAATGTTAAAATTTGAGGGTATTAAAGAAAGGGGAGAAAAGAAGAAAATTAAGGAAGAAATTGGCGATGTACTGTTCGCTCTTTTGTGCATCGCGAACTATTACGAAATAGATGCAGAAGAGGCTCTTCTTGAGAGCATCTCCAAGTATTCAACAAGGGATAGAGATAGATGGAGTGATAAAGACTGAATCTCTGCAACTTATTATCCGATAAAATTTCTGTTCATTCATCACTCTGTTAGGGATTTTTCGAAATATTTAAATAAATTGGTAACAAAAAATGCATGAGGGTGGTTGTACATGAGGAAAAAGATTGACAAGTTTGATTTACAGATAATAAAACTACTTTCGAAAAATGCAAGACTAAACTATAGGCAACTTGCGGAATACCTAAACACAACTCGTCAAAGGGTTTCAAGACGCTTGGAGAGGTTAGAAAGGGAGGGAATAATAAAGAAGTACACAATAATTCCGGATTTTGACAGATTAGGGTATATATACGTGATACTTGGGATAACCCTAACCCCTGGAACCTCGCTAGATGAGCAGATAGAGATCCTCAAAAACGATGAAGATGTCAAGGTAATAGAGAGAGCCATTGGAGCTCATAATCTCGTAGTTCACCTTTTAGTACCCAAAGATATGAAGGAAGTTGAGAAAAAAATAACGGAAATAACTGGAAGACTTAAAAATGTAGAGAAAGTTGACATAACATTCATAACAGAAGTTGTCAAATTTGAGCTCGTCTGAAAACTTTTCTTTTTTCGGCAATATGTGAAAGAAAAGCTAATAAAAGCTCGGATAAAAGAGACTGGCAGAGTCATAAGCGGTGAGTACAATGAACATTGCCACTGTTGCAGTAATTGCAGTATTGGGCACTTTGGCATATAAACTAAAGGCCCTCGATGCCAAAGGCACTATAGCAGCTGCACTTATTGGAGTAACGACCATCGTATTTGGGGGGATTTTCCCGTTTTTAGCGTTGCTTACCTTTGTCCTTCTTGGAGTTTTTGCGACTAAGTATCGCCTTGCAGAAAAAGTCAAAAGAGGAATCGCTCAAGAAGGAAAGGGGACAAGAAGCTGGCAGAATGTTCTTGGGAATGGTCTTGCCGCTGTAATATTCTTGCTAATTGAATACTACACCAAGCAAGACCTCTTCTGGGCAGCTACGTTTTCCGCAATAGCGACTGCAAATGCTGACACTCTCGCCAGTGAGCTGGGGAAGATATTCGGCAAGGCCCCAAAAATGATAACAAATCTAAAGCCCGCAAATGTGGGAGAAAATGGTGCTATCTCATGGCAAGGTGAGCTCATAGCCCTAATTGGAGCATTTGTTATAAGCATTTTTTCGGTGTTTTTAACTCCTCAAAAAACGGAAATGCTCTTTGCAGTAACCCTTGGTGGATTTATAGGGTGCAACATTGATAGCTTACTCGGGGCAACACTTGAGAATAAGGGGATTATAAACAACCACCACACAAACTTTTTAGCCACTATCATAGGGGGAATAATTGGAGGGGTAATTTTCCTCTCCCTGCTGTGATGAAATGGCGGATTGCTGAATTGTGATGACGACCTTAGGATCTGAGCTATCCTTTGTCTCCTTTTTTCCTCAATTCTTCCTCATAGATAGTCCAAAGGGCAATTAGAGCGGCTGGAATTCCGTGTTCCGTTGCAAAAGTCATGTAAGGAGCAAGATCAATGACATAGTCTGCGTATCTAAAAAGTCCCCTCGGGATGCCTTCCCTCGAACCTATAAAAACCACAACTTCCTTGGCATAGTATAGGTCTTTTGCAAGATTTTCTTTTACTTCAGAAACGCTGTGCCCCTTTGGATCGGTTATTATAAGCAACCTTTTGTTTCGTCTTTTGTCCCTTATAACTTGATAAAGATCCCACACGCTAACTGGGACTTTTTCCACTTTCCAGGGGTATGCTTCCCGCTGGATCTGATGCCTAGACTCCTGACCGATTTTTACCCCTTTTATGAATTCCATCAGCTCATAAGCATCTATCTTCTCTTTAGGTGCTATAATGAGCTCTCTCACCTCAAAAGCTTGAGCGGCTCTACCAATTTTCTCACCAAAATTCCTGCAGGCCTTGTAATCACCCCAGTAGGGCATCTGAACTATTGTAACTTTTTTAAAGAGCTTTCTTGCGTCTATCTTATCTGGGGTAAATTTCTTCCACTCCTCTTTTCCGGTGATGGATATGTAAGCCCTATCTCCGATGATCTCAACTAAAACAGCTTTATCGGGGAAGGTTAAATCAACTTCAGCGTTTGTAAGCTCCTTTATCTTTCCCCCGAGGGCTACGTTAACATCAACACTTGAAAACTCGTGTTTTCCTCTTCTTTTAGTTTTTATTGCAAAGCTTTCGCCTTCTTTTATGTAAGCAGCTATTTGCTCTGAGACGCTTAAGATGTCCTCAATTGTTGCAGGCACTTCAAAGAGCACGGGGATAACTCTTTCAATCTCGGGAATATCAAAAAGCTTTTGTTCCGCATCTTTATCTTCAGTTTCCACAAGAACAAGACCAGAATACCCCTGAGGAGCTATCCAAACTTTGGCATCCTCAAGAACATCCTTAATGTAATTGGCAGCAACAGCCTCCATTCCCCGCTGAGTTTTAATTAAAAACTTCATGAAAACCACCAAAAGCTAAGAGAAAAGAGAAATAATCAGGCCTCTGGCTCTGCAAGAACCTTTATCTTTCTTATCTCAGCTCTCTTGAGTGGATATATCTTCTTGGCTTCTCTTGCTATTTCAGCAGCCATTTTTCCGTTAACTGCCTCAAGCACAAAGTCTGTGAAGTTAAGCTCCTCTGCCTTCTTACGGATTATGTTCTCCATTATTTCTCTGATAGCCCTCTCCTGGCTTGTCTGGATTCTTCTTATTGCTATAACCATACCCATAACTCTAAGCTTGTAGCCATCCTTTGTTGTTATGTTGAAGATACCATCGATTCTCGTGGTTCTTCTCCTAACAAGGCTTCTTATGTAGCTTCTCGCCAACTTGTGGCCCTTAAACTTAGTGTAGGCGTTCTGCCCTTTAACGTCGTAAATCTGGAAGTAAAGCTTTACCTGACCCTTTGTGAAATCTCCGGTTAGATCCTTCAAAGTGGTCTCAATTACCCTTCCCTTTACCTTTTCGGGATCATCTGCGGGAGTTAAACCAATTTCCTTGCTCCCGAAAAATTCTGGAGCGTAAACTATATACCAGTTCTTAAGCTTCCACTTATCCCTTGCAGCGGCAGCCCTCTTCCTTGGGTTAGCTCTTGCCATCTTAACACCTCCAATTTCATTTCTTTATGACATCCTCAGCGATCTTGATTGAAAACACCAAATCATCCAGCGCTACTATCAAGCTTTCAATCTCACCAAGGTATTTAACTTTTGTTATGACTCTACCATCTTCCCAGTAAGTTCTAAATTTAAAGTTTTCTGGTAGATTCAGATTGTCCACCTCAACGGCCTCGGCAATTGCCTTGGCGATACTTTCATCCCCGTACTCCCAAATTATCTCTGCCCTAACTTTAATTTTCATCTGTCCCACCGCTTGAGTTCTGCTCTTCGAGGAGCTTGTCTATTAGCTCAGCAAATTCGTCTATTTTATCTTTGGGAATTCTTATGCCTGCTGCTATTGCATGCCCTCCTCCTTCTCCTCCAAGAATTTCTGCGGCTTTCCTTAAGGCTTCTCCCAAGTCATATCCTTTTTCAATTCCTTTTTTCGTCGTTCTAGCAGAACCTTTTACCAATCCGTCCTCTTCGCTGTCTGCTAGGACAATAACGGGCTTTTCTGGCTTTGCAAGCTGGGCATTTATCGCCATTGTTGCTGCTATTCCAACCATTGTGTCTTTGATGTTTTTGCCTGCGTAGAATATGTAGGCATGTTCTTTTTCAACTGCATTGCTCCAGTTTTGTATCAGGTATCTTCTCATCTCTATTTGCTCTCTCTTGTACTCATCCACGAGTTTTAATGCATCTTTGAATGCCTTCTCGTCCCCCAAGCATATTGCAACGCCCAAAGTGCCCATGTTAAGCCTTCCTGTAGCATTTAGGAGGGTAGCAAATTCCCTTGCCTCGTGCCTAGGGTCTCCTTCAGGATAGAGCTTAATTAGCACAACGTCACCGATAAGCCTGTCAATGTCCTCTTTAGAAGCGTTGTTCTTAATCAAGTGAATAACAAGTGCATCGTGGAGCTTTCTTTTTTCCTCTTCTCTAAGCTGCCAGTACTTCATATCTGGATCAAAGCCCTTGCTGCGCAGGAATTCTATTGCATTTCTCAAATCCCCAGTAATACCCGGAAGCTCTGGATTTGATGCATAAGCAAGCATCTGAGCCAAAGACCGGGTTTCTCTTCCAAAGAGCCTCAGTTCTTTGCGGAGTTCTATCAAGTCCAACTCTTTTGCATCTTCTATTATGTCAATGTTCATTCCATGAAATTGTCCGTCGATTTCTTGCATATCACCAACTGCACCAACCAAAGCCAAGTAGCTTAGGTCTTTGTTTCTTTCGTTTATCGCCCTTGCTATGAAGTAAGCAACACCAGAACCGCTCAAGTCTCTAACGCTATCTGCTCCAAATTGAGTGGGATTTACAAGTATATGGTTTTCTTGTTCGATTTCGCCATCTTCTGGGGGATGGTGATCTGCTATAACAACACTAGCATCCTTTAGATAGTTCTCAATCAGCTTTATAGACCCGCTTCCAAGATCACTGAAAACATAAATTTTCTGCTTTTCTTCTGCAAGCTCTTTTAACGTATCTTCCCCAAGCTGTTTCACTATGCTGAGATGAAAATCTGCACCCTCCCTAGCAAGAGCTTTTGCTAAAATTGCACCGGCAGTTATGCCATCTGCATCCCTGTGTGAAATAATACGGAGAGTATGGCCTAACTCAATGTGCATTTTTATTAGCTCTGCACCTTCCCTAACCTTCTCCAAAAATGCGTTCTTATCCATTATACCACCTTAATAAGGAAAAAGGTGAAAATCAGCGAACGAGAAGCTTTGCTTGCTCTGGATCGTATCTCCACTTGGCTGGTAGCTTTCCAGTTTTCCTGTAGTATTTTACAAGTCTCCTGATCTTGCTCTCAGTAAGCTGAAGACCCCTCATTGAATGGAGGTCTTTGGGATGTTGTTCTAGGTGCTTCCTAAGTTTGACTGCCTTTCTAATGAGGAACATTAAATCCTCAGGAATCTCTGGAGCAAGGCCGTTCTCTTCGAGTATCTTGGTTATTTTCTTTCCAGTGATGAGCCTAACACTCGGAATTCCATATTGGTCCCTCAAAATAGTGCCTATCATGGCAGCACTATAACCTTCCTTCCTAAGCTTAACAACAAGATTTTCAACTTCCTCAGCAGTGTACTCCACCCATGTAGGTGGGGCTGTCCTCGGTGGCTTCTTTGATCCAGACTTTCCTCTTTTTCTTGCATGCAACCTTGCCATTTCCAACACCTCCCGGTGACGGCCAGCTACTGCCAGCCGCCCCTTATAAGATTGCCAATAGTGGGTGATAAAAGGGCTTTAAAAAGTTTGCCCTTGAGATGTTTTACTTTTTTCTTTTGAAAGCCTCGCCCTTTAGGGCGGAGATGCAGTAATTTAGGACTCAGCCTGAATGCAGGAAAGCGAAAAATATTTAAACCTCTAACACCATAATACACTATAGGGTGGATAATGGTGAAAAGACTTGATGTTTATCTCCCTGATGAGTTAGACAAAAAGTTTAGAGAAGTTGTTATGAAAATGTACGGAAACAGGAGAGGTGCCTTGAGCATAGCCGTAGAACAAGCGATTAGAGACTGGATTAAAAAAGTTGAGAGCAAGGAAGAATGAAGCGAACAGTAACCGTAAAACTCCAACCTTCAAAGGAAGCCGAGAGAGTCCTCTTCGAGTTAGCCGATATTGGAGCGAAAGCTTGGAATGAAGTAAACTATCTGAGAAGACAACTCTTCTTTAACCACGAGCCTGTAGATTTTAACAGGACTGAAAAAGCTGTTTATGAGAAGTACAAGAAAGAAATCGGCTCAGCAACAGTCCAGCAAATAGCAAGGAAGAATGCCGAAGCTTGGCGTTCATTCTTCTCCCTAATCAAAAAGAAGAAGGATCTTCCAAAGTGGTTCAAGCCAAAACCACCGAACTACTTGAAAGATAATGGAAAAAGGAAACCATTAATAGTCCTGAGGAACGACCAATACAAAATTGAGGGAAGCAAACTAATCCTCAAAGGCCTCGGAAAGTTCAAACGCTTAGAAGTCCAGTTCAAGGGGAGAATTCACTTAAAGGGTAAGCAAGGAAGGTTAGAGATTGTTTACGATAACGTGAAGAGAAAATGGTATGCTCACATTAGTTATACGGTAGAAGAGAAGCTTTATGGTGAAGGTTGGAGGAAGCTTCCGAGAGGGGCTTTAGGCAATCTTTCCGCTGGCATAGATCTAGGAGTAAACAACCTGATGGCTGTTTACGTGGAGAATGGAGAGAGCTTTTTGGTGAATGGTAGGCCTTTAAAATCAATTGCCTTCTACTGGCAAAGAAGAATTGCTGATTACCAGTCAAAACTCAACAAGTCTGGAGCTAAAAAGAGCAGAAAGCTCTCAAGAATGCACCAAAAGGCGAAACTCCAAGCCAGGCATTACATTAACACTGCCGTTAGGCAAACTGTTGAAAGGCTTTATCATCTCGGAGTTTCGAGGATAGTCGTCGGTTATCCAAAAAAGATAGCCAGAAACCCTGAAAAGGGCAAAAAGCAGAATTATCTTCTCTCTCACGTCTGGCGGTTTAACACGGTGATTAAACGCTTGAGAGAAGTCTCTGAAGAGTATGGTATTCAAGTTTTGGTTGTTAGTGAGGCTTTTACTTCAAAGCTTTGCCCCGTCTGCGGGAAGCCCCACGAAGGGGCACGTTTTGTTAGAGGACTTTTTAAGTGTCCCGAGGCGGGGCTTATCTTCAATGCTGATCTTGTCGGGGCTTTCAATATTTTGAAAAAGGTGGTGAAAACCATAACCCCGAGCCTGCCGGGTTTGTCGGGAGGTAGGGGTAATTGGGGGAAGGCCCTCCCAGAGGGGTTCGAAGAACCCAATTCAATTCGGGTTCTGGTGAAGACCCCTCAAACCTTCCCGTCAATGGCGAGGGGTTAAAGCCGAACCCTCGCCGTTCACGGCGGGGAGGAGGTCAGGTTTTTAGAAAATAAGCAAGAAGACAATCTGCATTCGAAATTCTTATTAACATCAAAGGCAAAGATATTATTTAGAGCGGAGGGTTAGTTAATGAGAATTGAAATCAAACTTAAACCTGAAAATAAGAATGCTATAGTGCCCTTTAATTACAACGATGAAATTCATGACCAGCTGCTTGAAAAGATTTTCCTTGCGGCGCCAGATTTAGCTGAGGTGCTTCAAACGGAGTATAAGGATTACTTCACCTTTTCCAGGATAATGATTAGAGAGAGGGAGATTATTCCCGATAAAGGAATTAAAGTGCTCTCGGATGATATATCCCTCTACGTTTCATCTTCTCTCACCGAAATCATAAAGGCAATTGCAGAGGGGTTTATCTCGAATCCTATCTTAAAGGTGGGAGAAGCGACGTTCTCCATGGCCGACATAAAAATACTCCGGGAGCCAAAGATAAGGGATGGAACGCTTTTTTCAACGTTAAGCCCTATAGTTGTTAGGACAGCCAAGTTCGAAGACAATAAGGTAAAGATATGGGATCTTTATCCAAACAACGAGGGATTCCAAGACAAACTCAGGAAAATAATGCTTACAAAGTTTTCAGAGATAAATGGCAGGCTCCCAGAGGATACTGACTTTCACCTTGATGTCATAAAATTCAAGCCTGTGAGAATAAAGGTTGGTAAGACGTATTACAGAGGCTCTCTGATGGTTTTCCGGTATTATGGGTCGAAGGAGATAGCAAAGTTTGGATACGAAAACGGCTTTGGAGACAAAACCAGCTATGGTTTCGGGATGGTCAAAGTAATTGATGAAGAAGAAGGACAATAATGCCTAAGACTGTTTCTATCCCCCAAACCATGGCAACGAGCTGAGGCTCTTTTACTTTCTTTATTCTCATCAGCAAACCCAGAAAGCTTAAGTAAGGCGGGGCTTTTAAAGTTCCATCCTCCAAAACCTCTGTTCTTCCCAAAGGTCTGCCTTTAAATCGTATTTTAGACTTAAGGAGGAAGTCCACAAAATGGGGTAGCAGCAAAAACGCTGCAAATACTTCAACTTTACCTAAAACGCCAACCAGTCCTATTAATGCCCCAAGAGACAACGTTCCAGTGTCCCCGGGGAAGATTCTAGCGGGGTATTTATTCCACCACAAAAATCCAAAGGCTACAGCACTTCCCGTCAATGCCAAAATTTGAGCGTCTCCAGAAGTTATCAATCCCAAAAAGAAGAGGGCTATAGCGGAAGTCCCTACCTCCAGCCCATTGAATCCCGCTAGAAGGTTTACCAGATTGGCAGAACCAGTTATGAAGAGTACTGCAAAGAGATAATAGAGTAAGCCCAGTTCAAAGGAAGCCACCAGAATATCCAGATCAGTATTTATGGATATCGAGATTACTATTGAGGAGACCAGCAAAGATAACAGAACTTTATGAGACTGTTTAAGCTGAGTTATGTCATCTATTATACCTATAATCCCAAAGAGAAGAAATATCAGAAGAGCCTTTGCAAGAGTTTCATTTAGAAGAGATACAAGACTTAGAGACAATACGAGTAAAAGAACAATGCCTCCCATTTCTGGAACCTCAGGTTTATCTAGCTTATGAATATCTCTTCCAACTATGCCGGCTTTTCTCATTAACGAGCCGATGTAGGGGGTAAAAAGAAGGGAGAGGATAAAACCCACAACAGGCGTTATCATTATAACCACCCAAGCTAAATTAAGCAAGGACTTAATAACTCTTCCGCTACTATAAGAAATGTCACAGGGTGAAAAAGCATGGACATCCAGCTAGTTGTCTTCGATCTCGATGGAACCCTTGTGGGTGCGCCAATGGACTTTGCAGAAGTAAAGGAGAGATTAAAAGAGAGGCTTGAGAAGGAGGGAATATCAAAGGAGCTCATCGGTGATTTGACGCCTATGTATGAAACTCTGCTCAAGATATCCCAAATTACGGGTATGGATTTTGAATATCTGCATTCATTCCTCGTTGAACTGGAAGTAGAAAGGGCTAAGGACAGCTATTTGTTCGAAGGTTCCAGAGAGTTGC
>Ga0182239_1000897_pt1 | contig 10266 bp, 15 predicted proteins | sample hydfrate6_PW_210_FD_132456 | JGI IMG/M metagenome (GOLD analysis project Ga0182239, IMG submission 132456) | Subsurface microbial communities from deep shales in Texas, USA - hydraulic fracturing test 6_PW_210 | ecosystem: Environmental > Aquatic > Deep subsurface > Shale gas/oil reservoir >...
CAGGTAACAGGTAACAGGTAACAGGTAACAGGTAACAGGTAACAGGTAACAGGTAACAGGTAACAGGTAACAGGTAACAGGTAACAGGTAACAGGTAACAGGTAACAGGTAACAGGTAACAGGGGGAATATTACACAGATTCGACGGGGTTGCACAAGTTCGGAAAAATATATGCCTTATTGCCACCATTGCCAGCAAAGGTGTATAACCGATAGCGTTCGTTCCATTATGTTATATTGAGCAAATAATTTTACACTAGAAGGATATTTTTACATGCTTACAGGCAAACAAGTTCGCTACCTGCGCAGTCTCGGCCACCACCTGCAACCGGTAGTTATGGTTGGAAAAGAAGAAGTAAGTGATCAGGTCATCGCTTCAGTTGACGAAGCACTACTTAGCCATGAGCTGATTAAGGTCAAGTTGCAGGAGGGTTGTATCACCCCGCGTACTGAGGTTGCCGACACCCTGGCCCGGAGTACGGGTGCAGAGATAGCCCAGGTTCTCGGACGCACTATCCTGCTGTATCGTGCTTCGGATAAAGAGCTCATAGATCTACCTAAAGCCAGGTAAAGAGGCAATGCGCATCATCAGTGGCACTGCACGAGGTAAACAGCTGCGAACCTTTAAAACCAATGCCATCCGTCCCACCAGTGATCGGGTACGCGAGGCCCTGTTCAGTATTCTTACGAGTAAAATCGGGAATCTGGAGGAGCTGCAGGTCCTCGATATCTGCGCCGGTACCGGTGCGTTAGGGATTGAAGCCCTGAGCCGGGGAGCCAGGCGCAGTGTCTTTATTGACCACAGCCGTCAGGCAACTGAGATCATCGCGCACAACTGTCGGGTGTGCAATGTAGAACAACAAGCTGAAATCATAAGGGGTGGATTCAGCTCTGCCCTTCCCCGTCTTGAGGGCTCTGTGTTTGGGTTGATCTTTATCGACCCGCCATATAATAAAAAAATGTTGCCCGAAATAATTACCCGCCTCAGCACTCTGCATCTGCTCGCATCCGACGGAATCATCTGCGCCGAGGAAAGTAAAAAAGCCCCGGTTGAGCCCGATATCGGACCCTATACCTGCATTGACACCCGTACCTACGGAGATACGTGTATCTATTTATACAGTGCAGATACAGCTTAAGAAGGAGATATGTATTTAATGAATACTATCGCAGTCTATCCCGGATCATTTGATCCGGTGACGAATGGACACATTGATATCATCTGCCGTGGCTTGAAGGTGTTTGACAACATCATCGTGGGAGTGGCGCAGAATTCTGCAAAAAACAACATGTTCAGCGTGGAAGAGCGCGTTGAGATGTTGCGGGAATCGCTGGGAGATAATCCGCGCATCCGCGTAGATGTGATCGACGGACTCCTGATAGACTATGTCAGACGTCAAGGATCCAATATTATTATCCGTGGGTTGCGCGCCGTATCCGACTTCGAATACGAGTTTCAACTCGCACAGGTAAACCACACGGTGGAAGAGAAGATTGAAACCATGTTCATGATGACCTCGGTGCGCTACGGCTACCTGAGTTCATCCATCGTAAAGGAGATGGGTTCCCTGGGCGGGGATATCGAGGATTTTGTCCCTGAATGTGTCCTGAAGCGCCTGCGGGAAAAATTCCCCTCCAGGAGGTGAGCTCTTACGGTCAGAGCAACTGCATAAAACAGTGGGTCTGGGGGATCACCCGTACATCGAGACCGTAGCTGCTGAGGATATCCTGCTGGCGCAACAATCTGCTCCCGGATATGCTGCAACGTCCGTTAAGCGTGCGCGGCTGTAGCACCACGTCAACGTTAGACCCGGATGGTGGAAAGGTGCTGGTAAGGAGTTCAGCTGCTGAGTGGAGCTCAACGTCGGGAGTTGCATCACCCACTACCAGCTTGACACAACACTGCGCTTGCAGCGCCAGATGCAGAAAAGCACGATGGGTCTCCCACGGTGTTGCCTCTCCGGTCTGAGACTCAAGCTTTATATCCATCACCACCCAGTCAAGCCAGGGCAACACCTTGGCCAATGCTTCCGGCATGGTGCCGTTGGTTTCAAGCTGGATGGGCAATAATGTATGCAACTGAGGTAGCCATTCCTGCAGCAACTCCGCATGGAGCAGTGGCTCCCCCCCGGTGATAGCAAACGAATGATGCGAATGCTGACACGAACTGCGCGCATCCAGCAGAGAGCGCACATAGGCGACGAGGGTGGCGAGTTTTACCGGATTATCCCAGGTGGTGAAGGTGCCGCTACCGGGAACCTTTTCCACGCGGCACTCCCGCCGCGGCGCATAGGGCGTATCGCAATAGCTACACTGCAGGTTGCATCCGGCAAAGCGCACAAACACCTGACGTCGACCCAAAAGAGAGCCCTCCCCCTGAATGGAAGAGAATACCTCGATAAGTGGGGCTTTGGTTTGTGATTCAGGTGCGCGAGTAACTGGCACAGGCATTGTCCGATTCCCACACGTTTACCGAATCAACTATAACTTCATCATCCGCAAAGCTGTTACACAGCTCTTCAAACAGGTAACGCGCGATATTTTCCGAGGAGGGACTTTTTTCCTTGAATGGTTCCAGATCGTTGAGATATTTATGATCCAAGGTATCGAGAATGGCATTGGTTCTGGCTTTAAGAACCTTGAAGTCCAGCCCCAGACCGGCTTTGTCCAGATTTTCCGTCGCTACCACGACTTCAACCTTCCAGTTATGCCCATGCAGATTTTCGCAGTCTCCCTGGTAATTAATCAGGTTATGCGCTGCGGCAAAATGGGTAAATATTTTAAGTCGATACACAGTACTTATCCTTTATCTTCTGGGTTAATAGGAGTCTTGCTCTGACTGCTGTTGCTCAGGGTCAGGCGCAAACTCACCCGCAACGCGATAGTCCTCGTCAAACCATTTGCCCAGGTCGACATTGCGGCAGCGTTTACTACAGAACGGGCGCCACGGATTATCGCTCCACTCGGTATTTTTATCACAAACCGGGCATTTAATCTTCACTCAATCCTCTCCTTGTTATATCCTTGAAATTCGATCGACTATCAACATTACTCTAAGAACAGACGACTGGCATTCAGAGAATGCAAAATCAATTAATTTATTTCACACCCTGGGAGTTCAATCATTCAATGTCACCTGAACAAACACCCTTTACCCTCGATGCAGAATTGCAGGCAGATCAGGAATGCACCCGTATACTGCGTAACTTTCACACCCATTTAATTAAACAGGACATCGATCCAATCGAAGCCGGAAGTCTGGCCCAGGGGGCTGATTACTTTCTGCGGGATTTTATCATCAGTGCCTGCAGAAGCAGCATATTCACACCCCATAGAGACTGTGTCAAACAATTTGCCGGGCACTGGTATATTATCAACAATCTTGAGCCCACCGCAGAAGAACTCCAACCGGTGCTGCAGGGAGTTGCGACATTCTACGCATTCCTTGCCCAGCGCAGCGAGGTGGATGCTCAACTCGCAGCGCAGATACAGGATGACTGTGCGGATATCGCATGGTTTAAACAGCGCCTTGAAGCGTTCTGGGCGATCGAAGGGGATGGCTATTTTGAGTGGCGTGCAGAGTGCCCCCTGCCAGCCACCAGTGTTTGAGCCCACTTAAATATTGAGACCATATATCATGCCTGAGCATATCGATTCCAGTTCGGATACCCGCCGCATCCCCCTGCGCGCTACCCGCATAGCGATTTTGCTTTCACTTATCCTTGCAGGGGTAAAGCTTGTTACCGGAGTAATGACCGGCTCTCTGGCCTTACTCTCTTCCGGGGTCGATTCGATCATCGATATCTTCCTGTCAATGTGCAACTACCTGGGGCTGAAAAAGGCCAATGAACCTGCAGATGAGCAACATCCATACGGGCATGGAAAATTTGAGACCCTGGCAACCCTGTTTCAGGGGCTGTTTATTACCGCATCGGGAAGTATCATTATCTTTGAAGGTATCAGGCGGCTCCTCAAGGGGGTTCAGATTCAGACCCTTGATTTCGGCCTCGTTGTTCTCGCGGCGAGTGCTGTGGTGGCGTGGTTTATCAGCAGGCATCTGAATCAGGTGGGAACCGAATTTGATTCCAGCGCGTTACGCGCCGATGCCCTGCACTACGCCACCGATGTATACAGTAATCTGGGATTGTTCGGCGGACTTGCAGCGGCAAAACTGTTCAACTGGGAATGGATGGATCCGCTGCTGTCCATGGTAATTGGCGCGTACATAATCTGGCAGGCAGCCAAACTGATGCGCCGCAGCTTGAATGAATTTCTGGAGAGCAGTCTGCCGGAGGATGAGGTCCGCGCAATCACCGAGAGCATCGACCAGTTTGCGGGACAATTCAACGACTATCACAGGCTACGCACGCGCACCGTTGGCAATAAGCGCATGGTAGATCTGCATCTGCGTGTATGTAGATTAGAGTCAATAGAGCAGGCACATGCAACGGCACGCCGGATCGAAGATAATATCCATACAGTCCTGCCTCAGGCGGATGTCACCATCCACCTGGAGCCGGTTCCCTGTTCAGAATGTCATAAACTATCAACGTGTGGTTGTACAAACATAAGCACTGTAGTGTTTGCTTCAAAAGGTGCAACAACGGCAGAAAGGTCCGTTATCGACCCAGCATAATCCCGAGTTTTTCTGCGGCTTCTACCATTTCCCCTGCGGGATCAACCAGATTCAACTGCCCCACCGCATCTTCGATGGGCACTGATACCACCTCGCGGCCATTCAGTGAGGTCATCTGCCCGAACTTGCCTTCGGCGATGAGATCTACAGCCTTTACGCCGAATCTGCTTCCGAGGATCCGATCGAAGTGTGTAGGGGTACCACCGCGCTGTAAATGCCCCAACACTACAGTACGAACCTCCATCTCCAGACAGTTGTTGAGCTGTTCTGCCACGGTATGCCCGATTCCTCCAAGACGCTTAACCCCGGTGGGTGTTGTGCCGGATTCAGCCTGCACTACCTGACCTCCATCCTTGGGGAATGCCCCTTCAGACACAACCACGATGGAAAACTTACGCCCCGAACTACGCCTCGCGCGGATGGAAGCGCACACCTTGTCGATATCAAAGGGGATCTCGGGCAGAAGGATCACATCCGCTCCCCCCGCAATACCTGATTCAAGAGCAATCCAGCCGGCATCACGTCCCATCACTTCCACCACCATCACGCGCTGATGACTCTCGGCAGTGGTATGCAGGCGATCCAGGGCTTCGGTTACCACCCCTACAGCGGTGTTATACCCAAAGGTTACGTCAGTGGCACGCAGATCGTTGTCAATGGTTTTGGGCACGCCCACAACATTCATCCCCAGCTGCTGCAGATGCTGCGCAATCTTGAGGGTTCCATCTCCGCCCACAGCAACCAGAGCGTCAGCGCCTAAGCGTTTGAAGTTTTCCACCACCTGGGGGGAAACATCCTTCCATACCGTCTTCCCGTTTTCCTCTACCGGATAGTTAAGGGGATTGCCGCGGTTACTGGTACCGAGGATGGTGCCACCGAGTTGCAAAATGCCCCGGGTCGAATCCAGAGTGAGCTCCATTACACCGTTATCTTCGAGTAAGCCGTCAAAGCCGTCCTTTATCCCCAACACACGCCAACCGTGGTTCTTGATGGCGGAACGGACTACGCCACGGATCACCGCGTTTAGTCCGGGGCAGTCTCCACCGCCGGTGAGAATTGCAATTGTTTTAGCCATGGGTATTACTCCTTGCCGGTTATTCTGCTCCGCGTACGGGCGCAGTATTGCGTGTCGCTATCGCCAGAGTACCAAAGCCGTTTTCGCGTGCAAGATCCACTACGGAAATAACGCGTCCGTGCCTGACCTCTTTATCTGCGAGTAATTTGAAACTGGTTTTGGCAGCATTGCCGGTGTAATTGCTCAACAGCTCCTTGAGCTCCTGCATATCCACTTTACGCTTATTGAAGTGAATTGTACCATTTTCTTCCAGGTATACCTTCACCTCATTCTGCTCTTCTTCCGCAGTACCGGTGGCAGCCTGGGGCAGATTAATCCCTATGGCGGATGAATCGATAAACGATGTTGAGATCATAAAAAAAATGAGCAGAAGAAACACCACATCCACCATGGGGGTGATCTCGATTCTTACCTCAGCGCGCTTTTTACGTCTGAACGCCATAATTAAAACTAGCTCTGTTGTCGATTAGAGAGCGAATCTGTGGCCAGTTTATCCACCAGGTGCAGAGCACTAACCTCAAACTCGTCTGCGAGAATATCTGCTTTACTGGTCAGGTATTTATGCAGCAACATCACCGGAATTGCGACACTCAAGCCGGTCGCCGTAGTAATCAGTGCTTCAGAAATCCCCGCACCCAGGGTTTCAGGGGTTCCCACCCCCTGGGCAGCAAGTTCAGTAAAGGCGCGAATCATACCCAGCACCGTCCCCAACAGACCCAGAAGCGGAGTGATGGCGGCTATGGTGCCGAGCAGACCCAGATAGCGCTCTAATGCTGCTACCTTAAAGGCTCCTGTCTCTTCTACCAGGGTTTTAATATGTTTGCGCTGTGCACCGGCAACGTTAAGTGCCGCAAGAAAGATATGTGAGAGCATGAAGTCACTTTGCTCACACACCGCCTTCGCTTCATCAATCCGTTCATTTGCTACCAGAGACTGAACTTCAGCAGAGAGCTTTCTTCCCCGCCGGCGTAGGGAGGTATATGTCCACAGGCGTTCGAGGAAGATCCCCAATGCCAGAACGGAGCACGCCATAATGGGATACATGAGAAAGCCGCCTTTGGCAAACAGCTCCAGCAGATAAGAACCGGAAGCAAACATTTATCTACTTTCTGTCCTCTTCTGCAGGTGTTTCATCCGCAGGCAGGGAGATAACATCCTCTGTGGGTTTATGTTCACCACTGTCACCCTCTTCAACTCCGGTGGTTTCCGGAGCAAAGGGACTATCCTCTTCTACGCCCGGATCCGTTAAAACTTCATCATCCTGCTTTTTTGCGTCCACGGGAGCAGAAGAACCAGCATCTGTCGAGGCAGCTTCCGCAGTTGACCCGGTGGTTGAACCGGTTGTGTATGCAGTCTCTGCAACTGTAGCCGCAGTGGCAGCGTAGCCTCCAGCAGAACCGGATGGAGCTGCAGAGGTGCTCGGAACGTCTGATGGCGCTTTCTCTGTCTCATCTTTTTTATGTTTGTTTTTCTTGTCTTTTTTGCTTTCTTTAGTGCGCTCAGCTGAGCTGGCGCCGGCGTTCTTGAGCTGGCGTTTGAGTTTAATAATCTTCAGGGTTGAACCGAACGAGGCCACGATCATCCCCAGGACAAAGGTAATAATCAGAACCAGGAAAATCTCAATTTCCGGTGTGGCATATTCCCAGAATTTCACCACAATTTTCCCGGTATTATCGCGCACAAACACAAACAATACCGCCAGACCGACCAGAGCCAAAAACATTTTAACAAATTTCATTGTATATCTCCCGCTGCAAAAGAATACTGATGTTGGCGTAAGTATGTATGTTTCAACAAACTACCTTCTAAGTTGTATTTGTTAGCTACATATTGGCCACTCAAACAATGTTTCAAACGTTAGACGATTTCACACACGGCGTCAATGTTGATAATCTCAGCAATCACCTGTTGTTGTGTTCCATATTGTAACACCTGACGCGCTTCGACCGGCCAGGTTTTTCCCTGTTTCATCTTCACAATAGCAGGGTTTTCGTTATCCGGATCTTGCTCGTGTCCTGCTTCGGGCATGGAATCAGTCGGATAAATGCGGATCAGCCCCACGCTGTGATAAGGAGCACGGCGGCGTTCAGTCGCACTGCCGGGGTTGAAGAACAACATATGATCCTTTACATGGCACGCAGGATAGTGGCTGTGGCCATAGACGAGTATATCTGTATTTTGCGCATCAAATTCCGATGCGGCATTGGCTTCAATCTCAGCGCCAACCCCCCAACCGTGAATCACCCCGATATTCAGACCACCAAAATTAAGAACACGCTTCAGAGGCTTATGCGCACAGGCAGCATCCATGTTCCCGCGCACGGCATAAAACTCGTACGGCGCAAACGCAAGATCCCCTTCCGGATGCAACATATCTCCTGCATGGATTATTGCATCCACATCGGCAAATACGCTGTGTAAAAGCCTCTGTGCCCCGGTATTAGCCTGAGATAACGAGCTCCAGTGGGTATCCGAAATTATTCCGATTTTCAACATACATTATACCTGAATCTTTGCCCTGTTACCGGTTTTCTGGTTCGACGTTTTCATTAGAGAAATAACGCAGCAGATGCTCCACCGCCGGCACGTCTGCCGGGGCAAGATTATATGTAGCCAGATCCTGCAGATCCACCCATTTTAATTGTGCGTGGACATTACACTTAAGAGCGGTATGCTGCAGAAATGTGTGTACACACAGCAGTTTTATGGTGCCAAATGGATAGGTATGCACACTTTCACATATCACCGCAGCGGAACGCGCCCTGACCCCGAGTTCCTCCAGCACTTCACGCTCAATGCACTCAGAGACGGTCTCTCCCGGTTCCACCTTGCCACCGGGGAATTCCCAGTATCCTTCCAGGCGTGACCCTTCAAGACGCTGGCCCAGGAGGATCCTGTTCTGCTCAACAATGATCGCGGCACCCACTTCAACCATCAGGGTTTTGTCTCCGTATCCGTTTCTATTTCAGAACGTTCAATTATATTCGCCGGGATTTTACGCTTCACCTTCACCCCCAGATCCACAAAGCGGCTTGCCTGGCTGATGAGGTTTCCCCGCCCTTGAGTCAGTTTATTCATGGCGCTGTGGTACTGCTGATCCAGAGTGGTAATCTGGGTGCCGATCTTCTCCATATCCTCCACAAAACCGCGCAATTTATCGTACACCGCCCCGGCGCGTTCGGCTATGGCCTGCGCATTCTGGTTCTGGCGTTCATAGCGCCAGATGTTCTCCACCGTACGCATGGTTGCAAGCAGGGTTGTAGGGGTTACTACGACCACGCGCTGCTGCATGGACAAATCCAGCAGATCATCCCCATGCTGCAGCGCACACATAAAGGCCGGTTCCAGCGGCATGAACATCAGGATAAAATCGAGGGACTCTACCCCATTGAGGTCGGCGTAATCCTTGGAACCCAACGAAATAAGATGCTGTCTCACCGCATGGATATGTTGTTTCAGGGCTTGTTGCCGTTGTGCATCATCCTCAGTGCTGCAGTAGCGTTCATACGCTGTGAGGGAAACCTTCGAGTCGATGATGATCTGCTTTCCTTCAGGCAGATGCACCACCACATCGGGACGCAGAATCTTATTCTCCTCATTGCGCAGATGTACCTGGGTGTCGTATTCGTACCCTTTGCGCAAACCCGACTGCTCCAGCACCCGTTCGAGTACCATTTCGCCCCAATTACCCTGAAACTTGTTTTCTCCCTTGAGGGCGCGGGTAAGATTGACCGCCTCCTGATTCAACTGGTGGCTGGTGCTGCGCAACTGTTCGAGTTCATGCCGCATCGAGGTTCGATCCTTGAGATCGGTAACATGGATGGTATCGATGCGCTGGCGAAACTCCTGCAGTTGAGAGCGCAACGGGTCGAGAATTTCGCTTAAGCCACTTTTGTTTTCATCCTTGAAGGTGCGCCCTTTCTCTTCAAAGATATCCTGCGCCAATGTCCTGAACTGCATCTGCATGGATTCGCGCGCCTGGCGCAGAAATTCCTCTTTCTCGTGCATGTGGTGCTGCTGCTCTTCGAGGCGGGTTTCGGCGCGCACCAGTTGCGCGTGGGTGGTATGCAGTTTTCCCTCCAGGGTTTCGACTGCCAGCTTCGCTTCATCCTTGTGTTGTTCCAACTCCCGGCATTGGTTCTTCAGCGTATCGCGTTCATGGCGTGCATCCAGATAAAGACGGCGTGCGCGTACCCAGGCAAAAAAGAGCAACAGGATGACACCAGCGCCAGCAGCTACAGCCACATGCCGGATCTCTGTATATGCAACAGGAAAAAACTCCATCCCCTTAATCCGTAGTTGTCTGGGAGGGTATAATTTCCCCGGGAATGGTATCACACTCCTTTTGACTTAGATTAGGCTGACGCCATGCGAGTTTGAAAATCGCCTGCATCTGCATCACTTCGTGCTCTTCATCGTCATACAGAGACACGTCCGCGTTCCAGGTCCGCTCACCTGCATGCACAACATTGGCCCGGGCGCGCACCCACCCCTGCATCACCGGAGAGAGAAAATCAACCTCCATGTGAGTGGTGGCAAAATGACTCCCCACCGGG
>Ga0182239_1000898_pt1 | contig 10262 bp, 10 predicted proteins | sample hydfrate6_PW_210_FD_132456 | JGI IMG/M metagenome (GOLD analysis project Ga0182239, IMG submission 132456) | Subsurface microbial communities from deep shales in Texas, USA - hydraulic fracturing test 6_PW_210 | ecosystem: Environmental > Aquatic > Deep subsurface > Shale gas/oil reservoir >...
AACAGTTTTCATACAAAGCAGGGATGATGAAAAAAACATGAGATATGATCAACAAGTCTTATCAATATGGATGCCAAGTAGAAAATAAAAGCCTAGGCAGCTGAATATAACGAAAATATTTTTCCGTATCTCATAGAGTTCGTATATACGATTGGAAAAAGAATTGCAGTCCGGATATGCAAAAAATATGTAGAAATGTATTAAAAATGTTCATCCCCTGGGATTTCTTGATGAGGAACAATATCCCAGAGCCGAGGCGACGAAATGCTGAGCCTTCACTTCTTATTCAATACAATTCCTTCAATTCAGGCAACTCAGGCTGTGCCTGCCTGGCTTCGTGCAGGGAAAAACTTTGTCCGGCATTTTCAGAAATGGGCGCACTTCGTTTGTGGCAGTCAGGAATTCTGCAAATCGGGCACCATGGATCAGTGCACGGATCGGGATGGACAATGATCTCCGCTTCTGGTCCCAAATCCGCCTTCAAGACCTGCTCTATATCCTTGACTGCTTGATGGGTCTGGGTCAGATCGTAGGTTCGGGGCAGCATGACATGCAGGTCGACGTGGACATTGGGTCCATACCGCCGGGCCCGCAGGTGATGGACATGGATCCATTCCGGTCTGCGATGGGCATTGAGCACCTCTACAATATGTTCCAGCAGTTCAGGATCGGCCTCATCCATGAGCCGGCCTGTTGACTCCCGCAACAGCTTGGAACCGGCATACAGGATATTCGCGGCCACCAGGCAGGCCACCAGGGGATCCAGCCATACCAGGCCTGTAAAGTGAACAAGAATCAGGCCCCCCAACACCCCGAGACTGGTAACCACATCGGTGAGTAAGTGCTTTCCGTCTGCAGTCAGGGCTAACGAATTGTTGCGTTTTCCGGTTTGGATCAAGAGCAGACCAAGGGCCAGATTCAAGGCAGTCGCTCCGGCCAGCAAGAGCATCCCGTTGCCCAGATGGACAAGGGGTCTTGGATCAAAGAAGCGGGGCACGGCCTGAAAAAGAATGGCGCCTGCGGCCAGGACGATGAGCGCTCCCTCGAACCCGGCCGAAAAATATTCGACCTTGCCGTGGCCATAGGGATGGTTGGCATCCGGGGGTTGAGTGCTCAAATAGACGCTGTACAGGGCAAATCCACTGGCCGCCACATTAATGATGGACTCCAGGGCATCGGAAAGAATTCCGGCCGAGCCGGTGAGCAGGAAGGCTCCGAACTTGAGGGCCATAAGCAATGCCCCCATGATCACAGCCAGGATCATGACCTGAATCTTGGTCATACATTCTCTTTGTGGGTTGCTGGTATGAAATAGGAATTTGCTTTTTCCGCCTGTCCCGAAGTGGAATCCGGGGGCACCCTGGCCCAGGCCTGAGCATGGCACACAATTGACCTCGTGAACATGAGAAAGGCCCAGAGGGCAGGCATTACGCCAAAGCGCGAAGCCTGCCCCTACCGTGAGGGCTGCGGTTATCCCTCTCTCAAATTAGAATTGAGCGCGGCAATTTTGGTATGTTTCATGTAAGTTCAATCCGGCAAATTTTCTTTCTTTGCCCGATTTGGAGCAAAAGATAGGTCAAATTTTCCGGAGGCGGCGCTGACATCTGACAGCTTTGGAGCCTACTCCCCTCCGGCAACGCTTCGGACCTGCTCAATGGTGGTCAGGCCTTGCAGGACTTTGATAAGTCCATCCTGCTTTAAGGTCAGCATCCCGTCCTCTTTGGCCTGGGCCAGGATATCCTGGGTGTGCTTGCGAAACTTGATCAGGTTTTTGATGGCCGGGCTGGAAACCATGAGCTCGTGAATGCCCATCCTCCCCTTATACCCGCCCAGGCAATGCCGGCATCCTTTGGCCCGGGCCAGGACAGGATTTTCACGTATCTCCTCCGGCAAAGCAGTATCCCATTCTGGACCGAACTCCTGCTTGATCTCCGCCAAGTGTTCAGCATGTGGAGAATATACCTCCTTGCATTTGGGGCAAAGGGTTTTCACCAGGCGCTGGGCCAGGACGCAAAGCAGGGAGTCGGCAAAATTAAATGGGTCCAAATCCATGTCCAGGAGCCGAGTAATGGTTTCCGGGGCTGAGTTGGTGTGCAATGTGGAAAAGACGAGATGTCCGGTCAGGGAGGACTCAACTCCAATGTGAGCGGTTTCTTTGTCCCGCATCTCCCCAATCATGATCACATCCGGGTCGGCCCGGAGAAAAGAACGCAAGGCAGAAGCAAAACTCAGACCAATCTTGGGATTGACCTGGACTTGCCGCAGGCCTTCCTGGGTGATTTCCACCGGGTCTTCCACCGCCCATATTTTTTTTTCCGGAGTGTTTATGGTACTGATGGCTGAATGCAGGGTGGTCGTCTTGCCCGAACCAGTGGGGCCGACGACCAGAATCATTCCATAAGGCTGGGCCACCAAACGCTGGACATGTTTGAGGTTATAAGCGGTTAAGCCCAGGGATTCCAGGGGCATTGGCTTTCCAGAAGCCAAAAGGCGCAAGACCACGTCTTCCTGGTTATCCACAGTAGGAATTGTTGCCACCCGAAATTCCACAACCCGATTCACTTTCGGCAATTTGACCTTCACTTTACCATCCTGGGGCAAACGCCGCTCAGCAATATCCAGCTTGGCCATAATCTTGATCCGTGATATTATGGGCCGGGCTAACCCGAAACGCAGTTTGCGAAACTCATGACAGGTTCCGTCTACCCGGTATCGGACCGCACAATACTTGGATACGCTGTTGGGCTCGACATGGATATCCGAAGCTCCCCGCTTCCAGGCCTCAATAAGTAAGGCATTCACCAGGCGGACGACCTCGCTGTCATCATCCTGGACCATGGTTTCCAGTTCCGGGGAATCACTTTCATCCCCTTCAAAATCGACCTCTTCTTCGAACTGTGTAAGCTCGGCTCCCCCGGTCAATTCCTGGAAGAAGCGATCAACAAAGGCCTCAATATCCTGGCGCAAGGCGATCTGGAACTCTATCCGGCTGGTACCCAGAATAAACTTTATTTCATCCACTTTGCCCAGGTCAAAGGGGTTGTCGGTCAAGACCTGGATCATGGACCCATTGCGGGCAAAAGGAACCCAATGATATTTTTTTAAAAAATCCGGATCCAGATTGCGCTTTTCAAATACATCAAATGGAGGCTCGATAGTCGGATCAAAAGACACAAAAGGAACCCCGTAAAAGGAAGTCAGGGATTGACCCAGGTCTTCCTTTCTGACAGCCAGATGTTCCAGGATATATTGATCAGGGTCCAGGTTTTGGATTCGACTTTGCTCTAAGGCCTCATCCAGTTGAGTTTTGCTCAGCAGCCCTTTATCCAGGAGGTAATCATAGCGTGTCTTGGCCTGTACACGGACCTGCTCCAATTCCCGCAGGGCATCATCAAGGCCAGGGAACTGCGGGACCAGGCGTTTGATTTGCCAAAAGCTCTGTTTGGCCTGACTGTACCTGCCGGTCTTTAAATAGGCCCGGCCCAGTCGAAAGTAGAGGGCTGAAGCTTCCTTGGGCTGGTATGAATGCAGGTGAAGAGAGGTAAGAAGATCTATAATAGCATCCCATTTGTGTCTTTTCTCATAGCACCCGACCAGATATTTCAAGGTATGAAAATCAGTATCACCTTTTTCCACAAGGGACAGAAAGATGCGCTGGGCTTGCTCATAATCACTGTTGCGGTATAAGGCCTGGCCTTTGGAAAACATCATCTCCCTTCGTTTCGGCAGGAGACAGGGCTGTTTCTTTCTCCAGCCATGCCCCCCGCCCTCAGTCGCTATTTATTCAGCCATGGCATCATGGTTCGCAGTTTCTCTCCAACCTGTTCAATGCCGTGCTCCCGCTCCATTCGGCGCATGGCCTTAAAGGCCGGCAACCCGGCCTTATTCTCTAAAATCCACTCCTTGGCGAAGTCGCCGTTCTGTATATCAGTCAGTATTTCTTTCATCTCTGCCTTGACCTGGTCATTGATCACCCGTTTGCCGCTCACATAATCACCAAATTCAGCAGTATCGCTGATTGAATGCCGCATCTTCTGGAACCCCCCCTCGTAAAAGAGGTCCACAATGAGCTTCATCTCGTGCAGGCATTCGAAATAGGCTATTTCGGGCTGATAGCCGGCCTGGACCAGGGTGTCATACCCGGCCTTGATCAGGGCGGTTACTCCGCCGCAGAGGACAGCCTGTTCACCAAACAAATCGGTCTCGGTTTCTTCCCGAAAGGAGGTCTCAATGACTCCGGCCCTGGTGGCCCCAATGCCTTTGGCATAGGCCAGAGCAATATCCATGGCCCGGCCGCTCGCGTCCTGATGCACGGCCACAAGACTGGGGACTCCTCCGCCTTCAACGTATTCCCTGCGCACCAGATGTCCCGGACCCTTGGGAGCGATCATGACCACATCCACCTCAGCCGGAGGAACGATCTGGTCGAAGTGGATGTTAAAGCCGTGACTGAAGAGGAGGACTTTGTTGGCTGTCAAATGGGGAAGGACATCGTTCTCAAAGACAGCGGGCTGATGCTGATCCGGGACCAAAATCTGAATCAGATCGGCCTGCTTGGCTGCGTCGGCCGCACTGACCGGATCAAAACCATGCTCCCTGGCCAATTCATAATTTTTTCCCCCGGGACGCTGGCCGACGATAACATTTACCCCGGAATCACGCAGATTCTGGGCATGGGCATGCCCCTGGCTCCCATACCCGATAATGGCCACGGTTTTATCGGCCAGCAGATGTAAGTCTGCATCCTGTTCATAAAAGACCCGCATTGCCTTCTCCTTGTGCTTGAAGTTTGAGCGCCGTCTCTGACCGCAGACGCTCATTTGATCGCGAAAAAAATGCTATTGCCATCCGTCATTCCCGCGTCTGAAACCTGATCCCGCCATAGGCGGGATTAAAACCTGGGAACTCATCTAGTCCGTCTGCATGCTCCGGCGCATGGTCACACTGCCGGTTCGGGCGATTTCCTTGATCCCAAAGCGAGTCAACAGCTGGATCAATGCACTGATCTTCCCCCTGTCTCCTGTGGCCTCCAGGGTAAGTTCAGCTGGACTGACATCCACCACCTTACAGCGAAAAATGTCCACAATACGCAGGACTTCGGCCCGATATTGATCCATGGCGTTGACCTTGAGCAAAACCATCTCCCGGTCCACACACTTGATCTCGTTCATGTCCACGACCTTGACCACAGATATAATCTTCCGCAACTGCTTGATGATCTGTTCAATGATCTGTTCTTCACCGTCTGTGACAATGGTCATCAAGGATATGCCCTGTTCCAGGGTCGGAGCGACATTCAGCGATTCGATATTAAAGCCGCGTCCACTAAACAACCCGGCGACCCTGGAAAGGACGCCGGGCTCATTCTCCACCAACACCGAAAGGGTATGCCGCATCACTTTGCTCCTCTTCATTTTTTTGCCCCCAAACGGACAAAAAAATGTTTCAGCTTTACCCGAAGTCCCACAACTGAGGATGCTAGACCAGGAGCATCTCACTCAGTCCGACCCCGGCCGGTACCATGGGATAGACATTTTCTTCCTGCTCCACGACTACATCCACTATGGTTGTTTTTTTGGAGGCCAGGGCCTGGCGCAGTACCGGCTCTAAGTCATCGCCCTTTTCCACCCGAAAGCCTTCCGCGCCATAGGCCTGGGCCAGAAGGACGAAGTCCGGATTGTGGTGCATGCATGTGGAACAGTAATTCCGGTCGTAAAAAAGCTCCTGCCACTGCCTGACCATGCCCAAATAGCCATTGTTTAAGATAATGATCTTGACCGGCAACTCATAGCTTACAGCAGTGGCCAGCTCCTGGCTGTTCATCTGAATGGATCCGTCTCCGGCAATATCTATGACCAGACGGTCGGGAAAGGCTACCTGGGCTCCTATAGCCGCGGGGAAACCATAGCCCATGGTTCCCAGCCCGCCGGAGGATATCCAGGTCCGGGGGCGGTGATAGCGGTAGAACTGCGTCGCCCACATCTGGTTTTGCCCAACCTCGGTGGTGATAATGGCCTCCCCTTGAGTAATCTCGTAAAGTTTCTGAACCACGAGCTGAGGCTTGATCCTCTCCCCTCCTTCAGGGCAGCTCAAAGGCTGGGCCTCGTTCCAGGCCGCAAGCTTCTCTCTCCATGAGGCATAGCGCTGGCTGAGCTCTTCACTTTCCAGGACCTTTTCCAGCTCAGTGCGCAAAGCCTGCAAAGCCAGCCGGCAATCGGCTACAATCGGCACATCTACAGAAACGTTTTTGCGGATGGAAGTAGGATCAATATCAATATGGATGCGCTTGGCTTCAGGGGCAAAAGTTTGCAATTTCCCGGTGACCCGGTCGTCGAAGCGGACCCCAACAGAAATCAGCAGGTCAGAGTTATGAATCCCCATGTTGGCCACATAGGTCCCATGCATCCCCAGCATACCCAGCCATAAAGGGTCGTTCCCCGGAAATCCCCCCAAGCCCATCATGGAGGTGGTGACTGGAATTTGCAGGGTTCGGGCCAGCCAGGTCAGTTCTTCATGGGCATTGGCGGAAATAACTCCGCCGCCGGCAAAAATGAGGGGCCGCCGAGCTTTTTTAATTAATGTCAAAGCCTTGCGGACTTGTTTCAGGTTGGGTTCGTAATGAGGGTTATAGCTGCGCATTGTGATCCGTTCCGGATATTCAAACTTGCAGGAAGCCGCCATGACATCTTTGGGCAAGTCCACAAGTACTGGGCCGGGACGTCCGGATCGGGCCAAATAAAAGGCCTCCTTGATGGTCCGGGCCAGGTCTTTTATATCCTTGACCAGGTAGTTGTGCTTGGTGCATGGCCGGGTTATGCCCACAATATCCACTTCCTGGAAGGCGTCATTACCGATCAGCTGAGTGGGTACCTGGCCGGTGAAGATGACGAGAGGGACGGAATCCATATAGGCAGTTGCAATCCCGGTCACAGTATTCGTGGCTCCGGGACCAGAAGTCACCAGGGCAACTCCTACCTGTCCGGTGGCCCGTGCATATCCATCTGCTGCATGCACAGCCCCCTGCTCATGACGGACCAGGATATGGCGCAGGGGATAATTGGGAATCTGATGATATATATCCAGGACAGATCCGCCTGGAAAGCCAAAGACAGTGTCCACGCCTTCCTTAATCATTGACTCAAGCAGGATCTGAGAACCTTTACGCTCCATTCCCGGCCTCCTGCCTTCTGTATTTCTCCAGGATGTTCTGTATTTTGGTCTTTCCAGCCAGTTTCATTTTCTTCAGCCTCTTCATTTCCGCCTCTTCATCCCAGGTCAAATAGGGCTTATTCTCATACACATCCAGCTGCTTCTCGTATTCAAGATGATCTTGCCACAGCTGGTTCAAATCTTCATCCACATCCCCATACTTGGCGATGAGTTCCAACTCGTATTGCTCCATTTCATCCTCCTCCGCATTTCACGTCCAAATCTGATCATTTGTTCTGAGTCCTTACTTAAGAACTCAATATCTTTCACGCCTGCAAAATATAGGGGTATTTCCCCAGACTGAACATCGAGTATTTTCTTTCTTCTGTTTATGACAAGAGTTCGCTGAACAGTCAATTCTCTGCACTCTGGCGAGGGCCAAAAATCTTTTGCCCTCGCATTGTGCTACATGGTCATGGCCAATTGAGAGAGGGATTGAACCAGGAAGACCTTGAGAAATTGGATCAAAAGCAGGACCACGATAGGGGAGAGGTCCAAGCCTCCCAGAAAGGTGAACGGCAGCCACCTCCGGACCATGGAAAATGCAGGTTCAGTCAGGGACCGGATAAAGCGGACAATAGGATTGTAAGGGTCCGGACTGACCCAGGACAGGATCGCGGAAATGATGACCACCCAAAAATACAGAGTCAATACAATATTTAACACAACAGCAACTGCTTGCAATAAATTAGCTAAAATGAACATTCTCTCTCCTTGCGCGTCTGTAATTTACTCTGGTCTTTTTAGATCATTACTTCTCGGCACTTGGGTTGTTGGCAGCGAAAGTTCTGATGCAGACTCCAGAAATCATCGATATGTCGATCGGCTTCCAGCAGTGGATTGGAATAGGCCCAAAAGGTGACCCCAGCCGCCTCAGCTGTCTGCTTATCAACATGGGAATCGCCTATGAACGCAACGTCCTGCGGGCTCAATTTCCAAGATTGAAGTACCATGTGCACACTTTCAGGATGGGGTTTGGGCCAGGTCACGTCTGAAGCGCTGATGACGGGATAAAAATACTGCCTGAGGTCAAAACGTTCCAGGACCAGGGACAATGTTCCAGTCCGGTTTGTATTCACAGCACATAAGATATCCCCGGCCTGCAGCAGACGCAAGAAGTGAGTCAGGCCGGGTTGCGGCTGCACCCAATCCATGACCTGGCTGTAGCTGATTTCCCGGGCGATACGCAGGGCTTCGGGTAAGCGAAAATCGGGAACTATTCGGGCCAGGGACTCATGCACAGTGTGCATATGCACATAGACCCTGTCCTCGTCACTGATCTTTGGCAGTCCCATCCTGTCCAGGATCAGGGAATAAAATCGGATATTGGCCTCCTGCGACTCGATGAGCACACCGTCACAGTCAAAAATGATTCCCCGCACCCAACTTACATCTTCCCACATAGAACCTGCCTTGTTTGCTTTATTCGTAAAACCCGGGGCCTGGAACTTTGAGCATTGAAAATTAACCTGTCTTCTCTCATTCTGAGGGCAGGCAAAAAACGCGGATTTGCTCCTGCATCCAGGGCAGTTGGTGCACAGAACCGGCCCGGCTCATAAGATCGGCTCCAGTGCACTCCGCAGTCAGCACATCACTCTCCACCTCCCCGGCGGAGATAAGTTGCTGTGCATGGTCATCGAGCCGGAGTCTTTCAAAGCCCACTCCGTTCTCCGTCCACTCCGCAAGCAAGCTTGTGTCCTGAATGACCAGGGCCTCCCGGGGGCCGAAAAACAGCAAAAACCAGGGCAAAAGCTTGGTCCAATGGACAAGTGCTTGATTATGTTCCGGGCTGGACAGATTCCGGGATGCTTCATCACTTCGGTCCTCAACACCCAGGACCTTATCCATGGATCTTTGGAAGGAATGAAAGGCATCATTGAGGCCATTCAAAGCCATTGTTTGTTCTTCGATGATCCAGGCCATGATGAGATTCATCTGTCCCTGGAGCATCAATCTCTCTTGGTCTGAATCTGCCTGTTCAGTGTCCTGCCTCAAATGGGAACTCAGGTCGTCCCGCAGAGCCTGGACAGTGTCCTGGTAAAAGGGGACCTGTCCAGCTTGGGCGCTGAATGCACTCAAATCCTTCGGATTCCGGAATTGATTCACAAATTCGCTGACTTTTTGAGCATAGCGCATACTCTCCTGCTCAGACATGGGCAGGTCCGGGGGGCGAAACCAGGAGTATCTCATCGTTTCTCCAGGCATACCAGGAGATAAAAAGTGCACCCATTCAGGGCATGCTTTCCGGATCAGGGATGGATGCATGTAGGGGAAAAAGACACCAGTCATTACGTAAAATTCTACCTTTGTTTTCAGTGGGTTGTCTTACATTATTGCAGGTCAGCCTGAGAACCGGCCCTCAAATTGTGTCCTGCAAAAAGCTTGTTGTATAGAGGGCATGAGCCATTTTGGCAATCATTTTTTGACTTCCGGTTCTGATCATGGGCTCTGTGTTTGCTGTTGCCAAGCAAAACCAAAAAGCGTATAAATAAAAACCGCATCAAACAACGAAATTATTGTGCCTTATATATTTAAGGTGAGGAGGCATCATGTTCGGAATAGGGATCCCGGAACTGATTATTATCTTAGCCATAGTCCTGGTAATCTTTGGCGCCAACAAACTGCCTGAAATAGGTTCAGGCATGGGCCGGGCCATCCGGAATTTCAAAAAAGCTTCAGATGAACCCGAAGAGATCGACGTATCATCTTCCTCCAAGTCCAAGTCCTCGTCTCAGGAAGACAATTCTCATTCCTCCTAAGTTCGTGTCTCATATGACCAGTCGCAAAGAAGAACCCTCCCCTCACTCCTCCCTCCGGCCCAAAGCGGCCGCAGGGAGGTGAAGCAGAAACAGAGAGTCTTGCTTTTGTCATACGGCAATAGGGAATCGGCGCCGCACTCGTGCTTAAAAGGGGGACAGAGTATCGCTCCTTGAGTCATTGTCTTCAGATCCTTCTTGGACCTTCAGATCCAGGCCCCTGGATCGGGTAAATTCTTCCAGCCTTTTTTGCAAGTCACTGCTCTGGGGGGTAACCACCTTCCACCAGCCGTGCAA
>Ga0182239_1000899_pt1 | contig 10260 bp, 4 predicted proteins | sample hydfrate6_PW_210_FD_132456 | JGI IMG/M metagenome (GOLD analysis project Ga0182239, IMG submission 132456) | Subsurface microbial communities from deep shales in Texas, USA - hydraulic fracturing test 6_PW_210 | ecosystem: Environmental > Aquatic > Deep subsurface > Shale gas/oil reservoir >...
CTCAAAAACCAGCTCACCCAGCGGGCTGTAGCCAAGGAATGTGCGGAATGGATGCGAAAGAAAGCCACGTTCCGCTCCAACCGTGGTAAGGCCCCAATGCAGCAATTCGCCTGTGTGTCGACCAAAAGTTCCCAAGCTGTGTACCAGCCCCTGCAAGGCTTCACTGCTGCTGATCTTGGGTATCAGCAAGGAGATGCTGTTTCCAATTTTGTGAATAAATTTGAAGATCCTGCATTTGCTGCCTCCTACTTACAACTCTTTGATCAGATCTGGAATGATCCGGAGAAGATAGAGGATGTAACAGATCGGCTCTGCCAGCATATAGCGTCAGTGTACCAGGAAAATCCGCCAGAGCGAATTTATTTCCTCATGCTCTACAATATCTTCAGCGAATTTCTGGAGGATATCAGCGAAGATGTATTACCCAATGACCGCACAGGGTTTCAAGACAGTCTGATCTGGAATGCCCTGTATAATTTTCAGTGGGACGCAGCAACTGGGATCATAAATAAACTGGAGACGTATAATGGCTGTATCCTGGCTGACAGCGTGGGACTGGGTAAAACCTTCACTGCCTTGGCCGTCATCAAATACTATGAGCTACGCAATCGATCTGTTTTAGTCCTTTGTCCCAAAAAACTGGCGGATAACTGGCTGAATTTCAATCGCAACCTCAAAACGAACGTCTTTGCCAAAGACCGTTTCAATTACGATGTTCTCTGCCATACAGACCTGCAACGAACCCGCGGCTATTCATTCGGCACACCGCTCGACAGGATTAACTGGGGAAATTACGACTTGGTCGTTATCGATGAGTCCCACAATTTCAGGAACAATGAGGTCTATAAAGACCGGGAGACAAGGTATCAGCGCCTGATGAACAAGGTGATCAAGGAGGGCGTGAAAACCAAGGTTTTGATGCTCTCTGCCACCCCGGTCAATAATCGGTTTACCGATTTGCGCAACCAGCTGGCCCTGGCCTATGAGGGTGAGGCAACGAACTTAAGTGACAAATTGCGCACAGATACAGACATTGAAAAGATATTTCAACGAGCTCAAGCAGCATTTAGCGCTTGGTCCAAACTGCCGCCCGAAGAACGCACATTGCAGACTATTCTGGATACCCTGGATTTTGACTTTTTTGAACTTTTGGACAGTGTGACTATAGCCCGTTCCAGAAAGCACATCCAGCAGTTCTACGACACCACGGAAGTCGGAAGTTTTCCTGCCCGGCGCCCGCCAAAGGCCTATCATCCGCCATTGACCAATCGATCAGATGTTATTGGCTTAAATGATATTTACACCCAGCTGACCACTTTGCAACTGGGTATTTATGCCCCTGTGAACTATATTCTGCCCAGCAGATTGGCCAAATACGAAGCCATGTACGATACTGTTGTCTCCAGAGGCAGCGGCAAACTGAAACAAGCCGACCGGGAACGGAGCCTTCAGGCCCTGATGACCACCAATCTTTTAAAGCGCCTGGAGAGCTCAGTAGAGGCCTTCCGCCTGACTTTGAAAAAACTTCAGGCCAACCATACTCGAATTCTGGAGAAGATCGAGGCCAGCAAGAAAAATGGCAAGGAGACTTCGATTGCAGATGTCACGGCAGCCTATGCCGAGGTGGAGCCAGGTGAAGAAGAGGTTCTTGATCCGGATAATGATCAAATAGGGGGTAAGGTACGCATCAGCCTGGCAGACATGGATGTTCCCTCTTGGGAGCGTGCTCTGCGTGCGGATCTGGGAATTATCCAGGATCTGATTACTGAATTGGACAAGGTCAGCCCAGAAGAAGACGCCAAACTCCATCACCTTAAGTCCGAGATTGAGGCCAAAATCGCAACTCCTTTAAATCCTGGAAACCGCAAAGTGCTTATCTTCACTGCCTTTGCAGACACTGCTCATTATCTCTATCACAACCTGGCCCCTCATTTTCTGGACGCACAAAATATGCACACTGCCAGGGTCACCGGTTCAGACACTCCAAAGTCTACCATTGGCAAAGGATATGATTTCCAATCCATGCTGACCCTCTTTTCTCCACGAGCCAAAGACAAGGACAATATCCTGCCCGGGGAGAAAGCCGAGATCGATATCTTGATTGCCACGGACTGCATCTCTGAAGGCCAAAACCTGCAAGACTGCGACTATCTCATCAATTACGACATCCACTGGAATCCGGTACGCATCATTCAGCGTTTCGGCCGCATAGACCGCATAGGCTCAACCAATGCTGAGATTCAGCTGGTCAATTATTGGCCGGACATCAGCCTGGATGAGTATATCAATCTCAAGGAGCGGGTGGAGAACCGGATGACTATTGTGGACATGGCTGCTACTGCTGACGAAAACTTGCTTGCCAACGAGTTCAGCGATATCGCGTATCGCAAGGAGCAGCTCCGTCGCTTGCAGGAAGAGGTCATTGACATGGAAGATGTCAAAACCGGGGTGTCCATCACTGACCTGGGGCTCAACGATTTTCGCATGGACCTTTTGGGCTACATCAAAAACCACGAAGACTTATCCAATCTGCCGAGCGGCATGCATGCCGTGGTCCCGGCAGAACCAGAGCGCGGCCTTTATCCGGGTGTCATATTCACCCTGCGCAACTGCAATCATGAGGTGAATATTCAGCAGCAAAACCGCCTACATCCCTTTTATCTGGTCTATATCAGCCAAGATGGGCAGGTCATTGCCAATCACACAGAAGTCAAATCCCTTTTGGACATGGCCCGGGCTGCGTGCCGGGGACGATCAAAGCCAACCCCTTCAGCGTATACGCCCTTTAATCAGCATACAGATGACGGCCGCAATATGAGCTTTTACTCCAGCCTGCTGGACCAGGCTATTCGTTCAATTATTCATGTTCAGGATGAGAAAGACATAGATAGCTTATTCACCGGCCCCCGGACCAGTGCCTTGACCAACACCATTTCCGGGCTGGATGATTTTGAGCTCATGTCCTTTATCGTCGTTCAGGAGGTATAAGCTACATGGCTGATTCCCATCCTGCCCTGTTTGCCTACCCCAGACACGCCGCTTTTGGCCGAGTGATACCCAAAAAACGAATCTTTGACGTCGCAAAACCCAAACGGCGAGTCAAAGACCAGATAACGGCCAAAGTGGCTCAACTGGTCTGGCAATACAAGTTGGCACCAGAGAGCATAAACATCGCCTCCACCAAGACAGTGCCTGAAATCCAAATTTTCACCGTGGCCCTCAAGCCGGCTGGTATGGATGAGGCTCTGCCCCGTGATGTCCTGCACTGTATTGACCAGGCTATTCCCTCACACATTATTTTTGAATTGACTGCTGCCCGCGAAGATCACTCCTCACCCGACCGGATCAAGGTGGCAGCCGCCAACAAGCGGACAAGTGAGGCTGATCACAGCAAATGGGTCATAGGTGAATATTTTTCGACAGACTGGATGCCCGCAGATGCCCAGCGCACAGCTCTGCCTGTGGTCACGGACCTCTCGCGGCTATATGAGGAGATGCTGCGTCAGTTAATACCCATTCCAGCCCGCCAAGGGGAAACACTGGAAGAATTGACAGAGCGATATCAACGCATTGCTTCAAAAGAGCGTGAATGCCAAAAGGTGGAAGCAAGACTCAACCGAGAAAAGCAATTCAACCGCAAGGTGGAAATAAACCGTGAACTGCGTGAGCTGAAGGCTGAACTGAATCAATTATCAAACGTATAGAGAGGATAGAGCACGCATGAAACAGGAAACAAATGATTCCAAACTCAAGATGCACAGTCCGGATTTGACCCAAGAGAATATCGCCAAGTTGGCTGAGCTATTTCCCAATTGCGTGACCGAGGCTCAAGATGAACAAGGAAAACTTAAGCAGTCTATTGATTTTGATCAACTCCGCCAGGAGCTCTCTGATCATATCGTGGAAGGTCCTCAGGAACGGTATCACCTGAATTGGCCTGGGAAGAAAGAGGCGTTATTAGCTGCCAATGCCCCTATAGCCAAGACTCTTCGACCTTGTCGGGAAGAGAGTGTGGATTTTGATACTACTGAGAACTTGTTTATTGAGGGAGATAACCTGGATGCATTGAAGTTGTTGCAGGAGACGTATTTGAATAAAGTGAAGGTAATATATATTGACCCTCCATATAACACTGGGAATGATTTTATTTACAATGATGATTATATTGAAAAACTGAACGATTTCCTTCAAAGAACTAATCAAAAAGATGAACAAGGTACTCGACTAATTGCTAATCCAGAAAGTAATGGTAGATTTCATTCTAATTGGCTTACCTTAATGTATCCAAGATTACGTCTAGCTAGAAATTTGCTTAGAGATGATGGTGTGATATTTATCTCTATTGATGACAATGAATTAGCGAATATGAGGAAAGTTTGCGATGAGATTTTTGGAAACGAAAATTTCCGAAATACTTTCATCACTAGACGTTATGATAAAAACTTGAATAGACAATTTATAGATAGTGGTTTGCAAACACTAAACGTCGGATTTGAATATATAATTGCGTATTCAAAGTCAAATAAATTTTTATTTAATCCGGTTTATAAAGAAGCTGAAGAGAAAAGGCAAAGCACAGGTTATTGGAAAGGTTTCTGGAATGCTGCTGATAGGCCAACAATGAGATATCCCTTATTAGGTGTAGAACCAAGTGAAGGCCAATGGAAATGGAAAAAAGAAACAGCTTATGAGGCAGTTGAAAATTATGAAAGGTATATGGAAAAATTCTCCCATAAAATGTCACTCGAAGAATATTGGGACCAAACCGGCAAAGTTCTTAAGTTTATAAAGAGGAACAAAAATGGTTCAGGCCGTAACCTAGGAGTGGAGCATTGGGTGCCACCATCAAGTGGAGTTTTAAGAAATACCAATCTTCTTGATATACTTGCATCGAAAAGTACAGAAGAAATTAAAAACTTATTTGACTTTCCTAAGAATATTGAGTTGTTAAAGGTTTTATTAATGTTTTCAAGTAAAGAAGATGACTTAGTTATGGACTTTTTTGCTGGTTCATGTTCGTTTGCTCATGCTACTCTTGAGCTCAACAAAGAAGACTCAAATAAACGCAAATTTATAATGGTTCAATTACCAGAACCTTGTGGAGATACTACTGAAGCCAAGAAATCTGGGTGTGAAACTATCGCAGAAATTGGCAAGGAACGTTTGCGTAGAGTCATATACAGAATCAAAGGTGAGAATTCGAAAAGTAACCGTGGCCTTGGCTTTCGTGTTCTTCATGTAGACTCTTCTAATATGAAAAACGTCTACTACACTCCAGATAAAATAACTAAAAGAGATCTTTTTGGTCTTGTCGATAATATCAAGAAAGACCGAACCGACGAGGATCTGCTCTTCCAAGTCTTGTTGGACTGGGGCGTTGATTTGACTTTGCCCATTCAATCCGAATCCATTTCTGGGAAGAAAGTCTTTTTTGTTGACCAGGACGCACTGGCTGCCTGCTTTGAGCCCAATTTAGACGAGGAATTCATTAAGATGCTGGCTGAACGAAAACCTTTGCGAGCTGTGTTCCGGGACAGTGGTTTTGGCAGTGATAGCACTAAGATCAATTTGGAACAGATATTTAAGCTTATCTCACCGAACACAGATGTGAAGACAATATAAGGGGCCGTTCGGATGAAATTAAGATTTAAAAAACAAGAATATCAAACTGCTGCTGTCAATGCTGTAGTCAACTGCTTTGCCGGCCAAGAATTTGATGCAGGTCTCAGCTATCGTATTGATCCTGGAAAAATACCTGCCGGACAAAAAATGACATTTAAGTCCATCCAGGAATTGCAGGGTCTTAAGAATGCAGAGATAAGCCTATCACATGAGAGTTTGCTCAAGAATATTCAGGAAGTGCAACGACACCAGAACCTGCCTGTCTCTGATTCTCTGGTCAAAAGTAAAGTCTGCGATGTTAATCTGGATATTGAGATGGAGACTGGTACTGGTAAGACGTACTGCTATATTAAGTCAATGTTTGAACTAAACAAGCAGTATGGATGGAAAAAGTTTATCGTTGTTGTTCCCAGCATTGCTATCCGGGAAGGGGTCTACAAATCATTTCAAATAACAGCTGAACATTTTTTGGAAGAGTACCATAAACAGGCCAGATTTTTTATCTATAACTCAAAGAGTCTTCATGAATTAGAGGGATTTTCCTCAGATTCCGGAATTAATGTGATGATTATCAATGTCCAGGCGTTCAATGCTGCGACCAAGAAAAATGCCAGTGAAGTTAATCGCCGTATTTTTGCAGAATTGGACGATTTTCAATCTCGCCGCCCCATCGATGTGATCAAGGCCAACAGGCCTATATTGATTCTGGATGAACCCCAAAAGATGGAAGGCACAAAGACTCTGGAATCACTCAAGGAATTTAACCCCCTGATGATTCTGCGATATTCAGCTACCCATAGAACCCCACACAATAAAATTCATCGCTTAGACGCTGTAGATGCCTACAATCAAAAGCTAGTCAAAAAAATTGCTGTACGGGGTATATCAGTTAAGGGTCTTGCAGGGACAGATGGGTATTTGTACCTGGAATCCATCGAGATATCTGCTAACAAGCCGCCGGTGGCTCGGATAGAGATGGAAATAAAAGGCAAGTCAGGTATCAGGCGACAAGTGCGCAAAGTGGGCAAAAATGACAATCTGTATACCCTTTCCAACGGCCTGGACCAGTACAAGGGCTTTGTGGTCTCTGATATTGATGCTCGTACAGATACTGTGAGTTTTACCAATGGACAAGAGCTCACTGCCGGAGAAGCCAGTGGAGATGTGAATGAGGCCACACTTCGCCAGATACAGATACGGGAGGCTATTCAAGCACACCTTCACAAAGAGCAGAAGCTTTACAATCAGGGAGTGAAGGTCCTGTCCCTGTTCTTTATCGATGAGGTAGCTAAATACCGCTATTATGACGAGAGCGGGGAGCAACTGGGCGAATATGCCCAGATGTTTGAGGAAGAGTATGCAAAACATCGAGATGAGGTCCTGGAAGGTTGTGCCGGCACCCCGTATGCAGAGTATCTCAAACAAATCGAACCATCACGGACCCACAATGGCTATTTCTCTATCGACAAGAAAAAGCGGCTGGTCGACCCCAAGGTCAATAAAAAGGGGGAGTTGGCTGGAGAAAGCGACGATGTTGCCGCTTATGATTTGATCATGAAAGACAAGGAACGATTGCTATCCTTTCATGAGCCCACGCGGTTCATTTTTTCACATTCCGCCCTGCGCGAGGGCTGGGACAACCCAAATGTCTTTGTCATTGGCACGCTAAAGCACAGCGATAGCACTATTTCTAGGAGACAGGAAGTTGGCCGGGGTATGCGTTTAGCGGTGACGCAAGAAGGCGAGCGTATGGACGATCCTGCTACAGTGCATCAAACCAATGTTCTGACCGTGGTGGCCAATGAAAGTTACAAAGACTTCGTCTCTGCATTGCAAAAAGATATCAGCGAATCCTTGTCAGAAAGGCCCAGGGTGGCGAATAAAGAATTCTTTACTGGAAAGGTTCTCAGGACTGCTGAGGGCGATGTTCAAGTAACAGAAAAAATGGCTAACCAAATTCACCGCTACCTCATCAGGAATTACTACACAGATGACAACGACCAGATTACAGATGCTTATCACGAAGCCAGGCAAGAAAATGAACTGACCGAATTACCGGAGGAATTAAAGCCCTATGCCAGTCAGGTGTTTGAGCTTATTGACTCAGTATTTACTGATAGAGATCTGCCTGAAATCGAGGACGAACGTGGGGCGAAGGAGAATCCATTAAACTCCAACTTTCATAAAAAAGAGTTTCAGGAACTCTGGGAGCGAATCAATCACAAGGCTATCTACACTGTCCAGTTTGATACTGATGAGCTCGTAACCAAGTGTATAGATTATTTGAATCACAAATTGAAGGTTACACCTCTTTATTATGAGATCCAACGCGGAGAACAAAAAGCTGAGACTGATGTCAATGAGTTAGAACAGGGAGACGCATTTACCTTAAAAGAAACTCAAGATGCAAAATATAGTTCATCTGCACATTCAAAAGTTTCTTATGACCTGATCGGAAAAATTGCTGAAGAAACGAAGCTCACACGCCAAACTATTGCCCGAATCCTGCAGGGCATAGATGAAGATCGATTTAATCAGTATCAAACCAATCCGGAAGACTTCATCAATAAAGCCTCGACCCAGATCAATGAACAAAAAGCCACGGTCATTGTTGAGCATTTGACCTACGATCCCTTAGATGAACGCTACGATAAGGACATATTTACTAAAGAAAAGTCGCAAGATAGATTTGATAAGGCGTATGAAGCGCAGAGGCATATTTACGACTATGTCTTTACTGATTCCAAAAACGAAACCGAATTTGTCAAGAAATTGGATACAAGCACAGAGGTAGTGGTCTATGCCAAGCTGCCAAGGGGCTTTTTCATTCCCACCCCTGTTGGCAGCTACAATCCTGATTGGGCCATTGCTTTCAAGGATGGCCACGTCAAGCATATCTATTTTATAGCTGAAACCAAAGGGAGCCTGTCCTCTTTAGATCTGCGCGAAATGGAGAAAAGCAAGATCGAGTGCGCCCGGAAGTTCTTTACACAGGTTGCTTCTGAGAGTGTAAAATATGACGTAATTGATGGATATGAGGAACTTATCAATTTAGTCCAGCAATAGTTGTATCATAATTTCAACAGAGCACTTGGAGCTTTTTAATTTGAATATATTTAGTGTTGCACCAAAAGAGCTTACGAACTCAGCCATGTGGGCGTGGATATTTGCCGGTTTGCGATTGCCGGAAGGGGTTGATGATCCAAGGCGGCAAATAGCTGTAAATGCTTTACAAATAATGGGTGTTCCTGTTCCTGATCCGGCAGACGTTCACGAAGTTTTGACCGAAAGGAGTTTACGGACGGTTCGTGATATTCAGGGAAAAAACTCTTCACTGCGCATGGATATTTTCATGCGCTGCACTGGTAAAATGCCTTTTGTTTTCTTCGCCGAGAATAAAGTTGTGGAGCTGTCTGAAAAAAGAAATGGTAGCTCAAAAAATATTGAGAACCTTCTCAAGCAAATTGAAAATTATGACTCGTATTTGCGGATGATTGCATGCGACCAGCCTTCGTATTGTAATGCAGTCTATCCAGCATATTTTGGCTATGAACCTGATGTGGCCAATGAAATAGATAGAGTTGCGAAAAAAAATGGTAGCAATCTATCAGGAAGGATTGTTGGTTTTCATATCGGTAAGATGCTTCAATCTTTTGATGGCATTGATTTAAATGGAAATTCTATATTAGCAGATTTTAAAAAATGGCTTGAGTCAAGGAAAAAAGGCCTCGATATTCGATCCCGGGTTCGCAACGGGGAAAAGGTGAACATTAAAGATGTTCATGATTATTCTAAAGAAATGGGTTTTTGGGATCTGTTATATGAATTTCTATATTTATATAACAAAACGAGGTTGAAAAAACTTAGGTGCGATATTGGTATTCGCAATTTAAATTTTATAGATCGTTCCAGTACACCTCTCACTTTGAGATGGTTTTATAATAGTGGCCACAATGGCTTATATGTAGGTGTGCATAGTAAATATAACGAAATGATGGGTATAAAATCTCAATTTAAAGATTTTCCTGACGGTTTTGCTTATGAAAAAGATAGTGAATGGAATTTTGGGTATTTAACTTGCGTTGATGATGTGAAGCGTTTTTTTGCTGCTATTAATTAGCTTCGCATTGTAAAATTAGGTATGTAGATAGTAAACAGGAGGTGATGTAGGATACAATAATTACGTCTAGACCATTGAAGGGACCTTCTCAGCCCAGGAGGGTGTCATGCATGCCTTTGATCGATTTTTGCCTGAATGGTTCAATCGTGTCCGTTCCCGGCAGATCACGTTGCCTCGATTCCAGCGCCATCTTGCCTGGAGCCACACGGAAGTGGCCGGGCTCCTGACCACAGTGCTTCGTGGTTTACCATCTGGAGCCGCTTTGGTCCTCAATGTTGGTGATGAAGAAAAGTTCAAAAGCCGGACCATGATTGATGCTCCGGAAAACGGGGAAAAAGTTGCCGAGCAGCTCCTGGATGGCCAGCAGCGTCTGACAGCGTTGTGGAGGAGTTTGCAGGGTGCATTCGCTACTTGCGACCGCCACCTTGACAAAGCGATAAGTGGGGCTGAGCCGAGCCTAAGTCCTGTCGCTGGCTTTTTTCATAGGCGGCAAAGAAGCGATCGAAGGATTTGTTGTA
>Ga0182239_1000900_pt1 | contig 10252 bp, 9 predicted proteins | sample hydfrate6_PW_210_FD_132456 | JGI IMG/M metagenome (GOLD analysis project Ga0182239, IMG submission 132456) | Subsurface microbial communities from deep shales in Texas, USA - hydraulic fracturing test 6_PW_210 | ecosystem: Environmental > Aquatic > Deep subsurface > Shale gas/oil reservoir >...
GAGGTAGATCTTATATATGCTGCTACAAAATAAATTGATTAGAATGAAGATCAGGAGAACGAACAAACTACGACTCAGACCAACAAAGGAGCAGGAGAAGGTACTTTTCTCCATCTGCGAGATGTCTGCGGTTCTCTGGAACAGGGTGAACTACAAGCGCCGCCAGAGCTTCTTCGTCGGCGAAATCGACTGGGACACCAAAGAAGAGTACGACGAGTTCAAGCGAATTCTCGGTTCGGCAACCGCCCAGCAGATAATCAGAAAGAACGACGAGGCGTGGCGAAGCTTCCTGAAGTTGCTGAGATTGAAGCAAAAGGGTAGACTCCCCAAACACGTACGCAAAGTTTCTCCTCCAAGATACTGGAAGGATCGCCTAACTGGTAGAAGGAAGCTGATGACGGTTATCAGAAACGACTGTTATAGGATAGAGGAGGTGAACGGGAAGAAGTGGTTGGTTTTCCGAGGTTTGAGGGTTAAGATAACTGGAGAAATTAGATGGGGAGGAAAACAGGGAAGACTAGAAATCTTCTACGACGATTTAACGGGGAGGTGGTACGCTTATCAGAGTGTAGAGGTTGATCAGCCAAGGCGTACTGCCTCCCTTAAGGCTTTCGTTGACTTGGGGGTAGTTAACATCATCACGGCATGGATTGAAGGGGAAAGACAGTGCGTAGCCTTCTCGGGCAAGCAGTTGTTAGCGGACTGGTGGTACTGGACGAAGAAGATCTCGAAGCATCAGTCGCAACTTAAGAGAGTGAACGGCAGGAACACGTCCAAGCAACTTAAGAAGCTGTACCGCAAGAGGCAGAGAAGGTTCAGGCACGCGGTAAACACGATCGTCTACCGTTTCGTCAGGCTATGCTTCAGCAAGGGAGTTGGAGAGATAGTAGTGGGTGATGTCAGTCACATCAGAGAGAACAACGACAAAAACAACAGGATCAACGCCATGATCCACAACTTCTGGAGTTTCAGGTACGTCATCGACAGACTAATCACGACGGCGGAAAACTTCGGAATCAAAGTTAGATTTGTCAGGGAAAATGGCACCTCTTCGAGATGTCCTTATTGTCGTTCGAGGAACGTGAGAAGGCACAAGAGGCTGTTCGTCTGCCTGAATTGCGGAATCGAAGCTCATCGCGATGTCGTCGGCGTTTTGAATATAGCCCGTCTCCACGGAGACGGGTTTAACGGGGTGCTGGCACACCCCTTGCTTCTGAGGGCAAACGACGCACCTGAGGGTAGAAGCCCGATGTGGGTGCGGATGAGCGTGAAACCCTCAGAAGCAAGAATCTCCCTCACTTTAGTGGGGAGAGTGTCAAGTGGCTGACGAAACAGATATATCTTGGTAAGAGTAGGTTTGCTAATGTATATCACATGCAGAAAATGCGGAAACGACACATTCAAGATAACCTCTGATAAAAAGGCTGAATGTACAAAGTGTGGAGAGTCGTTTGATCTCTGCGTCTCGATTCCTTATCCACCTCCATCCCCGGAGCCGCTACCACCAAGAAAACCCCAAATATACTGGTTTAGGTGAGAAAATGGATGTTGTCGTTAGAAAAAGTGTGGTTGAAGGTGAAGCAACACCACCACCATCAAAAAGCTACACACATAGAGCGCTTATTGCAGCATCACTCTCTCCATTTGCAAGGGTTCAGAACCCTCTGATTTCTGAGGACACATTGGCAACGCTGAATGCATGTAGATCAATTGGGGCTGCAGCATCCAGATCAAAGGATGGCTTTTCGGTGGAAGGTGTACAGAACATTAGAGCAAAGGGCTACATTTATGCTGCAAACTCCGGAACAACGTTAAGACTCTTTCTCGGTATCCTCTCATTGTCAACCAGCCCACGATATGTGGTTCTGGATGGTGATTCATCGCTTAGAAAGAGGCCCAACCACCAGCTTGCAACCACGCTAAACAGGCTTGGTAGCGATATAATTGGTGACGAAGAATACAGAGCCCCCTTATGGGTTAGGGGTGTTATAAAAGGAGATTATGTGGAAATCGCTGCTAAGAGCTCTCAGTTCATATCTTCACTGCTGTTCGCACTTCCCTTGGCCAGAGGAGATTCAGTTCTCAAAGTAATTTCCACAAAATCGAAGCCATATATCGATATCACACTCCACGTTCTGGAGGAAAGCGGGATTGAAGTTGAAAGGGAAGACTTCAATTTTTACATACCTGGTGGGCAGATGTATTCGCTACGTAGCTTCAGTGTACCATCCGATTTCTCTTCAGCCAGCTATCTTATTGCTGCCGGTTTGCTTGCTGGAGACGTGAGAATCCTGAACATGTTCGAATCCAAGCAGGGGGATCAGAAGATAGTGGATATAGCGAGGGAAATGGGTGGCAGTGTAAAATGGGATAAGGAAAAAGGTGAGATCAGAGCTCAAAAATCGGAATTAGAAGGTGTGGAAGTTGATGCCGCCGACATCCCCGACCTGGTTCCAACGATAGCAGTGCTTGCTGCTGTTGCCAGGGGTAAGACAAGAATATTCAACGCCGAACACCTGCGCATAAAAGAAATAGACAGAATTGAAGGCATATACAGCAATCTCAGAGCGTTGGGTGTTGAGGTTGAGAAGAAAGAGGATGGGTTGGTTATCACCGGAAAGGGTAGAATAGAGGGTGGAACAGTCGATTCGTTTGGTGATCACCGAATGGCTCTGGCATTCTCTTTGCTTGGTCTGGTCTCAGAGAGAGGCGTAGTTGTAAGAAATGCTGAAGCAATTTCAGTCTCATTTCCGAACTACTTTGATATCCTGAAATCACTGGGGGCGGATTTGCAATGATTGGCAACACATTCGGCTATCTGTTCCGCGTAACAACGTGGGGAGAGAGCCACGGAAAAGCTGTTGGCTGCGTGGTAGATGGATGCCCTGCTGGGCTTAAACTCAGCAAAGAAGACATCCAAAAGGAGCTAAACAGAAGGAGACCTGGAGGGAGGCTTGCCTCACCTCGTAAAGAGAAAGATCAGATTGAGATACTTTCGGGAGTTTTTGAGGGCAGAACTCTTGGAACACCAATTTCGATGCTTGTGTGGAATAAAGATGTCAACTCCAAACCGTACGAAGAGATAAAGGATTTACTGCGTCCCGGTCATGCTGACTACACTTACTGGGCTAAATTTGGTCTGAGGGACTGGAGAGGTGGGGGAAGAGCATCAGCCAGAGAGACTGTTGGGAGAGTTGCTGCAGGAGCAATTGCAAAGAAAATACTCGAGAACTTTGGTGTTAAGATTGCTGGTTATACAAAAGAAATTGCCGGTGTCAGGTGCGACGTTTCCACACTTAGCTTTGAGGAAATTGTAGAGAAAGCAGAAAAAAGCGATGTTCGCTGCCCAGATGAGGAAACATCAAAGCTAATGGAAGAGAAGATAATGGAAGCGAGGAAGGAAGGAGACAGTGTTGGTGGAATCGCTGAAATCATCGTCAAAAATCCACCCCCCGGTTTGGGTGAACCTGTCTTTCTGAAACTTGATGCATACCTTGCATTTGCAATTATGAGCATTCCTGCGGTTAAAGGTGTTGAGATTGGAGCGGGTTTTGAGGTTGCAAGGATGAGGGGAAGTGAGAACAACGACCCTATAGTCCTGAAGGATAAAAGAATTGGCTTCAAAACAAACAATGCTGGTGGAATTCTTGGTGGAATATCTAACGGCGAGGATATTGTCATAAGGGCCGCGATAAAGCCCACACCATCTATATCGAAACCCCAGCAGACTGTTAACTATAGAACGATGAAAGAAGAAGAAATAATTGTGAAGGGAAGACATGATCCATGTATAGTTCCACGTGCTGTACCTGTGCTTGAGGCGATGACTGCTCTGGTTATTGTTGATACCATGATGATGCAGGGCCTAATTCCGAGATTTCTTCAATAGATTCTTCACGCGAAACCATAGATAGCCAATAATTTCTTATTCATTTCTTGTAACCGTTTTTAATCGGTGGCCATGTGAATGCCTTAGTTGAGTAGTAGGGAAGGACTGGTATGAAAGACGTTACAAAAACGCACATCCTTGGTGGAGTTGTTGAAAAAGATTCGGACGTAATATGGGGTGTTGGGGCAATAGATGAGGCAAATGCATTTATCGGGTTGGCGAAGGTTTTTTCGAATGATGAAAAGGTAAAGGATCTGCTTGAGAAAATTCAGATGAAGATGTTTGCTGCTGGAGCTGAATTTGCCTCCTCGCAGACAAGAATCACGGAAAATGATTGTAAAGATCTCATCAAGGCAATAGAAGAACTGGAAAAAGAGGTGAAGATACCTAAAGAGTTTATTATACTTGAACAAGACGAGACTACTGCGTTTCTGAGTGTTGCAAGAAGTGTTGTAAGAAGAGCGGAGCGCTGGGCAGTTAGACTGCACAAGAATGGTATTGTTTCAAAGACGCTTGTGGAGTGGTTGAACAAGCTGAGTTATTTGCTCTACCTAATGATTTTAAAGGAAATGGGTGGAAACTATAAAAAGGCTAAAGTGGAGGAGAAAAAATGATTGCTGCAATTGCACAGCTCAGAACAACTCCTGATAGAGATCTGAACCTTATGAATGCTTTGAGTTTGATAAAGAGGGCCATACAGGTCAGGGCAGATATTGTTGTTCTCCCTGAAGTATTCAATACAGGTTTCTTTGAAGATAATTACGAGCTTGTGGAGGAAAGGATTGAAGATGAACTGGAGCTGATTTTAAAGCTATCAGAGAGGAATAATATTGTTATCGTTGGTGGAGTAGCGGAGAAGGAAGGAGACAAGTTATATAACACGGCTGTCGTTATCCACAGGGGCAAGATACTCGAAAAATATAGGAAAATGCTTCTTTTTCCCCTTACCGAAGAGAGAAAGTACTTCGTACCCGGTAGCGAGTTAAAGGTCGTTGAAACGCCTGTTGGAAAGATCGGGCTGATGATATGCTATGAAGTTAGATTTCCGGAGATTGCGAGAAAACTGATGTTCATGGGAGCTGAAATCATTGCAGTTCCGGCGCAGTTTCCATCTGAAAGGGTGGATCACTGGGTCACACTGTTAAAAGCCAGAGCAATAGAAAATCAGGTTTATGTGATTGGAGCAAACACTGGTGGGGAGAGATGGGGAGATTCGCTAATTGTTGATCCATGGGGTGAAGTTGTAGCGAGAGCAGGCAAGCAGTCTGAGATAATTATGGCGGAAATTGACCTGAACAGGGTTAAAGAAGTCAGGGAGAAGTATCCATTCCTCAAGGATTTAGAGCGTCTGGTTTAACCATTCCTTTTACTTTTTTGCAGTGATAGGCGGATCATTTCATATCCATAATCACGCTATATTCCTTGATCAGTCTGCTCTTCTTATAGCCGTGATTTATGAAATCCCACGGCAATTCAGCATCAACAGGTAACTCTCCAAGATACTTTTCAAGATCCTGCTTGAAGGCGCGTAAAGTTGGCTTGCCTTTTCTCAGAATCTCTCCGACTTTCTCATCCCCACGAGATAGAATGGTCTGTAAAGCAAAAGCTTCCGCACTGCTGGTGTCTGCATCAACACTCATCTTTGCGAGCTCCTTCTTTAGGAATTTCAACTTTGAATTCAGATCTTTCAAGTTCTCCTTGGCAGTTTTGGAAGGATCTCCTCCGTAGGGTATCCACTGCAGGGGTGTGTGAGGCTTTGGGACGAGCGGGTTAATTGAAACGGCAACTCTCGGAATCTTTCTTTTGACTTCTTCCACCATTCTCACGATCTCTTCTATGTCCTTCTGCGTTTCGTGGGGCAAACCGACCATGAAATACAGTTTTACTTTCTCTATGCCTCTTTCAGCAGCAAGCTCAACTGCTCTATGCACATCCTCCTCGTCAATCCCTTTTCTAAGAATATCTCTCATCATTTCGCTTCCCGCTTCCGGTGCAACGGTTATACTCTTCAGACCACCTTTAACAAGCAAATCCATCAGCTCTTCGTCGAGGGTGTCGGCTCTTACAGATGAGGGAGAAACCAAATAGCCCATTTCGATTAATCTTGCTATGATTTCCTTTATTTTTGGATGATCCGTAACTGAGGGGGCTATAAGGGCAACTTTTTCGGCATATTTTCTGCCCTCCTCTGCAACCTCGAGAAGTAGCTTGACGTCTCTCCATCGAGGAGGGAAGTAAATCTGTCTCACGATGCAAAACCTGCATCTCCTTATACATCCCCTGCCAACCTCAAGAAGAAAGCATCTGCCGTAAGCCCCTTCACCAATTATCTGGTTTACAATATGATCTTCGAGTCTTTCGGGTTTTACCCTTTTCACTTCTTTTTCCTTGCCCGTGTAGATTCCGGGAATTGAGCTTAAATCTCCAGATTCGATAGTCTCGAGAATCTTCCTGATGATACTTCCTTCAACCTCTCCAACAACGAATATATCGAATATACCTTTCAGAGGTATGAGATTCTCCATCACACACGGCCCGCCAGCAACTTTCAATCCCTTAAATCCACTTTCCTCTATGATTTTAATCGCTTTGAAGTAATCTTCCTCGTACTGGAGTGAAAATAATGCGATATCAAATTCTCCGAGAGGTGTTCCGCTTTCAACACTTCTCAGACCATGAAAAACGTCCCAGTAAAACCGTTCACAGATATAATCATCTAACGAATTTATTTCAGCATAGATATATTGCAATCCTATATTAGCAATACCACCTACGTATCTGTTTGGGTATACCAGAGCCACTCTTTTCAGACCTCTCCTCCATCTCTTCGTGATTGGATTTATTTCGCGCACGGTTTTATTGGCTACCATTTAATTTCACCAGATATTAGTAATTGAAAAAATGAGGCAGCATATAAAAACTTGTGCTACCAACTTCTTTATTTCACTGCGTAGAATTCTCTAAAGCGTCAACTCTTCTCTTAGTTTACGTTAACAACGTTTCTTCAGCATTTAAATCATTTGTGCGGGCTCTTATTTCTCCGATTGCGTGAAATGCTCTCTTTTGCTTTTATCAGGTGTGTGATGAGTGTGTTTGCAGGTGTAGGAATGCCAAGTTCTTCGCCATAGCGGGAAATAGCTCCGCAGAGTGCATCTATTTCAGTTCTCCTTCCCTTCTTTATGTCCTGAAGCATTGAAGCGTGATGCTCCGCTGTAAGGGGTATAAGACGGGAGTAAAATAATTGCTTGTACTCTTCAGCCGTTTCCGGTTCGAACTTTACTCCCATTCTTTTTCCAACTTCGTATATCTCCTCAATTATCTGATCCATGATTTTTCGGGTATTCGGGTTTTCTGCCAGAACACCGTATGGGACTTCGAGAAGAGAAGCCAGCGGGTTGAGAGCACAGTTGTAAAGAACCTTTGCCCACAGGTATTTCTCAATTTCATTTGTGGCTCTTGCAGGAATACCAGCCTGATTGAAAATCTCAGCAATCTCTTTTACCTTTGACTCGGAAACATTTCCAATTGAGCCCAAGACGGTTTTATCTGCGCTAACGGTAACCTTTACCTTTCCGGGTTCTACTATTTCTGCTCCAAAAATAACTATGCCTGTGATGAGCTTATCTTCGGGTATGTATTTCAGGAGGGTTTCAGCGTTCCCCAAACCATTTTGGAGATGAACGACAACTGTATGTGGTTTAAACATATTCTTTATCTCTCTTGCTGCCGATTCCGTGTCATAGGACTTTACAGTCAGGATTATCAGATCAAAGGACTTGTTTTTAAGCTGAGAAACGTCTGTGTAAACATTTAGATCCTTTATTAGATGTTCACCCCATATTCCGGTAATAAAAAGCCCATCACTTCTTATTTTCTCCATGTGCCATGGTCTGCCGAGAAAAGAAACCTCATGTCCTGCCTTTGCAAGAAATCCACCTATTACTGATCCTATTGCTCCTGCCCCATAGACAAGGATATTCATCCTCAGTCTGTTATGTCAGATGGAAGATCAATTTTTCGAGGAGTATGCTGTATAGTCAATTGTGCTTAGAATACCTGTGACCTCCCATCTTTCTTGTTGTATTCTAGTGCCCAGATAGTTCGGAATAGATTTGAATTAAAAAAGGTTAACAAAAAAGTTAACAAAAATCAATCAGAAATTTGAGTAACTTTGCTCCCTCTCGCCATTGCTATTTTTCCGGTTCTGACCATCTCCTTGATTCCGTAGTTTCTCATCAAATCCACAAATGCGTTTATTTTATCCTCATCGCCCGTAATCTCTATTACAAGACTATCTCTTGCAACATCAACTATTCTTGCTCTGAATATGTTTGCGATTTCTATAATTTCTCCTCGATTGGCTGTTGTGGCGGCAACTTTAACCAATGCGAGCTCTCTTTCAACACTGTTGTGCGATAGATCACTTATTTTTATCACTTCTACGAGTTTGTTTAGCTGCTTCATCACCTGCTCGATAGTTCTTTCATCGCCACTAACGACGATTGTCATTCTTGAGATGTCATCTCTCTCGGTAGTTCCGACAGCGAGACTCTCTATGTTGAATCCTCTTCTTCTGAATAACGATGCGACTCTTGCAAGGACACCTGGCTTATTTTCGACAAGAACCGCGATGGTACACCTCATCCATTACACCTCCTCGTCGAGAATCTCATTCAGCGCTGCCCCTACTGGAACCATTGGGTAGACATTCTCCAGTCTTTCAACTCTGAAATCTATGACAACCGGCAGGTCATTGATCTCAAAGGCCTCCTTGAGCGCATCCTCGACCTCACTCGGTTTCTCCACGGTCATACCCACTGCACCGAATCCCTCTGCGATTTTCTCGAAACTCATTTCCTTGTATCTGAGGCATGTTGCCGAATAGCGTTCATCATAGAAGAGTTCCTGCCACTGCCTCACCATTCCAAGGAACATGTTGTTTAGGATGCAGACTTTGACGGGTATACGATAATCAACACATGTTGCAAGCTCCTGAATATTCATCAAGAAGCTACCATCTCCTGCAATATCAACGACAGTTTTTTCCGGAAAAGCAACCTGAGCTCCCATCGCTGCTGGGAAGCCAAAACCCATCGTTCCCAGACCACCGCTTGAAATGAACTGTCTTGGATATTTCACCTTGAAGTACTGGGCAGCCCACATCTGATTCTGCCCGACCTCGGTGGTAACAATGGCATCTGGTTTAAGCTCGTATATTTTCTCTATGACATACTGCGGCTTCAGCTTACCCTCTTCTTTCTTGTACCTTAGCGGATACTCTTTCCTCCATCTCTCGACTTTATCCTGCCATTCTTTCCTCTGCTTGTATTTGATGTACTTTATCAGACTTGAGAGGACCTGCTTTGCATCACCAACAATCGGAACGTCAACATCTATGTTCTTACCTATTTCCGCGGGATCGACATCTATGTGTATTATTTTCGCGTTAGGGGCAAAGCTTGAGACTTTACTGGTCGTTCTATCGCTGAAGCGAGTTCCAACGGCAATTATTAGATCTGAATCCATAATGGCATAATTTGCATATTTCAGACCATGCATCCCGATGAAACCTAGGGATAGTGGGTGAGTTTCAGGAATTGCACCCTTACCCATTAGAGTCGTTACAACAAAAGCCGGAATTGTTTCTGCTAACTTGACAAGTTCTTCGCTCGCATTGGAAAGGATAACACCTCCGCCTGCAAGAATAATCGGTCTTTCAGACTTCATTATCAGTTCTGCAGCCCTTTTAATTTGTCTTGGATGTCCTTTCGTTTTTGGTTTATATCCTCTCAGCTCAACCTTTTTTGGATATTTGAACTCTATATCTGCCGTTGTAATATCTTTGGGCAGATCGATTAACACCGGTCCGGGTCTTCCAGTTGAAGCGATGTAAAAAGCCTCTTTAACTGTTGGCAGCAGAGTTGACGGATCGGTCACGAGGTAATTGTGCTTTGTAATTGGCATTGTTATTCCGGTAATATCTGCTTCCTGGAAAGCATCATTACCTATGAAGCTTCTCGGCACCTGTCCTGTCATGACGACAATCGGTGAGGAGTCCATATAGGCTGTTGCTATACCAGTAACCGTGTTTGTTGCTCCTGGCCCCGATGTTGCAAAAGCAACTCCTGTTTTTCCGCTGGCCCTTGCATATCCGTCTGCAGCATGAACTGCAGCCTGTTCGTGTCTTGTTAGAATATGAACTATGTCGGAGTCGTAGAGAGCGTCGTATACTTCAATTATTGCACCGCCCGGTATGCCGAAGACGTGTTTAACACCTTCCATCTCCAGAGCCTTAACAAGCGCGTCTGCAGCCCGCATAAAAACCACCTATATATTTAAACACAAAATTTAGTGTACTACTAC